>Ga0157374_10001666_pt1 | contig 18603 bp, 19 predicted proteins | sample M25metaG_FD_115308 | JGI IMG/M metagenome (GOLD analysis project Ga0157374, IMG submission 115308) | Miscanthus rhizosphere microbial communities from Kellogg Biological Station, Michigan, USA - M2-5 metaG | ecosystem: Host-associated > Plants > Roots > Rhizosphere > Soil | place: USA: Michigan... | reverse complement strand
TTATCGAACCGATCCTGTATTTGGTATGGCTGTCGGGCACTTTTTTTTCATTCTCGCTTATAGAACGATAACCGAACGCCCTTGAATAAATAACTTTCCCGCCGACAGAAATTGCCAGGCTGCCCATAGCCTTATTATTGCCTTGGAGTGAAGTTAGTAAACTGTCGAGCTTGGGTTTATTAATATCTTGTTTTGTGCAGGAACTGCCCAATACAATCAAAAGGCAGTAAAGGAAAATTCTCCTGGTCATTTGATAATGGTTTAAATCTCAGCATACAACGGATTTGCAAAGCACTTATTATTAACCGCAACATTAATCGCCGAAGCATTTGAAATTACCTTTTCACTAACGACATCGCCTATTTATTATTTCGTAAAAATTTCTTTCAAAATTGCCAAAATCGCAGATAAGTGTTCAATCCTACGCTCCTTATCTCCGCAAAACAAATAAAGCTCTCACAACTGTGAGGCTTTGTTGCTTAAAATAGTTTTAGCCGGTCCTGGGGGTGTTCTAAATCTTATGAACCTGACTTTTTAGATAAACAAAATCCGGAGTGCATTTCAAAATTAATTACTGATTGAAACTGCCAACGACCTTTCTTGCAGTGGAATGAATATATTCACTACTTGAATAAGCCGGGTTAAACCCAGTTCTGCTTATGCTCAACCATTTTGCTGATGCAGACACGGGAAAAGTTTTGGAAACTTCAATCAAAAAAACATTTTCACTGCCGTCCCAGGTTAAGCGCAAGGCATCTTTGTTATCAGACCAGATAGTGAATTTACTCTCATAAATAGTATCACTATTTTTTTCTTCAATCAGTATATATCCAAGATTCCCGAATCTTTCGGTAAGCGCAGATTTAATTATCGAGTAAGTTTGCAATATGATTTCAGAGGATTCCATAATTACACCATAAAATGTCCATTGCTTATTTTAACATATTCTAAACCTACCGTTTATTTCTGCTTGATTTGTCACGCTACTCACACATTAGTTGACAGTCGTTGGCGTTTCACAATTCAGTCGCGGAGTTGTTGTTTGCAGTTAAGAATTCCGGAATCTTTTTTCGATATCCCGATTCATAACGTCTGCTCCTGTCAACCTGCGTTTTGTCGGTATTATTTGGGATGTAACGGAGAAAAACTAATCCTTGCATGAGCAGTAAAAAGTTCAGCATCTGTACTTTTGGCGTCACTAAATATCAGCATCTTTCCCTTATTATATTGCAAATATTTCTTTAACAATTGCCAAAATCGCAGAAAGGTGTTCAATCCTAGTCTCTTTATCCCCGCTGATTTCAATATTAAAATACATTAAAAGCCTAAAAATCAAACAATTGTATGATTTTTGTTTTAGGAGAACCATCAAATTATGCATTATTTCGCAGCAAAATGGTGAGTAATTCGGTGAGTAATTTTTCCAAGATTTTTTACTCCCCAGAAATGCTGTAAGGTGCTGAGGCTTGCTTAACAAGCCAAGTTAATTCTTATCTGGCCCCTTCAATTTGATCGATTGACTACTTCGACCGAGGGTCCTTGACCAGTTGGCCAGCGAGGTTTTGACCGGCTTTTTTTTAACCGCACGCATCTTTACTAAACACTGAATATTGCGCCGTGTTTTTACTGGATCAAGAAAGTAAGTGGAGTGATGCAACAAGCTTATCTTGGCGAGTAAGCAAACATAATCTGGCTTGCTGTGTACTCGTTAAATCCCTCACGCAAAGTCATTTGTTTTGCCACTGCTATTGGAATATAGATAAATAGTTTTGTCGCATTTTTTACACTTACTGGTGCCGTCATCAAAATCTTCCCAGTGGTGATCACATTTAGGCTTATTATTTATTGTCGAGGTAACGATACCTATGATTATTACCGTCAGTGCAGTTATTAATAAAATCATTATTGCAGTCATTTTTCAAGGTATGAAGGTTAATGTTGTTGTTTATTTATCCATGTTATACAAAAGTTCTTATTATAAAATCCGTATCATTTTTTAAAATGCTCTACTAAGCTTTAACAGTACACCCAACGAGTTATAATATAATCCGCCATCATCTCCGGCAATCGCCACACCTAAATGGTAGCCCTTAGACAGTGCCTTATTTGCTTCCAGGTAACCGGAAAACTGGTTAACTTGTCCGAACAAACCGTATTTAGGCACGGAATGATGCCCGCCCAATGAGTGCCCCTCCGGGCTTGTTCCGTAAGTGCCATAATTATTTGAATAAGTTAGTTTCAGCAAAACATTAATCATACTAACCGAGCCCTCGAATCCCAGATTAAAGGCCCTTACACGGTTATTAATAAAATAGTCATCCGGATCAGTGGCCAGGGTACTCCTGGCGTACCTCCTGTCGGTAACTAACGGGTTACCCACATTCAATCCTTTGTATGACCACCCCGTTAAATACATGCTGTTGTTGTAATAGTCCTCGTCCCCGGACTTTGATTCAGTCGAATCAAAATAACCGGCCTGGTCAACTGTATAAACAAATTCAAACAACACTTTATGCCAATTAACTACATGGGTATCTTTACTCGTGTTTGTTAAGCTCAGTCCATTGATACCATCGGCAATATTTGCCAGGTGAAAAAGTGCGCCGACATCATATATACTTTGACGGTACAACATTAAGCGAACTGAGGAAAAACTATATTCCAGTCCCAGATCAACGGATCCTAAATGGTTGCCTACCTTTGATTGCGCTCCCCGGTTATTTACATTTTTGGGCGAATTATAGGTTTTTCCTATAGCCGCATAAATCAGCGACTGAAAAGGACTCAGCAAAAAAACATTAGAGCCATATATGTTTTTTTCACCTCCGTAGTACACCTCATGATTTATCCCCCCATATAATTTCAGCCGCCAATTGGGTTTGCCAAACCTACCATAAAGCTGCTCCTGCTGGTAGTAAGTCTCAGCGTGGTCCACCAAACCGTGTGTCAAACCTAGATCACCCACGTATCCAAATGCATAACCTCCTTTTATAGCAAATAAATCGCCCAAAAAATGTATAGAATAGTAATCAGGGATTGATAGCTCTACTTTTGGAATTCCCAATGCATTGCCGGAGACCGAAAATGCCCCCGTCGACAAAGTTGAGTCTACCAGTCCTACTATTTCTTTTGCGCGGCCTGCTTTAAGCTCAAATACTCCTAACCGCCCCTTGACATATCCTTCTATCAATGTCAAGTTTGAACCTTTACCAAAGTTTGCCCTGGTTTCGAAACCTGCGCCCCAATCAATTTTATGTTTTCGCGTCGTATCATAATCTTTGTAGATAGCTCCCAGCAAGCTACCCGACGTTCCGGGCAATGGCACACTGCCATATTGATTTGCCCTGAACCAAAAAGGCAGTTTACCGGACGGTGACACTATACCCTGTCCTTCTATTGAATAATGCCAGTTATTTGATTGAGACCATACAACACCCGGCACCAGGTTTAATAATAGAAGAAAAAACAAAGCCTTTAATGTCGTAACATTTTGATTATCACGCATTTTTAATAGTATAAATTAATAAAAGGGCTATCGCTGTTTTACTGGCCTGAACTTATTTCAAGTTAATAAAGCTTTGCAGCGACGTGATCAGTTCTTTTGATGCATAGTCATCTATGTTAAATAGGGGCTTCAAGGGGGTCCTTTGCAGGCTTTTCAGTTTTTCTTTAAGCTCTTCTTCAGTATACGCCACATTTATATAACCCAATTCATCGAACCTGGTAGCAGTCGCCAGTTGATGATCATTCCGGTGTTCTCCGTATTTTGCCAGCCTGGGCATAACCAGTATGGGCTTATTTTTAACAAAAGCAGATATAATTGTTCCCATTCCGGCATGAGAAATGATTAGCTCTGCCCGGTTAAAATAATCGTCAAACTCCTTTGGCGGAATGAATTCCCTGGTTGTAAAGTTTTCTACTTTATAACCTGATTCTGCCACCTGTACAATTAATTCGATACCTCCAAAATAGGGGTAAACCTCATCAATGGCCCTGATTAAGCGATCGAAGGGTATCTGAGTTCCTGTGGTAACAAATATCATTGTATAATATTTCCGCTAAATACAACTTTATCATTGGCCAAATGCAACCATTGTGTATAAACCTTGTCTGAAAAGTATGTTGCCAGCCGTCCGCTCATGGATAGTTTTTCAGCATTAGCAATGCTATCAATCCAAACAGTTTTAATATTCCTTATTTTGCCAACGATGACAGCCATGAGGCCCGGAGCGGCGCCTGTTGTAATAATAACATCGGGCTTGGTTGTAGAAATAAGTTTCCAAACCTTAAAAAATGAATGGATCAACTGAAGCTTATTCCATCTGCTCGCATCCGGCACAGCATGAAAAGCATAACCATTTACAGTTGAAGCAAAATTTGGTTTAGTTGATACAAATACGACATCATTATCCTGAAAGGCAGGTTTTAGTCTGAGCAGTTGGATCCAGTGTCCACCTGTCGAAGCAATGGCTAAAATTTTCATAGGTTGAGTTAAATTAATTTACATAAAATTAAATTATATTTCGTTTTTCATAAGCCAAAATAATAAAAAAATATCTTAACTAAAAGATATTTTTCTTTAAATGCTATAATAATTTCTGAACGATTAAATTTTTAGTAATATTTTAATTTCAAGTGTATTTTTTTGCGTAAAAATACCATTATGGCAATTTTAACCTTTAGTTTAAGTAAATTATCAATCTATTGATAATTCTTTTTTATAAATATTCACCAGGTCTTTTGTTTTTTTACGGACATCAAGCTCGTTGATGGCCGTATTTAAAGCATTTTGTCCTAAGAATTTCCTTTTATTACTATTTGCCGATAGTTCCATTAAAAGCTCAGCCAGTTGTAGATCATCGTTCTCCTTAATAAGCAATCCATTCCAATTCGCCAGGATTACTTCTGGTATCCCTGCATGATGTGTAGCAATAACAGGCAACCCGCTTGCCATTGCCTGAACAATTGTGCCGGGTATTCCTTCTTTATCGCCCCGCCTGTCGGTAATACTGGGATGAACAAATACATCCGCTTGTTTCAGTACTTTTAAAAATTCATCACCATGGTTAACATGCCCTTTAAACTCAACATTCCCACGCAAGCCATTTTCAGCAACATATTTTTCGAGAGACTCCAACATTTCGCCCCTGCCTACGACAGTATAAACTACTTTTAATTGAGGGAGCATTTTCTTAAGGGTCACCAATGATTTTAAAACCGTCATGTGTCCCTTCTTCGGAACAAGAGAAGCAATGGTAAGAATGTTAAATGTACCGGAATCTTCGTAAGTCCTATCAACCTTAAATAATTGTGTATCAATACCGTGATAATGTATTCGTATTTTTTTCTGCGGGCAGCCCATAAGCACTAAATCATTAGCCATGTCATCTGACATCGCCAAAAAGCGATCATAGTTATCAAATACAGGTTGTACATAGTATCTGCCAAGCCCAAAAAAGTACTGTGGAAAACGTGATACATCATACCCATAAGCAGAGCATACTTTAGGGATATCTATATTTTTAGTAAACCGATGAAAATAAGAAGCATCAGTTAAAAAATGCCCATGAATAAGAGCAGGGCGATGCTCTTCATACTTTCCTTTTAGAAACAGTGTCTGCTTATTATTTATTATCCTCAAATTAATGGGCCAACGTGCCGGGGATTGAATAACCTCGGCATTGATCTTCAAATTATTTAAATGCTTTACCGTAAATACTATATTTTGATATTCGTTTTGAAAGTTGATCTGGTCTGCAATAAAAACTTCTGTAGGAGCGGTAAACTTGCGTTCTAAATGTAAAATCATAAATATTGGTTAAATAACAGATTAAGGGTATCTAAGCTTTTGCAGTTTAAGGCGCCACATCATTGTAGGTGGCGCTCTCGTCTCCTATTCTGACATCATCATAAAAAATCTCTCTTTCGGTTGTTGTTGATATGCCTTTGTCTTTCTCAGGCATCCACACCCATTTGTATATTCCCAGTTTAAAGTAGTTCCCTACTTTATCATTATAGGTATTTGGACCGTTGATGGTTTGCACAAGTTTTCCGTTTTGCCAAACTTCTATAAGCCCGTCATCATCCCATGAAAAACGTACATGAAATACCCAGTTGGTCCATTCAGAGTTTACACAAGCCCCCAGATCATAGTCCTTGCTCGATAAATCTTTATTACTTGTCAATCGTTTAGCCGAGGATTTAATGGCTAAAAACCAATGCCCGTTTTGAGTATACAAGGCAAAAGGTGGTGAGCGCCATACCCCGCCCTCTGACAGATCAGGCATATCGTGCCATTGCTGTATAATCTCAGGTGCCGGATCCGGGGTAAATGAGACGGGCAAGAATACACTGAATCCAACCCATCTTTCTACTTTGGCATTTTGATCCGGCTTCATAGCCACTTCAGCCCTTTTGCCATTGGCAACGGCTGGATCATTTTTTTTAAGTATGAATTTCAGCGAATAACGACCGCTATGCGCGACTGAATCCGAAATACTTATTGAATTTTTATTGGCTTTTTCATGCCCCGGCCAAGCCTCCAGGGCTCCGGGGCCTTCGAAAGTATTTTCAAAAAGCAAATGATGTCGGTTTTGGGCACACACCGGGCCATTTAAAATGACCAGCCCGATAAATAACAAACTTAGTTTCATAATTAGTTACTTAATTGTTTTATAATCCTGGCAGGATTCCCAACAACAACACAGTTAGGAGGTATGCTTTTGGTTACCATGCTGCCGGCACCAATAATTACATTGTCGCCTATTTCAATTTCGCCTAGTATGCACACATGTGCTCCGATATTTACGTTATCGCCTATTACCGGGCAAGGCCGGTCAAACTCGCCTTTGTTACCAATAGTTGTTGAATGCCTTAGTGTACAATTTTCACCAAATACGGTGTCTTTATTGATCACCAAAGCGTAACCGTGATAAACTCTCAATCCCTTTCCGGCCGTAACCTGGTACGGGATTTTGATACCCAGTGCCCATTCGAAGAAAAATCTGTATAAAGCCAGGTAAGGCGCCAGGAATAGTTTCACCAACTTCTTCCCCTTACAAAAATTTGCTATTCGGAAATGGACGGTAATAAATCTTCCCTTTGTGTTATTGTGATTCCTTATCCAATCCTGTTTAATGAATTTTGAAAATTTCATTCTTTTAAACTCTCATTAAATTAATTACTGTAAACATTCAAATACTGAATAACCGATGATTCTATTGAAAACCGTTTTTTCATAGAGATGTACATTTCATCCAAAACATGTTTTATTTTTCCTTCCTGGTAATAATCTATCAGCTTATTTATTATCTGGGCGCACTCATCAACGTTTGCCGTTTCGAAAAGGAACTTTGTGGTTATACCATCCATTATTTCCGCAGGGCCTTCAATATTCGAGGCAACAACGGGCAAACCTGCAGCTATGCCCTCAACAACAGTCAACCCAAAGCCTTCAAACCTGGATGGCTGAACTAAGGCGTGGTAGTTTGCCAGGTTATCATATATCCATGCTCTGTCCTTTTCACCTAAAAAATTGATGTATCGGGATATGCCCAGATCTATAGCCAAAGATTTCAGATAATCCATAGACTGGCCCGTCCCAATGATATCCAAAACCAAATTGCCGTTCCCCTGCTCCACAATCAATTTATGCATGGCTTTAATTAAAATATCCTGACCTTTTTTTTCATGTATCAATCTGCTTACCTGCACTAATTTGATAACCCCATCCTCATTGATTCCGTAGTCATCTTTCTTTTTAAAGTTGTTCATCGGGATGCCGTTATGAATAACTCTTGCTTCTATATTGAACCGGTTTTTGACATCCGTTGCAACAGCTGAGGATATAGCTATAATTGAGTCGTACTTATCTATAGCAGGATTTTTTATTCCGACATCATGTACGGTGTAAACCGTTTTAACCTTACCGATCCTGATCAAATTGACCAACTTAATTTCATGACAATGAATTACATCAGGCTTAAGCTTGTGCAATAATAAATTGAACCTGAGGATAGGTAAAGGATTACGGCTACCTTCCTTTCTGTTAATCAAATATGTTTTAACCAGCGGCTTCAATCTTTTTAAAAGTTTTTCATTCCATTGATCATTTACCACAATCAAAGAAACTTCATGCTGTTTACACATTTCATTAAGCATGTCTATAGCAAGTATTTGCGAACCACCCATATGCATTGTAAAAAAACAGTGTACTATTTTCATGATGACAATAAATGATACTTTAAAAGAATACTCTTGACATGACTTTTTAATGAATAGTAATGGATCTTAAACAATGTTTTTGAGTATGCGGATGCCCCATGCTTCAACAACGTCTTTTTTATATCTTTTAAAAATTTAGCGGTACCTGTGCTGGTTTTGGTTGCCTCCCATGTACGGAACCCTGCGATAGGTTTCATTTTATAGGCATAAATAGGTCCATGTTCAAGCAAACGAAGCCATAAATCCAAATCCATGCAGTAGTGGATAGACTCATCAACGTAATTGACCAATTTTACTAACTCCGTAGGGTAAAAAGACCCTTGCTGGATGACATCATAGTTTTGATTTAATAAATAAACCTTATCTGAAATTAAAGCATGCTTTTGTTTGATCAGGTTTCCGTCGGCGTCGATCCGGTCTAGTATGCTTCCATAATAAACAGCACCGTCATTATTCAACTGATAAAGCTTAACTATTTCCTCAACACACTCCGGATATAAAATATCGTCAGAATTTATCCATCCAACAAGTTTCCCCCCGGCGAGCTTGAACCCTTTATTTATTGCGTCTGATTGGCCTTTATCTTTTTCGTGTATAACTTTATCGATCTTATCCTGGTATTGTCTCACTACATCCATCGTATCATCCGTTGACCCTCCGTCGACAATAATATATTCGATGTTTTTATACGTTTGATTAAGCACACTTAAGATCGTGGCTTCGATAAATTGCCCCTGATTATAGGATGGGGTTATTATAGTTACAAGTGGTTCCATTAACTCAAGTGTTTTTTGTTATTAGCTGTTTAAATCATAAATAAGCTGTCCATTCCCGGGTATTATACCATAGTCGGGTTCATTACTTTCTTCCTGCACACTCACCCCTTTATAGGTTAGTACAAACAGCATCGAAACAAACATTACAATAGGTGGCGAAATGATATCAATACCAAAAAATGAGGTTAACAACAAGGCTGTTATTAATATGGCCGATAAATAGGAAAAAGTATAAGCCCTGTATCTTAAGTAGTATCTTATATAGCTAATATAAACGGTGATAAATAATATAATCCCGATTAGCCCCGTTTGCAAAATCAATAATGACCAAACGATATCGCCCGTATCAATCTGCACCACTTCGTCTGTACCTTCGTTAACAAGACCTACTGAAAAATCTAGTTTATTTTTAAAAGAAGATTGCTCATTAACCAGGCCTACCCCTGTAAGGGATGTAAATACACCCTTGCCTGTTACATAACTAAACCGTTCATAAAAATGCAGTGCCCTAAATTGCGTAGTGGATAACTCCGACACCTCAGACGGTTTGTAATCAAACATATGGCTCAAATTCATTGAGGTATTAAAATTCTTCAAATCATTGAAGCCCTGATTCAACCGGCCATCATTTGACTCCGAAAAGGGTATGGTAATTATCCAACCCAATAATACAAGAAAGGCGACATTGACGATTTTAACTTTGCGATTATGATAATAAACTGCAATTAGTGATAATATGGCTACTATAAGGGTATTCCTGTTAAATGAGATAATAATGGCAAGTAAGACAATCACCGCATAGAGCAGATAGCGCGGTTTAAAATTATCAAACACTTTTCTGGCATAATAAATCAAAGCAAACACGGCGTAAAAAGGCAGATTGTAAAATCTTGATAAACCTCCATTGGCTTGTTTGGCAGTTATATCATCGCTCTGCAGCGATGATAAAATTGCCTTTCCAACAAAAGCCTGAGTTATATATACTGCCGATGCTAATACCGTAAAAACGCAGACCCATTTTATAACGCCTTCTATAGTTTCAAACTTGTATTCGGTAAATAAAATTGGTGATATGATAAAAAGATGCAACCTGAAAACCGACAATACAACCTTGGTTTCGACATGTAATACCAACAGCGAATACAACCCTAAAAAAATCAGAAATGCCAGATAGAGGCGAACAGGAAGCGTTAGATATTTTTTGAACTGAATATGTCTAGCTCTAAAAATCAAATGGCCAACAATAATTAATGAAACCCAATCGTAGGGTTTGGTAACCACCGGATTTAATTCAATAATCTTTACAGGTGCAAATTGATAGCAGGAGGTAGCCAACAGAAAAAGAACGAACAAATTCACGTCGTATCTCCGCTGCAAAAAGGTAAACCAGTATATAATAAAAAGTATCAGCCCTACCATCTAAACCTGAATTAGTTAATCTTCATAAGAATCTTTTCTTTTGTTTCATTATTTGCCATTTTAATAAAACGTGCGGGATTACCTGCCCAAATCTCATCTTCCGGGATGTTCTTCGATACGACACTCCCCGCGCCAATAATAGAACGGCATCCGACCGTAACTCCTTTGAGAATAATGGAATTGGCACCAATAAACACGTCGTGACCAATTACAATTGGCGCCGAATTGATCTTATTCGAAAGGTTCTGTCGTCTATCCCTGAAATTTAACGGGTGAAAATCTGTATCCCATATACTTACATTTCCTCCGCAGGTCACAAATTGTCCGATCTCGATATTGGTAGAACAATAAATGGATACACCTGAAAACCCCGAATTGTCGTTCAATACAAGCTTTGCGTTCTTGTTCACTTTAATAGTGCACGGCTTGTACAAGCCCACCAGATTCGAATGAATGGAGTTGTTAAAAATCAGGTTTTTACCAAAAATGCATTCGCCGTCATTGTAGATAATTAACTTACCATTACACCTGGGCAAACTAGTGTATTTTACATGTTTTAACTTTAAAAGTATTTTGTGATAGTTAAACAGATAGCCCTCCCTTAATGATCTTAAGGGGTTAACCACTAACGTTTTAAGAACCGATTTTATCATCTAAACTCCAGTTATTCTTTTGACAGATCTTTATACTTTAGGTACGCCATACTATTTGTTCCATATTCCTTTAGCCTCTGAGTTTAATATTTTTTTACTCTGAATAAATAACACTATCCCCATGAAAACAAAAAGGATAACATTAGAATAGGTGACTCCCGGTATCCCCATGAATTTTCCTAAAAATATTCCTATGGGGATATTGATTAAGGTGCAGATTGCATACAGATATACCTGCATTCTGATTTTACCAATACCATTTAAAAAAAAGCATTGAAGCATTATCCAGCTATATCCCATAACGTAAAATGCCATAGCCACTGAGATCGAAAAAGACACAGAAACACTTCCTTTTAACCAGAGCTTATAAATCAGAGGAGATGCAAATAATATCACCAATGTAAAAACGCATAGCAAAAGCCAATACTTTTCCATCTTGGTTAAAACTCTCCTGATCCACGCCATATCTCCTTTGGTGGCTGCATCTGTGAAAGCACTCCAGAAAGGAGTAATGATGATGCTAAAAATCATTATTACCATCGAAAACAGCTTATAGGCCACATTGAATGTAGTTACTGATCCCGGCCCAAAGAGCTGGGTAATTAGTATGTTATCTGTCTCGAACAACAACAAAGCACCAATCTGGATTATGAAGAATATTCCCCCAAGACTTAAAATTTCCCGGCCGTATTTAAAGTTGATTAGCTTTATTGATGGGGCAACGTGCTTATAGCTGGTTTTAAAATAAATTATACTGGTCAGTGTCTGCACAAAAACAGGTATTCCACCCAGTACAAAAACCAAATAATTAAGCGACCCCCTGGTATTCCGGGCCAAAATGCAGATCACTATGATCACGCAAATCTGACCAACAACATTCATTAAAGATACCCTTGCCGGTTCATGCAGTGCAGTCAGTATTACGTTAATAATCTGCGCAACAAATTGGATACAAAACAGACCAAAAACAATTAAAGCCAAATGGTTAAGAGCTCCTCCATTGAAGTCCGGGGTATTTAAAATCCGCGACCAGTTTATGAAGTGATTCAAACAGTAAAACAAAATGAAAACCGAGGAGGAGATAATAGCCAGTATAGCATACGTGGTGCTGATATAAATGCGCGCCTGCGTATAATCTTTTAATGCATTTGCCTGGGCCACCTTATTTTTTAACCCATTGCCTAATCCAACATCGAAAAAGCTGAACCAACTTATTACTGAGCTAAGGGTAAGCCAAATACCGTATTGAGTAGGATTAACGTAGTTAATCGTCATCGGTATTAGTACAAACCCAATAGAAATGCTGACGCCTTTCAGCAAAAAAGAAATAGCTACATTCTTTTTGGCTTTAAGCGTCCGCTCATGCCCCTCAGTAAAAAAAGATTTAAGTTTTAAAACAACTTCCCGCATACATTTTAAGTATTCCGATAATATTGCAATAACCAGCCCAAACCAGTTATCACACTGAAAACGCCTTGTGCTTTTGTTTTTTATTTATATCATGGTCTCCATATCCTGAGCCATAGCCGTGTTTATTGCTATAGCCATAACCAGCCTGGCTCTGCTTTATATCATTTATTACTATATAAGAGCGTTTGAACTTTTGGGTGGCTACCAGGTCATTTAAAATATTTAACTGAGTCTTGTAAGTATGCCCCTGACGGACAATATATAGGCTAACATCAGCGTATTTTTCGATCAATTGCGCGTCCGAAACCAACCCTATAGGGGCACTATCGATAATGATATAATCAAAATCCCTTTTTAATTCGGTTATCAGTTCTTTTAAACGATTACTCAATAATAACTCGGCCGGGTTTGGAGGTATCCGTCCTGCGGATATTAAGTAAACATCCTCTGAAACATCTGTCGATTTGATAATATCAGCAAATTGAATTGAAGATGATACGGCATATTCAGTAAACCCGTACGTATGGTCCATATTTATATTAGACGATAATTTTGGCTTGCGGAGGTCTAATTCGACCATCACTACCTTTTTGCCACCCAAGCCCAACACGCTGGCCAGGTTTAAAGCAACAAATGATTTTCCTTCGCCGCCCATACTGGATGTGATCATAATGACACTCGATTGGTCATTATTCTGAACAAAATGTAAATTAGTCCGTAAAGCCCTGAACTGCTCTGCCAGTACAGTTCTGGAGTTCCTTTCAACCACCAGCGATTTTCCCTCGGGCGCAGTACCGATCTCACCGAGGATAGTTACTTTGGAATGTTTTGATACGTCTTCTTTACTTAAAATCTTAACATTTAGAGCTTCTTTTAGGTAGATATAAACCCAGGGAATAAAAAGACCAAGAGCTAAGCCTATGAGTATAATATTAACCCTGTTGGGTTTAAATGGCTCATAATCACTTTTAGCCGGATCAATAATTCTAGATGCTGAAACTGTGGAAGTGCGGGAAATTGCAGTTTCCTCTCTTTTTTGCAGTAGGTATAAGTACAATTCCTGCTTCAAATTTTGCTGCCGCGCGTAATCCAGGAACACTCGTTCCTTTTTGGGAACACTTTTTACCTCATTAGTCAGACCGATGTTCTGGGTTTTTAACGCATTGATACCTACCAATAAGCTATTTTTATAAGTATCAAAGCTTTTAAGCAAGCTTTGCCGGGCAGCTTCAATTTCGGAATCTAAATTTCGGACAACAGGGTTATCTTCTTTATAGGACAAAGTGAGCTGCCCTCTTTGAACCAACAATTGGTTATAAGCGCCAACCGCTGCCGCAAATACCGGATCCTGAACTGCCAATGAGCTGGGTAATATCCTTTTATTTGACGGATCGTTTATGGTTTTTGAAATATCATTTAAAACAGATAATTGTATTTCCTGCTCATTAATCTTTTGGTAATAATCCGACACATTGCTTACCAACGCTTTAGACTGCTCGTCAACATTCGCGATACTATTTTGCTGTTTAAACGCGGTGAACTGTGTTTCTACTCCTGACAGCTCTCCGCTCACAATTTTTAGCCTGGTGTCAATAAATGCCAGTGTGCTATCGGCTATTTGCTTTTTATTTTGCAGATTATATTGCAAATACAAATCCATCAGCCTTTGTAATATGGCTTCCCCTTTCTTAGGGTTAGGATACTCAAAAGTCAGCGCCAGGGTCGTACTCTTTTTATCTGTTAAATCAAGCGACAGGTTCTTCGACAGCTCTTCTACCTTACTGTCAACAGATTGTACATTCAATAAATAGCCGCCAGGATCTACCACCCCCGGTTTTTTTGAAATGACCAGGTCAAACTGTTTGCACTTAACAATTTCACCAAACTTTACTGTTTTATTCAAGTCATCATCATTAACCGAGGGGAGGTGAATTAACCTTTTAATGCTTTTTATATGCACCTGGTCATTCACAATATTGATGTCAAATTTTTTCGCCTCTATGGAATCCTTCTTTTCGATGACCAAAACATTAAATGGAGCCTCATCATACAACTCGGTGGCTCTTAGTCGGCCTTTCCGGTAAATTGTTGTATTCAAATGCATATCCTTAATCACATTGGCCGTCAAACTCTTTGATCTTAGGATATCCATTTCATTGTAGGCATTGTTGGGCATACCCAACAGATCGGAAAAATCCATCATTGCATTGCTTCCCATAGACTTTCCGCCCGGAAGTTTGCTTTGATCGTCGATGGTTATCTGACTATTAATTTTGTATGCGGGGGTAGCATAACGGGTATACAAGAATGCAGCCGCACCAAAAACCAAAACGCCGATTATAAATAAATACCAGTTGGTGAGAATTTTTGAAACAATCTCTTTCAGATCAAAATTCTCTTCTTTGCCTAAATCTTTGTCAAGTTCCCTCTTGCGAAAATCCATACTATTTCCTTGTTAATATGATAGCGATGATAGATAAAATTGAGCCTGCTATTGTATAATTACGAGCCTGGGCCATATCTGTGGCGGCCGCTTTTCCTTTGCCCGGTTCTACATAGATATAGTCGTTCTGTTTTAGATAAAAATAGGGCGAACTCATAAAATCACTTCTTTTGAGATTGATCCGATAAGGTGTCCGCGTGCCATCAAGGTTTTCCCTGATCAGCAGTACATTTTCGCGTTTGCCATAAATTGTGAGATCTCCCGCCATCGTTATAGCATCTAAAACGCTTACTTTCTCATTAGGCATAATGTAACTGCCAGGTTTTAAAACCTCTCCACCCACATTAACTTTGAAATTGGCATAACGCACCGTAACAGAAGGATTGTTATAAAATTTATCGGCCGTTGTTCGTATCAGCTCTCTTGCTTCTGTGGTAGTAAGGCCAGTCACCTTTATTTTTCCTAAAACCGGGATGGTGATCGTACCTTCTTTATCTACTAAATAACCTGCCGGATTATTTAGATTGGGTGTTGGGAACGACAAACTTGAAGCTGATAATGCGGGCATAACGCTGCTTGCCGCATTATTAGTAGTGGTACTCACATTGCCCGAGTTAATCATGGCTGAAGCCTGGGGATCAACTGTCTGTATGACCACCGTCAGAATATCGTCATTCTGTATTTTGGGTTCTGTAAATGAAGCTTTTGAAATAGTGTTTAAGCGCCCGGAATCCGGTATATCTTGAAAATATTTGGTGTTTTTTGTTGAAGCACACGAAGAAAATAAAGTGAGGAAAAGAAACAGGAGCAAATAAATATTTCTTCTTTCGGTAAAGTTTTGTCTCATATACAATTACACTAGGGGTTAGTTGCTTTACGTATATAGAACAGTATTATTTCGATATTGTTTTTATTTTTTTAATTTTAACTTAAATATTTCTCAATATTTTAACCTTTTTTTAATTTATTTAAAACTAGTGCAACTAAAATATTAAAATAGCAGAAAATAGACCAAACCAGCTAGGTTTTTTAACAAAAACATAAAATTTATTTCTTTTGGGTTTAAATACCCCGGGGGATTATTTATGGCAGAATCGGATAAGCGGTAAAAATGGCATTATCCCCGCTCTTGCCCGCCGTAATTTTACCTACAGCGGGCTTTTTATTTCTGTCGCATTCAGCCCGTCGTTTTGCCGTATTCACAATACCCCAGGTATTATTTTGTTCACGAGATTTGTGTTAAACAAAAACCAATTAAGGAGGACAATCATTATGAGAAAGATAATCGTTTTATCATTCATTACTTTAGACGGTGTAATGCAGGCACCGGGCGGCCCTGAGGAAGATCCATCAGAAGATTTCAAATATGGCGGCTGGAGCGCCCCATTTGACGACGAAGCTGCCGGTAAGGTGATGCAAAAACAACTGGAGCCTGCCGATCTTCTGCTGGGCAGAAAAACATTTGAGATCTTCGCCAATTACTGGCCCGAACACGGTGACTATTGGCCAGGCGTTAATGACGTAACCAAGTACGCCTTATCCAACACCATATCAGAGTCTGACCCAATTGCTAAGCGGTGGAACAATTCCATTATCATCAAGAGTGTGGAAGATATCAAAAAGCTTAAAAGTTCAGAAGGCCCTGACCTTAAAATTTGGGGCAGCAGCAAACTTGTTCAGCTATTATTGAAGCATGACCTGGTGGATGAATTCTGGCTCAACATTCACCCGGTGGTTCTTGGTAAGGGAAAAAGGCTGTTTGGCAATGACGCTATGCCAAGATCGTTTACATTAGTAGAGAGCACTACTACACCAACCGGAGTTATTATGGCCAATTTCAAACGGGACGGAGAAGTTAAGGTAGGTGTTATGGGAGCCTAAACAATATTTCACAAATCACTTGACAAAAACTTTGTATAAACCAATTGAACACTTATGAAAGCAAAAATCACACCCTTCCTGCTGTTCAATACTGAAGCAGAAGAAGCAGCGCGTTATTATGTATCCATATTCAACGGCAAATTATTGCATGTAAAACGTTATCCTGATAACAGCCCGATGCCGGGTGCCGTGCTGACTGCCACCTTTGAAATTTTAGGAATGACAATGACTGCTTTAAATTGGGGGCAGGAAGCTAAATACACTGAATCCATCTCTTTTGCCATTGAGCCGGAAACCCAGGCTGAAGTCGACCATTTTTGGAATGCGTTGACTGCCGATGGCGGCGAGGAAGGCCCATGCGGTTGGCTGAAAGATAAATATGGCGTATCGTGGCAGGTGGCACCCGAAGTATTGATACGGTATATTAATGATCCCGATCCTAAAAAATCGGGGGCAGTGATGCAGGTGATGATGAAAATGAAGAAAATCATTATTAAGGATATTGAGATAGCTTATCAGGGTGCGTGAAAAAGCAGGGTCTCCTTTGGGAGACCCTGCTTGAAAGGGAAAAAATTCACCGTCAATCAAGAAGATAAATTGTTCTCATCCGGTAAATTTCTTTAGTGCCCTCAATCGAAACGAGAACCAATATATATCAGCTTTTAACCGTCCTAACAGGATCTCTCACAAAGGATCTTACATTGCAGAAACTCAAACCCCTGCTTTCCTATACCCAACAGTCCACCCCCACCCCGCAAGCGTTGCAGCATAAAACGGATAAGCAAAAAACGGCAATGGCTTGGTTAAAGCCGTAGCAGGATGCCCTGTAAAAATTTGGAAAGCCGTAACAGCGAACAGCAGAGCCGAGATAATGCCTGTACCACGCACAAAAAGAGGGAATAACTTTTGGGAACTAACAACGGCAATGGATAAAGCCCACAGGCATACTCCCGTTCCAAATGCAGGGATATTTGCGTTTAATTCTCCGGCGCAGCTAAAAAACACCACGGTTTCAGCTATGGCAAATATCAGGAAACCAGCGGCGACTATATCGTAGCCTTTTTTAGAGAGATATAACGCCAACAATGCGGCGGCTAAAATAAGTCCGCAGCTATCGATAGCCCAAAGAATATTGCGGGCGATATCGGACGGCACAAATGATCCGGCCATGCCTAATATGCAACCGGTTAAAAAGCCAACGGCAGTGATAATAAGAACAGGTTCTTTTTTCATAATTGGATTTGATTCAGGTGTTAATCAAAGATTACTCTTAAATATATGAAGTTCAATTGGTTAATCAAAATAAAGAGGACGCTCATGGGACAAAATACGCGGGAACCTTTTTGGGGTTCCTGCTAAGACGGGGGCATTTTTGTTTTCCAAAAGCTATATTTGAATATCTGATCCTACTGACTCACAATGAAACGATTGAGCTTGATTTCTCTTTTATTTTTATTCAGTTGCTCAAGCCAGCTGTATTCTCTGATCAGTTCCAGGCATAGCGCGGTTGAAATGCAGCTTTACAATGATGAAATTGTGAAATATGGACTAAAGGATAAAGATACATTGCTGGACATTGGAAGTAATTACGGCGTACAATCTGCAACCATATTCCGATTCTACCCCAATGCATTTTTTGTTTTGGAAGACATTCAAAGCAGATACAGTCACCCGGTTAAAACATCCATCCTGGTCGATAATAAATTAAGATACTTTGACGATCATAGTACTTATGTTAATGGGACGGCCGACTCGATACCACTGCCCAGTTCATCTTACCGGCTTATCCTGTGCCGTA
>Ga0157374_10001664_pt1 | contig 18607 bp, 27 predicted proteins | sample M25metaG_FD_115308 | JGI IMG/M metagenome (GOLD analysis project Ga0157374, IMG submission 115308) | Miscanthus rhizosphere microbial communities from Kellogg Biological Station, Michigan, USA - M2-5 metaG | ecosystem: Host-associated > Plants > Roots > Rhizosphere > Soil | place: USA: Michigan... | reverse complement strand
GGCTGTAATTACCCGCTAAACCTTCGGTAGCATTAAACACAGTATGGAAATAAATTGGGATACCACCGATATATAACGTACCGTTTGAATCGGAAGTCATAGCGATACCTCCCTGGATAGGGTAGTCATACTCTTGTACATCCCCTTCTGATTTATTCATCAAAAGTTCAGCGTAGGCTTCAGGAGAAATCCAGATAGCATCTCCGGGACGTAAAGCGCGGCGTGTATTAGTTAACGCTACGATTATTTTATCCCAGTTATTGGAATTTGGACCAGCAGCTTCAAAACCTGCGTAGTTTACAGCAGTTGCTACTGTGTTAAACAAACCAGGAAGTTCAAGAGAACCGTGGCCGGCACCTTTGAAAACTTGACGGGTTTCTTCGTCCTTATAAGCCCAAGGTAATTCATTCGCTAAGAACTCAGGAGCACCGGTAATATCTTCCAAAAATTCTTCCTGTACACTTACCCAACCAGCTATTTTTTCAACATTGGCTGTTTTAGGGGTTGGTGTATAGTCGAATTGTGGTTTAGTTGCGCCGGCAGCAACACTGGCAATACTTCCGTCTTTTTTAGTGAACTGAACGTAATTGATCGCGTTCTGAGAGGTAGGATAAACATTGATGATATCACGAGCTTGAATTTGTTCGTGCGGTATGCCAATAGGAGCAAGCCACTGTTGTGCAGTAGTACCTGCAGGGACGCCAATAACCGCAGGAGCTTTTTCGGTTAATAAACCTTTACCATCCAGTTCCAGGCTGAAAGATTTATTTGTACCGAAAGATTTCAACTGCTTCATAGCGGCACCTTCAGGATCCGCGAATGCTTTCTGAATTTCTGATTTTAAACCTGCTATATCAGCTTCTTTCTGAGTTGCGCTGATACGTTCCATTTTAGCCTCAACAGCCTCACGTTTTTTATCAGTTTCGTCAATCTTAACCACAAGGCCGGCGATCTCAGTTTTCTGAGCCTCGATAACAGCGGTTAATTTTTCTTCTACTTTCGCCACGGCCGCGTCAGCAGCAGTCTGAGCAGCTTTTTCAGCGGCCTCCTGAGTTTCTTTCATCTCATGGTTGCGCTTTTCGTCGATATACTTCTCCTGTTTGTACGGAGTAAGCGCCTCGAATTGTTCCTTGGTTAAATACTCAAATTTCATTTTGGGTTGTTTTAAAGATGTTGATAAAAATAATCTGATTTAACCTCAGTGCTGCTTTGTGCGGGCGGTTCGGTTTCTTGTTTCGACTGTTTGTTAGACGGGTCAGTATATAAAATTGGAGTTGCTCTGTTGGACCCCGCCAACACAGCACTTCCTTCTTTAACAATTTTAGCGGATTGAATACCCCAGTAATATCCTGCGGACATTACTTCATCCTTATTAGCGATCTTTGGCAGGTACATATAAAAATTCATACGTTCCTGTTCCAAACCTTTTGCAGTGCTATCTACGCATAGTACCATTTTTTCGTACTGCATTCGTACAGAGTTCTGTAAAGGAACACCAGCCTTTATTGCCTTTTTAGCATCTTTATTCGATTTGTCAGTCACCTGGGCCGCGAATATCAATGCCTGAGTTTGACCATCGTAATTTTCACCTACATCGGACCAGTTAAGGGTTTTAACCATCGGGTCCACTTCGTTTGGATAGCTAATAATACTGCCCAACTTCAATTCGTGATTGATCGCATAGTATAATTTACCTTTTTGCTGCTCTACCGAAGTATCCCAGATACCGTCCAGGTGAACGTCACCGTGACTGTCAAACCAGTTAGTTGTATTAATGACCGGATAAATCGTATCTCCGTCTTTTACGGTTTTTAATTTATCAGGTGCTACGCCTTTAGCAACATCTTCCCGGCTTTCACGAAAACTGTACCCTACTGGATCGCTATCTTTAATAGCTGCTTTCTTAACCGAGACAATTTTATCCGCATTCGCTTTCAATGCAAAAAACATTTCATCCTTAGATGAAAATTTTTTGTCAAGTTCACGGCAATAGATTTTGCTCATTTTGTGAAAGGCGTTTGAATGTGTTTTTGCTTCTCTGCGATTGATTTTTTGACGTTTTCAGGCAGGTTTTTCTCTTTAAGCTTTTCCAGCTTTTCGATTTGTTCCTTCTGTTTTTGGTCACTCATGGGTATAAAAGTAGCGTAAAAGAAAAAATATTTTAAAAATTTCGTTTCACTGACTTGTTTATTTCATTTTCGTGTGTATATTTGTTTCATGACAGCAATAGAAGTTTTTAAAGAAATCACATCTGAGCCTAAATGGTATGCTGGTTTCACAACACCTCAAAATGCATCTAATATTAAAAAGCGATTTGAAGAAAAAAAGCTTGAATTTGGCACACTTGAAAAAATGTTCAATCATTTCGGATTTTACTTATCGGCTTCGTGGGATAAAATACCAAATCCTCCTGAAGCCCCTAAAGATAGAATTTTAAGAGAAGGCGGACCAATAAGAAAACCTGATAATTATAAATAAAATGCCATTACGTAGGTTTCAAATTCTAGGTATTGCAGTTCAAATGACTTTTAAACAGAATTTGGATTCACAAAAGATGCATCATACTGGTGAAGTGGATTTTATCAATAAACGGTTTGAAGGCATGATACAACTGGATATTCAAACAAACGGTGATTTCTCCGATTTCGATGAAGAAAAATTAAAAAGTTTAATCACTACATATTTTCAGGCTAATACAAAAATTGTAATACCTGATATAGTAAGAAACTCAAACTGATGAATATAGGAATAGCTATATCAACTCATGATCGCCGGGACATTGCCGACCACTCTATTGCGGAGTGGCGGCGTTTCCTGCCTGTTGGCGCTAAACTGGTGATCGTGGATGATTCATCAGTCATTCCTTATCCTGGTGCTGATTATAGGTTTGAACAGCAAGCTGGTATATCCATAGTTAAGAACAAGTGCCTGGAATTATTGGATGATTGCGATCACGTTTTTTGCATGGATGATGACATTTTCCCAAGTGTAAATTCATGGTGGTTGCCGTATGTTCATAGTAACCTGCAACATGCCTGCTACATATTCGACCGTAAAATGCTGTGGAAAGAACCTGATTACATTGCGTATGATCTACCTCGTGGTTGCCTGCTTTATTTTCATAAACGCTGCATACAGGTAGCAGGAGGGTTTGACACCAACTTTAAATTGTGGGGATATGAACACGCTGAATTGTCCAGGCGTATATTCAATATGAACTTAACTCCTGCAAGGTACATTGACATTCCAAATTCAAAGGGCTTGTTCTATTCCCACGATGAGCAAAGTACATCAAAGTCCAGTCTGGACGTTGTTGAACGAAACCGCTTTATACGGAGTAATAAAAAATATTTCGACGAAACTTTTTTAAGTAATCAATTTATACCGTACAAATGAAAATATCTGTTATTCATCCAAGTAGAAACAGACCTGTGGAAGCATGGGTAACTGCTACTAATTGGGCTAAAAAATGTGATAGTGGTTTTGAATATATTCTTTCTTTAGATATCTCAGATAAAGATTTAACTAAATACTATGCTCTTTTTACAGATTTTAATAAAAGTTGGAATATTAACGGTAAAAGTCTAACGAATGGAAATAAATCAGCTATTGAAGCTATTAATAACGCAGCGAAAATAGCAACTGGTGATTTACTTGTTGTTATTTCTGATGACTTTGATTGCCCCGAGCACTGGGACACTTTATTATTGCAAGCTTGTAAAAATTATAGATCATCAAGATTTTCAAAAGACTTCTGTATGAAAACTGATGATGGCTTACAACCTACGCTGATCACTATGCCAATTATGGACCGGATTTACTATGAACGGTACGGGTATGTTTATCACCCGGATTATAAACACATGTTTGCTGATCAGGAATTAACTGCCGTAGCGTTGATGACAGGTAAATACATCAAATCTGACCTGAATTTTCCTCACTTGCATTATAGCACTGGAAAATCACCAAAAGATGAGATCAATGTCAAAAACGATTTGACCTGGAAGCAGGGTGAAACCTTATTTAACGAGAGGTTGAAAACAAATTTTGGAATTACGGAGCCTGTCATGCAGTACAGTGATATCAAATGGCGATAAAACTCTCAATCCTTATAGCAACAATGCCTATACGTGCTCATAAGTTGGCTAATCTTCGCCAGGTTCTTGATCGCCAGTTGACCCCTGAAGTAGAAGTAATCACGGATATTTCGATGAACTATAATATCGGCACGAAACGAAATAAATTACTTGCTCTTGCCTCTGGTAAGTATATAGTTTTCCAGGACGATGATGATCTCATCAGTTCGGATTATATTGAAAAAATCCTGAAAGCGTGTGAAAATGACTGCGACTGTATAGGTATTAGTGGCGTGATCACCACAAATGGAAGTCATCAGCGTGATTGGCATATCTCTAAGGACTTCCAGATGTGGTTTGAGCGAGGGAATGTTTATTACCGTACACCGAACCATATATCCCCTGTAAAACGCGAATTGGCACTTGCCGCAGGATTCCCCGAGATCAGTTTCGGGGAAGATTATGAATACTCGATGCGGCTTTTACCCATGTTAAAGACTGAAACTAAAGTATCAGGCATACTTTACTATTATCGATATGAAAGCAAAAATTGATTTACGTGACTACTTTAAAGTTGGTCAAACTGTTAAATGTAATACATTTTCTGGTAGGATAGGACAAATCTACGCAGTTTATAAAAAGAGTGTAAGAATTAAATTAAAAGATTGTACTCTTAAAATACAAACTACAGATCCACAAGAATTTCTTGATAAAAAATTCATAGAAATTGTATGATACAGTTATCCGTCCTCATTGCGTCCATACCTTCACGCTTTGACAAGGCTTATACCCTGTATCAAAAATTACAGGAAATGGTTGGTGATAAGCATATCGAGATATTGATGGTAACAGATAATAAGAAACGTTCTATCGGTGAAAAACGTGAAACTTTGAAAAATATAGCCCAGGGAAAGTTCTTTTGTTTCTGTGATGATGACGATGAGTTTGTCTCCTTAGACGAAATCTATGAAGCAACTTTCCTAGATGTTGATGTGATCGATTTCAAAGCACAGTGTACCAATCCTGACGGATCCAGTTTTATCATTACGCAGCAACTTGGTAACGAGGTTGAACATAATACCAAGGACGGTAAATACCTGGACTGTAAAAGGCCTCCTTTCCCAAACTGTGCCTGGAATACACATAAAGTGCTTGGATGTTCTTTCCCTGATATCAGTTATGGCGAGGACTGGGCTTTTGTACAGGAATGTTTATCAGTAGTTCGTACAGAGCATTTTATTGATAAGGTTCTGTTCAAATATAACTTCGACCCGAAAATAACAGAGGCGTCTACAGAAGATAATCCTTACTGGATCAATCCTAATCATAAAAAAGTGATCAACAGGTGTATTGTAAACGTGTCTACTGATAAATATCGTAAGGGCCAGAAGCGTTTGGCAACCAGTTTACGCAACAATACAAACGCTACAGTACTTCTTTTTGAAAGTGAGGAAGAAGTAGGTGCTGCACCGCATGCGGAGATGAATTACAGCTTTAAACCCATGGCCATGATCAGAGCTTACGAAGCCGGATATCGGCAAATACTTTGGCTGGATGCTTCCATGCGGGCTATAAAGAACATTGACGTGATATTTGAGATCATTGAACAGGAAGGGTATTTCTTCCAGGACAGCGGCTGGCCAAACTCGCGCTGGACAACACCTGAAGCAAAAGAATATTTCGGCACTGATGAAGGAGATATGCTGAGCTCAGGTGTTCTCGGTCTTGACCTGGACAGTGAGACAGGCTATAAATTCTTTGATCAATGGACTCAGGCAATGCGCGATGGGATGTTCAACGGCTCCTGGGATTTTTATAGACACGATCAGTCGGCCGCGTCACTAATCGCATTCAACATGGGGTTGAAATTGCAACGTGGCAATACATTTTTTGTGTACGGAAAAGACGATGAACCAACAATAACTGAACAAACTGTTTTACTCGCAGATGGAGTCTGCTAAACTTAAAAACAAATGAAATTACCACAATTACACTTCCAAAAAGCTGAAGGATTGACGCTTTGTGGAAAAACTAAAGGTATTTATACGGATGATAAAAAAGTATTTAAAAATTATCTGTCTCCATGCCTTAAATGTGAACAAATTTTAAAGTCAACAAAGTTAAAATGAAATCATACGCACAAAACAAAGAGGACCTGTTCATCCAAAATTATTTCGGTGATCACAAAGGCACTTTACTGTCAATCGGAGAGAATGACGGTATTACCTTCAGTAATGTACGGGCTTTACTGGAAAATGGCTGGTCCGGGCATTTAGTAGAGCCATCTGGTGTGTTCTACGCATTGAAACGGCTTTATCTGGGCAATGATAAAGTACAATGCTATAATGTAGCCGTTGGGGAGGAACAGGGTATAGTTGACTTCTACGAATCTGGTGCCCATGTTCCGAACGGAACGGATAAAGCCCTGGTGTCTACGTTGAACTTTAACGAAACGCAGCGTTGGGCGAATGTTGATTTCCACAAAATAAAGGTAAACGTAGTTCCGTTTGCATTCCTATGGGAGATGACTGATTTCGCGCAGTTTGACTTCATCTCCATTGATGCAGAAGGTTATGACCTGGATATCTTAGAACAGATTGATCTTGCGGCCGTAGGCTGTAAATGCCTGATTATTGAACATAATAGTAACAAAGATTTAATAGACGCCTACAAAGGTTACTGCCGTAACTTTGGCCTTGTAGGAGTACTTGAAAATGCTGAAAACATCATATTCATAAAATAATGTACATACCTCAGACATTAACCCCTTCTCAAATAGAACGCTGTTTTAATACAGTAAGCAGTAATGCTTTTTTCTTAATTGTAGCCAATAAATTGGTAAGACGGGAAAGTTTATCTGTAGTTCGTATGGCTGACGGAGAAAAAGCATTATTTGAAAGTTTGAATAACCCCTTTGATGAAAGCTGGAATGAACGTTTAGGCACCGCCGGTATATCCAGGGAACAATTAATAGAAAATATGCGGAGAGCTATTAATACCTGCGATTACTTTGCTTCCTCAATATCAGGGGTGATAATGAATAATTATTTTATGGATGATTACAGGCCGCAACGGCGTTATATTGATAACTTTTTCCCACACGCATGGTTTGAGTCCATGAAAGTAAATTTATACAAAGAAGCGAAGCATGTGTTGATTATTCATCGTAATGAAAATACAGCAAATACACTAATCAGAAGGGCAAAGCAATATTTAAACGTAAAAGTTTCTTACCTTCATTTATCGAATTGGAATCAGGCTGAAAACGTGGTAAAACAAGCTAATGAGATCGATGCTCCACTGGTAATTTTCAGCGCCGGACCTGCCAGTAAATGGATTGGTCCTGAAATCGCTACACAAGGAAAAATAACCCTGGATATAGGTCAGGCTATGGATAAATGGACATTACTTCAAACAGAAAAATCATGAAAATACTATTTTTAATCAAACTCAGCTCGGAGTACAACGAAGCCAATTCTTTCATTTCCAAAGCCGGCCTGCGAAATTCTGCGAAATTCGTCGTTGACGCAATTAATGAATTTCCACGAACTGAGGCTATATTAGAAATAGTAACTGATCAGAACCGAATACATATGCGGTTGAAACATCATAAACCTGATATGTGTATTTTAGAAGCTATCTGGGTAAATCCAGTTAAACTTCGGGAACTTATTGAACTTCATCCTCATATTAAATTCATAATCCGGGTGCACTCCCGTGTTCCATTCCTGGGTATGGAAAGTAATGCAATCACGTGGATAAAAGAATATGGTAAGTACGCTACTGTATCGTTTAACCATATCCAAACAAGCCGTGAACTTGAAAAACTTGGAGTAAAAAATGTATATCTGCCTAATATTTACCCCACCATTAAATTTTGTCCTGAAGAACAAAAACATCTGGCACGAAAACACTTTTATAAAATCGGGTGTTTCGGCGCCATTCGCCCCTATAAAAATCAACTTTCACAAGCTGTTGCAGCAATTTTATTTGGTGAAAAATATAATACTCCGGTACATTTCTATATCAATTCGACTAGGGTAGAACAGCGTGGCGAAAGTATACTTAAAAATATTCGTTCACTTTTTGAAAATACCCGGCATAAGCTTATCGAAATACAATGGCTGGAACATGATGAGTTTATCCGTATAATAGCTCAAATGGACGTTTGTATGCAGGTTAGCTATACAGAAACATTCAATATTGTAACCGCCGATGCAGTTGCCGCACACGTCCCTATAGTAGCGTCTGAGCAAATTGATTGGCTGAGCTGTGAAAAAGCCGATCCGAATAACGAATCAGATATGGTAAAAGTGATCCGTAATATGATCGAAAAACGTTGCGAAGTCGTAGAAGATAATATCAACGACCTTGCAGCTTATAATCATCACGCAATTCTGAAATGGTTCCGTTTCGTTGAAAGATAATGCGCGTTCACTATATACAACCTTACCGGCCCGATAAAAATATCGGCAAAACGATCAACGAAGCTTTAGAGGAACTAAAAGCGGTGGAGTTTGGCCGGGATGAATGGATTTGCCTAACGGATCACGACATGATGTGGCTGCTGCCGGATACTAAGGCACATGTAGAAGAAATTTTGTATACGACCGAATACGACGTATTAGGTTGTATGACCAACCGCCTGCGGTCACCTGAACAACTTGTCGGTGGCCGTTTCAATGAGGATGACCGGATCCGGGAGCATATCCGGATAGCTGGTGAATGCTGGCAGAACGCTGGTCCGATGGTAGTTGACGCACAGGGGGTAATGGCAGGAATGATGTTATGTTTCCGGATACGCGCGTGGGAGGCTGTTGGTGGCTTTGTAGAAGATACGCCTTGCTTTGAATGGCATTTTGACTTCGAGACCCGTAAAATGGGCTTTAAAGTCGGACTAATGAAAGGCATCTATGTATTCCATGGCTATCGTATGTGGAGTAATCACCCCAAAACTGAATGCAAACACTTAAAACTATGAGATTATTTGAAGTCCTTGACAAATTGAATCTGGCTGATATCGCAGATAAAAGCCATAAAGTTGCTCTATTTCCAGACGTTACAAACGTTCAGTGCGGGAAAATAAACGGGCATGTAACAGTCGGTGTACCGAAAGAAGCCTGTCAGCCTTTAGCTAATGATATGGCTTTTAACGGTCGAAAATTTAAAGCTGTATTAATGATAATCGATATAAAAGCCGGTTAATCTTCCTTCAAACTCTCGAAATAGCTCTTAGGTGCGGCAGGTGGTTGCGGTGGTCCGGATGATACCTGGACGTGCGCACTACCCTGCTGCACTTTTCCGTCCAATATATCTTTCATCGGCGTGATGGTGATCGGCACCCATATCTGGTCCATCCCCGGCTCTGAACTGCGTCCCCAACGTTTTACCTCACGCTTCTCGTTGGGTGTGAGGTCCCAGGATTTATCCAGCCACTCTGCCACTGTTTTCATATCATCATTGAGTTCGGGCAACCCGAGGAAGTCTTTCTCGATGATATAAGTGTTTTGCGTAGTGTTGTATGGCTTGCAAATGAAATTGGTAACCGCCTTAGAGAACTTTCGGCAGATCGGAGCAATTGCATTATATGCCAACTGCCGGTTTGCAACAGGCAGGTTATTATAAGTCGCGGTGTCCTGGTTCCTGAACTGCAATGGTATGTGAAAGCAGCGGTAAATGTCATCCGCCTTCGCATCGGACATTTTAAGCAAATCCAGGTCAGCAGGGGATAGACCAATCTGAGTCCATTTAAGTGGTATAGTAACTGGTACGATACGGTCCAGCTTATCGGTAGATGAGTAAGCTGTTTTAAGACTTTCACTAGTCTGCGCGATTTGTTCTTCACCCCAAGTATCCTCTTTATTCTCCGGGTTCAGCAGGCCTATAGTCCCGCCATTCTTGATCTGTTTATCCGCTTCCCTATCCGCGTTCTTTAAAATATCCATGGAGTAAAGGTAGGCACGAAGCGGCGGCATACCGAAACGCTGTGAACCTGCGGGGTCATATCTTGGGTTCAGCGTTTTGATATGTTTGATCTGTTTAGCGGGATAAGGCTTGTTCTGCAGGAAATTGGTCATCTGGTACTCGATCACGGGGTCCGTGAAGTTCTGCCCTGCTTTAATAGTCATGTCACTAGGTATACCCCATAACTCCGACCATTTTTGATTGGTACGGTCCTGGTCATTACCAGCATTTCCGTACAGATAGCAATTTCCCCTTAACAGGAAAAGCGCAGCCATTAACTCCCACATATCATCCCCTTCTTCTGTCTCCGGATTAGGGTATTCCAGCAGCTTTTCTATCTTCGGCATGGATACTTCTTCCATAGCTTTGGCTTTAGCGAGAAGTGCCGGGCCTAAAGTATCTGCATTTTCACTTAGTTGAATATATTTTTTATATTCCTTAATGTCTTTTACCTTGTAAACTATCCATGGACAAGCGACGAATTTCTTGACGATCAGGTCAACGCACTCGTAAACGGCACCTACCTGCTCAAAAGCATTTTGTGAGTAATCATAACCGTTGGGATTGATCGTTACCTGGATATTATTAAGTAACCGCTGCAGGTTATTACGTGTGACCTGGGAAACTTGCTGGTTAACCCGTTTATTAATGGCTTTGCCAAACAATGACCCGATTATATCCATTCCCAAATATAGAAAAATTTTATATAAAAAATTTTTTGGTCATTTAAAAGAAAAACCGCCGGAAAAGTGGAGTTTGATCAAAACATACTTCGGCGGTTTCGTTTACACGACTTGTATCGCGGAAGCTTTTAACTTCACAGGACTTTCATCCTGAAACCGATGTAAATATAATAAAAATAATTTCCATAAGAGCCGGTTTTTGCTCAAATATTTTTGTAGATGGGGTCTGCGCCGGTCAAAATTACAAGGTTGTCCTTTTGTTTTTAATGAATCCTTTGAGATATTACTTTATTGATTATCAACAAATTAAATAATAAAATGTTAATAACTTTTGCAACAAAACACTTGACAAATACGTAAAATGTCGTATCTTTATATTAATAAATCAAACGGATGAAAACGATAGAACAACTAAAGAAAGAGATAGCCGGTTTAGAAGCAAAATACCAGGCATCTACGGATCGCGGTGCTTACAAGTTAGGCACTCAATTACGTGAAAAGAAACAATTATTAGCAAACTTATTAAACACAAAATCATGAAAAGAAACACATTATTAGCTGCCTTCATAGTGCTGGCGGTTATCACATTCGTAGCAATCGCTATGCCTTCAGTAATTCACAACATTGTAAACGATATCATTACTAAACGCTAAGATCATGAGAACAATAACACGTAAATCAATCGCTGCATTCGAGAATGCTAAGCCTTTCAGTATGGGTAATATGAACGTATCAGTTCTGCCTAATGTTACTATCTTATCGTTACATGGTAATGTTATCGCATACCGTTATAATGATCCTGAACGCACATTGAGTATCACAAATGCTGGTTGGTTCAGTAACACAACTAAAGAACGTCTTAACGCTTTGCGCGGAGTATCCATAAGTCAAAAGAAAGGTGTTTGGTATCTCAATGGCAAACAATGGGATGGCAAACTAATTGATATTAAAAGCTGATTAAGGCGTGAAAATCGTGCGTTACCGGCCCTTATAGGCCGGTAGGTTCAGTAAAGCTTAAAAACATGAAAACACTTTGGAATTACTCAAATTATGGCAATGATCTCCGTATAACACGTTATGATGCTCAGGCCTGCACACATTCAGGCCCGTGCGAGGATGACGTGTTAGCATTAATGGAAAAACCATACATCAAAAAGCAACTAAGTACTTTACATCCTGAAAAATTACGTAAAGAACTAAAAGAGTTTGGTGCCTGGAATGATGACGAATTAAACAATCATCAGGATAATCTAATGCGGTGGGTATGGATTAGCGCCGGTGAAATCGTAGAAAGGCTTGCAGAATGAAAGTATACACTCCTGATCAAATCTTTGACATTATCGGCTCAGTAACTTGTCAAAGCGATCTTATTGAGATTGAGCACTATGTTCTTAGCAATCAAATCTCATATCCCGGCTATTTAGTGGATATGTGGGAATTATGTATTAATGATCTTTATTCAGTACTCAAATGACAAAACATTCAATAAACGTACTTAAAGTAGCTAAACAGTTTAGCGTAGTACTTAATCAGTGGATACCTGAAAAATTGTATGAGGTAAACCTCCGTAACAAGGAACAAAGTTATATCGATCACGAATGTTGCGCAACACACGATTTTTGTGATCCTAACCAAGCTATAATTGCCGCATTTTCGTCTGTTTTTGGCCGGGAACCGTCTACTCGAAACCAAAAAGATATACTCATTATTAATAATGCTTGGACCATCGCAAAAACCGCCGAATTTAAAGTTGATTATCCTCTGTACAATAACTTATGAAACACCCAAATGAAGCTTTTATAAGCCTAAATATTCGGTCAAAGTTGCTGAATAATGCGCAAATTGCGGAAAAACTCGGTATAAAACCGAAAAATTACTATGATAAGTTGAACGGTCGCGGCAAAGCCAAACCGTTTACCGCCGCCGAATTAATTAACATTGAAAACATCATTAAAAACGATTTAAATCTATAAAAATGTATAACGCATCAAGTATTGAACAATTTATTATAAAAGTTCAAAAAGAAGCTTCAGAAGCTGCACAAAAAGTATTCGATAAATATGAAAATGAACTGTATAACAGGGCTAAAGCTCAAATAAAAACAGGTGATAAATTAGTTATCGGTATGGGCACTGCTTTTATACAAGCTAAAAACGGTAATTATGTAGGAGAAAAATTAGCCATTGAACTTGCTCAAACACAATACTGGTCAAAAAATGTCGAAGCTGGTTTTAGTTTAAGAGATTTTGAAAAATAACTAATCATTTAACAAACTTACCGCCGGTTGATCCCTTTCAATCGGCGGTTTCTTTTTCCACCCGACCGCGAATTTACGCTCCGGTCGCCCGAAATGCCGCTGTATAGCTTGCGCAATGGTATCGGCTAAATCCTGTTTGGCTCCGTTCGGGAATTTTAAAATGCCCTGGTCCTCATCGTGGTATATGTATGGAAGTATTGACGCCCGGCAATAGACCATCCCGGCCGCAGCTTTCGGCGTAGCATCACGAGCTCTGGCTATTTTATCCCCGTTTACCGGCACCTCTATTGCAGCTATACCAGCGGTTGTTAATGTTTGTTTAGCAGACTTCCCTGAAGCTTTGGCCTCTATATAATGTGGATCCGGGAACAACCGCATGGTATCGATCAGGTCCGGGAACTCTTTGTGAAAACAAGCGACCCGGTCAATAAACATTTTCTGCTGCACTTTGCCGGAAACGACCGCCGCCGACCCGGCATTGGTTTTCTTTTCGGTATAGGCTGTATCCCAATCGGTCCCATACCCGTCCATATCCTCCGGCCGTGGCATATCTTTATCAGCAACCGGTATAAACCACTCCTGCCAAATACCCCCGCCTTCAGGTGAAGGATTTTGTCCCATCTGACCAGCGAATCCATACGGTCCGAGCTCAATTGCAGCTTCTTCCAGGATTTCTTTACTCAACCGTTCCACGTCTAACAACCCATCTATATAACGATCCGACAACTCCGGCGGGTAAACTTTCTTCGACAAACGGGCAGGTAGACATATGTGTTTAAGTTTTTTACCCTCATGGTCCCGCTTTCGCAACCAATCGCCAGACGGATCCAATTCATGCAGCCGCTGCATAACCATGATTGTTAATGTCACGGCTTTGTCAACTTTTCGGGTTGATAGAGTAGTGTTGACGAACGCCGACGCGCCGGGCAGATCACTTTCAGACAACGACTGCTTAGTGTTCAACGGGTCATCCACGATGATAATATGCGCATGGATACCCATGATCGTACCACCGACGGACGTCGCATAACGTTCCCCGTTCATCGTGTTTTTATAGTTGTTCTTATTGTTAAAATCCGCCCGTATTTCAACTTCTGGAAAATAACGACGATACTTATCGGATTGGATAATATCACGGCTCTTAACGGCATGGTCCTGACTCAAATCGCCTGAATACGACGCGGTTATAATACGCAATGTTGGATCGACCGTCCACGCCCACGCAGGCATCATTACCGTTATTATAGTTGATTTGGTACTGCCCGGCGGTATATTGATTAGTATATCGTGCAGCTTTTTCTCCCTGGGCTTGGCCGGCATCTTAAAACTAACGCCTTCAAACCACTCCGTACGCTCTTTTAATTTGCAAACTCTTAAAACATCGGCCTGCAATTCGTCGCAGAGGTATTCAATATGCCAGTTCCAAACCGGATCCTCAGGGATGATCACGTCCCAAAATTCCTGTACAAATTCATATAACGAACGACGGCACAGCTCAGCTATTGCTTTTGAGGCGTTTATTTGCATTCTTAATCTCTTTTAAGGCCTCATCTGAGACTTCTGTGTACTCGATATAGTCTGAAGCATTTTGATTGATCTGGTGGACTTGCTGACGTTCTGCAAGACCTGTTTCACGTGCAATGAGGTTCTCTTTTAGGAATCCTGCTGCGGCAGCAGTGAATTTTTGCGTGTATATTGTATCGTAGATGTTGGAAATGATTCGACAAAAATCTTGACTTTCTTTATCGTCACGACCGCCGCAAGATTCCCTAAACCGATGCATAAAATCTTCGTTCACATGCAAAAACATACATAACCCCTTGATAGTGAACGCCCTTACTTTTGGAATTTCAACCAACGTGGCATCCTTACCGCGATAATCAATTTCAATAAGTGGGTTATTTTCACACCAGGTAAAATATTTCACCGCCTCTTTCCAGAGCAATTCTGCATCAGAAAATATCTTATCCCGACCATGTTTAGACCGTAATTCCCAAAACCTGTTTCCCGCCGGTGCTGCCATAAAAATTATTTTTATTTCAAATTTAGCTTTTAATATTCAAAATAAAAACTATATTTGTTTTCGCTCTTTAACACGACTGTCCTAAAAAGTCAACAAAAAGTTTACAGGTTTACACGTGGTTTACACGTTAAAAACTACAACCTGTAAACCACAAAAACACCACCAGCATATCAAATTTAGCAGTTTTTTACCAACGGTTTACAGGTTTACACGTTTTTCCTCGCGTGCGCGTATACGCGCGAACACAAGCATTTTTATATTTTTCAACAAAAACAATTTTTAATTTTCTCTATAGCGCGAGAAAACAACCTGTAAACCTGTAAACCTGTAAACTTATTGCTTTTACATATATTTAAACACTATTTTTTGGTTTACAGGTTGGTTTACAGGTTTACAGCACATATTAATTTAATATAAACTTTGTATTTTAAATAATACTTTTTACATTAGCAAAATGGATCAGGAACTCATTGCTAAGGTCAACGAATCAGGCCTAAAGAAGAAATTTATTGCTGAAAAACTGGATATAGTACCTAATCATTTATACCAGTGCTTGCTAGGAAACCGCCGGTTATCAACCAAAAAACAAGATGCTCTCCGTAAACTTTTATCAACTGTAAACTAACATGACAACCAAAATAGACCTTTATCCAGATGCCTGGACGTCTACCGGCGCCGAAAAAATTACGGTTGATGATTTTTTAGAAAATGTAAAAAATGGGTTTTGGCAGGATCAGATATTACCCATTCGCGCAGCCGTTGAAAAAAACTTTTCCAAAAAACAAATTGACAAGTTAAAAACTTCCATACCTGCCACCACCGTATCCGGTACTTTCAAAGTACGTAACTCATCCCCTGAAAACCTCGAAAAACACTCCGGTCTGTTGGCAATAGACATTGACCATATAACGAATATAAACGCCGTCAAGGAACAATTAATGCAAGACAGCCTTTTCTATGCTTTATTTATTTCATGTTCAGGACGGGGTCTTTGCGGACTTGTACGAATAAATCCAAAGGCACATCTCGAATCATTTAATTTTATGTCGGAGCACATGTTCCTTAAATACAATCTGAACATAGATGAAAAATGCAAAGATGTGTCCCGGCTCCGGTTTGTTTCTTATGACCCGGACATTTATATAAACCCCGACTCACAAATTGCTCCGATCAAACCAACGCCCAAAAAAGAAAAGCAATCACCGAAAAAATATCTATACACTGATGAAGATTTTCAGCGTATACTGGAAGATATAAAAACCGCCGAACTTGACCTCACGTCAAATTACCAGGACTGGATATATTGTGGGTTTAGCCTGGTTGACAAATTTGGTGAAGAAGGCCGTGAGCCATTCCACACGATCAGCATGTTCCACCCGGAATATGATCCGGACAAAGTTGACTCTAAATTTGACCATCTGTTAAAATCTAAAACCGGCGATCATACAATAGACTGGTTTTATCACATAGTCGAAAAGAACGGCCTCACGGCTTATGGAAAAGGTACGCAGGATTTTATCCAGCAGGAACTGGCAGAAAAGCGGGCGTACGATGCCGGGCTTCGCGAAGAACGACCTTTAACTTATGCTACACTTGGCACGATTGATATACCGGCAACCGATCCGATCATCCAGGTCAAGAATTTTGTACACAAAGCTTATAAAATCCGTAAGAACGAAATGACCAGCGCGTTGGAGGTGAACGGAGAGACGCTGGATGATGAACTGCTGAATACGATCTACATTCTTTGCCGTTCAGTCATTGACAAGATTAACGGGCGTGACATTATCTACCACGTCCTTGATAGTCGGTTTACCCCCCGGTACCATCTGGTAAAAGATATGATGATCAGGTATGACCAGGAAACCCCCGAACAACCACGTGGTCATATTAAGGCTTTGGTTGATACTTTGGAGACAGACACAGTTTATGCTCATGCGTTTATAAAGAAGTGGCTGGTAGCCTTGATTGCAAGCGCATACGGACAACACAGCGTTTTAGAGTTGATCTTGCAAGGACCACAAAACTGTGGTAAAACCGAATGGTTCAGGCGACTTCTTCCACCTGCGCTGCAGCAGTACTACGCTGAGAGCAAAATGGACGAAGGGAAAGATGATTTGATCTTGATGAGTAAAAAGTTGATCATTATGGATGATGAGCTCAGCGGAAAAAGCAAACAGGAAGAACGAAAGATGAAGTCGATATCATCTAAACAAACTCTGGACCTCCGGGTGCCCTTTGGTAGAACATCCTCAACGCTGAACCGGATCGCAATGCTTGCAGGTACGGCCAATGATGATGAGATCGTGGATGACCCGACCGGTAATCGGCGTCGTATAGTGATCGGTATCAAGTCTGTCAATTTTGAGGTATACAACGCCATCGACAAAGAACTATTGCTATATGAGTGTTATTTGGAGTATATAGAAGGGTTTAACTACCAAATGACTGCTGAAGATATTGCATTACTGGAAAGCGGTGGGCAGCAGTTTAAACGGTCTGTACCCGAGGAAGAATTGCTGGCTAAACATTTTGTACTTCCGGCAGATAAACCGGAGATAGAAGTAACTGAAATGTCGAGCAGCGAGGTGTTTGACTATCTGAAGCAGCGCACCAGGCTTAATATCAACAGCAACACCCTGGGTAAATACCTGAAGAAACTCGGTTTCGAGCAGAAACACCGCAAGACCGGGAAAACGACTATCCGCAAGTACCAGCTGGTCCGGATGATCGATGTAGATGACAACAAATTAGAAGGACTTATATGATAAAAGCAATTCCGACCCCTTATAAAGGGTATCAGTTTAAATACTGTCCTATTTGTTCAGCAGACGCTGACCACGAACACCCTTTATTAATTGAAGCGATGAAGAGAGCAAGAAACGCTAAATTTTAATCGATGATATACAAACTATTCCTTTTTGGCGAAAAGGAGCTTTTCGCCTACACTGAGATTTTCTACGACATGCACCTCAAAGAAGGTGATATGTTCTACTTTGAAGAAAAACGTTACAAGATCCTTCGGATCATCCGCACGTATAAACGTGTTGAGTGGACCGCTGACGGCAATACAAAGCGTAGAAGTGAAACTTTTACTAATCGGCAATTTGCTGAACTGGAAGCACATGAGCTGATTATTACGGAGGTACCAGCAACATAAAAAATATTTTTAATAAAAAACTTGTAAATATTAAAAATAAGTTTTTATATTTGTTAAAACTTAAAAACATGAAAGCAACCTTCAAAAAATCCACCGCTAAATTTGGCTGTTACAAAGAAACAAATGAGCAAGATCAGTATCTGCTAAACGAAATATTCAGCATTGATGACGTTTTAAATGCGCAGGTATCATTAAAAGATAAAGCATGGTTCATTAGATATAATTGTGAGTTTACTGATAAGCAGTTTCGTGAATTTGCGATTGGGTGTGCGCTTTGTGTTCTTCCGATTTATGAAAGTAAATATCCTGACAATAAGGCACCCCGTGAAGCTATTGAGGCGGCTCAGGTTTATTTAGCAGGGACTATTGGTTTGGAAGAACTTCAGGTTAAAAGACGCGCCGCCTACGCCGCCGCCGACGCCGCCGCCGACGCCGCCGCCTACG
>Ga0157374_10001661_pt1 | contig 18618 bp, 24 predicted proteins | sample M25metaG_FD_115308 | JGI IMG/M metagenome (GOLD analysis project Ga0157374, IMG submission 115308) | Miscanthus rhizosphere microbial communities from Kellogg Biological Station, Michigan, USA - M2-5 metaG | ecosystem: Host-associated > Plants > Roots > Rhizosphere > Soil | place: USA: Michigan... | reverse complement strand
GCTTCTTGAAAACCTATTATCCGGACAAAAGCGTAGAATCCGCTCAGCAACAGTTTATTACCCACTATGACCCTGCTATATTTAAGCAGCAAGTAATTCAACTACTGGCTGCGTAACTACTGTAATGAAGAGTTAGGGGTAAAATGGTTACTGGATGACTCTTATAAAAACCTAAGAGCCTACTGACTTTCAGAGATCATAATATCTGAACAGAAATGGAGCATTTATAGTTGCATTTATTGCACTTTAACGCCATTAATCAAATCCAACTAATAATGGCGTTAAAAATGAAACGAAAACAGCATCAAAAATTTGTAAAATCTTGGATAGAACACCTAGAATATGGCCTTTTAGGCGGAAGACCTTATAGTCAGAACTGTATAGAATGCTATAGTATCTATGTCAAAGCTTTTTTAAGAGAATATCAGGAGCTGTCGGTCAAAAATTTAAAATCAGCTTTACTTTCTGTTCCAGTAAAGCAATTTGCCAAGCGTGAAAAGATCTTTGTTTCTTTGAATTGCTTTGCCAAATATCTGATTAATGAAAAGCAGCTATCTTCTGACTATTTAAGTCAGGTTAAACAGTATAAGCCAAGGAGACATCTTCCACCTAGAAAAATCTCTGTATCCCAAGAATCAATCGAGCTGCTTATCAATCATAGTCAAGATACCTTAGATCGATTATTAATTATCTTACTTAGTCATACTGGCCTGAGGGCCAGTGAAGCCTGTGGATTAAAAATAGCTGATATTAGCTTGGAAGATCGGTATTTGACAGTCAGATATGCAAAATGGGGTAAAACCAGGAGGGTTGGATTACCGGGCAGAGCCATAGAAGCCATTACGGATTATCTTCAAACACGCCCTGACACTAATAGTGAATACCTACTCTTAAATAAAAGAGTTTCTCAAATGGACCGACATGGTATTAGACAAAGAATTGAGCGTCTTGGACTCCGTGCCAATGTGATGGTCAACCCCCATGCACTACGCAGAGCCTTTGTGACAATCAACGCCAATATGGGCAAGCCATTAGTTATGTTGCAAATTGCCTGTGGCCATAATGATATTGCAACAACCCGTTCTTATTGTATGACCACTGAAGATGAAGTGGTATCGGCTATGGCTGATTGGAACTGGACATAACTAGAGACTTACAATGCATCTTGGCTACTCGACTGTCCAATGGCGCTGGAAAGGTAAACTGAATTTGAGTGGCGGCTAGACAAAATTATGCAGGTAAAGTTTCGAGATAACCTTGACTGGCATAGGTTAGGACTTTTTCATCTCGAGTGACCAAACTAAATCCATGATGTCTGGCGGTGGCAATCAGCATTCGATCTGCGGGATCTCCATGACAGATACCAGGGAGGCGGCTGCTTTCGACAAGAACATCAACTGATAAGGGTAAACACTGCAGACCGGGTAATTTTAATGCCGTTTGAACCCATTGCAAAACATCCTGTTTGAACTGAATCCGCCCTTTGGCAACCAACATGCTTAGCTCCCAAGTAGAAATAGCAGAAATATAAAGTTGAGAGTTTCGTGCTGCTTGTTCAATACGCTCTATCAGTTCTGGCTTTAGTTCAGAATCTCCTAGCATGAGCCAGATCCAAATATGAGTGTCTAGTAACAGAGCGGAAATAGGCTTATTCATTTATACTCCAGTTTTCATCCAATGGAGCCAGAATGTCTCCTGTGATCTGTAAAGATCCTGAAAGGCAACCAAAGAGTAGCGGTGGTACCTCTTCATATGGAACTAGTCTGGCTACCGGTTTGCCATGTTTGGTGATAATCAACTCTTGGTGAAGTTGACTGACTTCATCCATGAGCTGCAGGCATTTTGCTTTGAACTCTCCCGCAGCAATATATTGCTTGGCTGATTCCATAAGTTTAATCCTATAGTCATGAAACTATGGTCATTTTAGCATCCGTTATTGATCTTTTCAAGTCTTGAGGGCAAATGTATGTTAATGCTGAAAAATAAAGGGAGAATAGGCCGATTTTGCGATTATTTATGTCCAAAATCAATCATTTTATGTCGCGTTTATGTCGGCAACTATTTGTAGAGTAGTGCTCTAATGCTGGATATAGTCTTGTGTTTTACCTCGAATGCTAAGAGAATAGCGACATAAAGACTGGATTTTACGACATAAAATCCAAAAAGTTCTTTGAAAATTATAAAATCCACCCTGAAATGCCCACGGGGTAAGCATCATTGGGGTGGAAGGGGTCGCAGGTTCAAATCCTGTCGGTCCGACCATTTCAAATTCACCAGTATATCCCCACTATGATGCTGGTAAACACTTGAAAGCCCCCACGACAAACTTGTTGCGGGGGTTTTAAGTTTTCAAAGGACTGACATGAGTGACACCAGCATTGAATTGCATCCCGCCATAGCTCAATTGGTTGAGGAATTGAGCCATTTACCTTATGTGAAGTCTATTCGCATCTTTGGCTCCCGAGCAAGAGGCGATCACCATCCCCGTTCCGATTTCGATTTGGCCATTGAATGCCCTCAGGCCAGTATCAGTGATTGGCAAGCCATCCTGGACCTGGTAGATCAGGCAGAAACCTTGCTACCCATTGACTGTGTACGTCTGGAAGAGGCTGAGCCAGCTTTAAGGAAAAATATCTTAAAATGGAATAAGGTCCTTTACGATAGAAAGTAGGCTACTTTGGACACGGATCAACGCTGGCGACTTTCCATAGAAAAACTAGAAAAAGCCCTTTCCAGACTGGAAGAGGTGGTCAGCATCAAAGACGCCAATCCACTGTTAACCGATGCAACCATTCAACGGTTCGAGTTCTGCATTGAATTGTTTTGGAAGACCTTTCGTCATTTACTTGCCCTGGAGGGTCGGGAAACCTTTTCTCCAAAAGAAAGTCTGCAGGCAGCTTATCAATTGGGCTGGATACAGGATGAGCAAGCTTGGCTGAGCATGCTCAAAGACCGTAACTTGACGTCCCATACCTATAATGAACAGTTGGCTGAACAAATTGTCCAACACATAAAACTTTATTACCCTGAAATGCAGACAACCTTTCAGCTTTTGACACAAAGATTCCAATAGGTTAGGGAAAAAGCACTTCCTTGGGAGGAAGGGGTCGCAGGTTCAAATCCTGTCGGTCCGACCATTTCAAATCTGCCAGTATAGCCCCACTATGATACTGGTAAGCACTTTAAAACCCCCGTAACAAACTTGTTACGGGGGTTTTAAGTTTTTAAAGGACTGACATGAGTGAGCCCAGCATTGACTTGCATCCCGCCATTGCTCAATTGGTTGAGGAGTTGAGCCGTTTACCTTATGTGAAAATATTCGGCTCTTTGGTTCTCGGGCCAGAGGTAAGCATCATCCCCGTTCAGATGTCGATTTGGCCATTGAATGTCCCCTGGCCAGTGCCACTGACTGGCAAACCATTTTAAACGAGGTAGAACAAGCAGAAACTCTGCTGCTCATTGACTGTGTTTGTCTGGATGAAGCCGATCCTGCGTTACGGGAAAATATCTTAAAATGGGGCCATATTTTGTACAGTCAAAGGTAGGCACAGTGGAAGCTGATCAGCGTTGGCGTCTCTCCCTTGAAAAATTATGCAAATCACTGTCTCGGCTAGAAGAGACTCTCAATGAACCACAACAGACTACGCTCCTAGTAGATGCAACGATACAACGTTTTGAAAACTGTATTGAACTGTTCTGGAAGACCTTCCGTCATTTGTTGGCATTGGAAGGCCGAGAAACCTTTTCTCCCAAGGAAAGCTTACAAGCCGCTTATCAGCTGGACTGAATTCAGGACGAGCAAGCTTGGCTAGGTATGCTTAAAGACCGTAACTTGACCTCCCATACCTATAATGTTCTTTTGGCAGAGCAAATTGGCCAGCATGTTCGACTCTATTACCCTGAAATGAATCGGACATTTCAGTTTTTGGTAGAACGCTTTCAATAGCTAATGGGAAAGCAGGTTTTTGGATGGAAAGCATTGGGGTAGTTCTGGCTATAAGGTATGGCCTTGAAAAGATAATTTCTAGCTAAAAGACAGCAACAACATTGTTGCAATATAGAGCCAGATAAATACCTTTAATATATTATAGCTTTAATTAAATGTTACTGTTTGGCTTTCAATTGGGCTGCTCACATTCACTATACCCTTTCCTTGTTGAATTTTTTGTATACTGATTGAGTTTGCAGCCTGTTGTAATAGTTGCTTTGTGATTTCTGGATTTTCCAAAAATATAGTTTTCAATTCTTCAGTGATAGTTTGTTGTGCAGTCATATCTTGTGGATTGGATTCCAGTTGTTGCAGAGCTTGTTGTGCAGCAGGCTTCTTTTGAATAAGTTCAAAAATTCTTTTTATTGTTTCTTTGGTAGCAATTTTCGCAGTTTCAGTATTTAAGAGTAGTGGTAAAGCAGTCTGCAAAGCATCATAAGCCTGGGGAAGATTTTCAAACATACTAATTATCCTTTCATAATATTTTTTAGTATAAAGCTACGTATTTGTTGTGCAATTTTCGTTAATTCATGGTTAGAACCTAAATATTTTTCGGTTAACTGCAATGCTTGTCGGCTTAAAGGCTCAGCCTCTAAAAATTTGGAAGTCCAACACATAATATCTGTCAAGTCTAAAACACTTCTAATTCGCTCTATTCGACTCTCATCCAAAACACGTTCACGTATCTGTAAAACTTGTATGAAATACTTTTCAGCCTCAAAGTACTGAGCCTGATCCTTATAAAGGAAAGCTAATGTGTTGATGCAATTTGAAGTATCTACATGATAAAAGCCAATCTGTTTAATTAAAATATCGATGCTTTTTTTTATATAGTTCTCTGCATTTTTGTAATCCTTCTTATGTATTAGAACTTGGCCTAAATTATTTAACACGAATCCAATATTTTTATGTTCTTCTCCAGTAAGTTTCCATACCTCTAGAGCTTGATTGAAAAAAGATTCTGCTTTATCCCATATTTTTTGATTTAAATATAACATTCCTATCTTATTTAAGAGCCCTCCAAGTCTTGGATTAATAATATTTGGCAGAGATTGGTAAATTGATAAAGCTTCAAAAAATAAGGGTTCAGCCTCAGAAAACTTCTGTTGTTTACTATAAGTTTCAGCAAGATTATTAAGTGAATTAGCTATATGTGGATGTCCGTCTCTCAAAGATTTCCGTAAGATCTGCAAAGACCTTTTATGATATTCTTCTGCTTGTAAATATTGGCTATCAGAAAAATATAAATCACCTATATTGTTCAAGATGAGTGCAGTTTCATAATGCTCAGGTCCAAAAGCGCGTTCTCTAATAGTAAGTGCTTCTTTATATAAGGGCAAAGCTTCTTTCAATCTTCCCAAGGTATGATATAAAGAAGCAACATTATTCAAACTTTCAGCAAGCTCCGTATCTTCAGTTTCTGGATGAGTCCGACGAATCGATAGTGCCTCTTCATGCAGAAGTATAGCTTCCTCATAAGCTCCATTTGCAACATACACTTCCGCTAGATTACTTTTTACTGTTGCGGTGACTGCGTGGGCATTTCCTAACTTTGGAATTATAAGTTCTAGTGCCTGTTTATAAAGACTTTCTGCTTGATTATATTGGTGCATGTATTTAAAAGAACGTCCGATTAAGCATATGGCTTCGGCAGTATGCAAAGAATTAGGCTCAGGTAATTCTTTGCAAATCATTAAAACCTTTTCGAATAGTAATTTTGATTGTTCGTACAACCCTTTTTCATGAAGATATTTACCCGTTTCCTTTAAAAGGATTAATGCACTGGTAGAACAGGATAATTCTGATTCAGAGGAAAGATGAATGCTATGTGGGACTAGTTCTTCTAGAATTGGCCATGTGCTAAGGTTTTTTAACTCTACTGGCAAGAGGTTATTTAGCACATCTAAAACTTTAGTAATTCCTTTTACTTTATCATCAAGTTTCTCTCTAATCACCTCTTGTAGTAACCGATGAATCATCAAAGCTTGATTACTATCGATAAGTTTAATTAAAGAATAATTATTTAGCTTCTGAATGGCATCTTCAAGAATATCTATAGTCCCATTTTCCTGTCTCACAAACTCCTGTAGTATATTCAGTCCAATACTATCAGGAGATAAAAAAGCACATAAATCCAGTATCTTAGAAGCAAAAAGGCATTTAGAGGCTACTGCATCAATACTAATACTCCAGGTTGTCCATACCGCTTGTCGGATATCATTTTCTGGCGGTAATGAGCCTGAAAATCCTTCACTAGCCAAATGCGTTAGCATTTCTTGTTTTTTTGCATCTAGCTTTGTTAGATAAGTTTCAATAGATGTTAGTGTATTTTCTTGCAGGTAAGATGCAGCTTGCTCCAAGGCCAGAGGATGAAATGCTAGACGTTTAACAAGATTAGAGACTTGTTCGTCGGACATTGTTCGATTTTTCAGTCTGTTCTTTATAAAGCTTATAGCTTCCATCTGCGTGTATGTTGTAATTTCTTTTCCTTCTTTAAACCCTTTAAGATTCCTTACTCTGCTTGTCGCAAGAATATGTCCACTATGGCCATGAGTAAGAAATTGATTAATGATATCTGGATTATCGGCATTGTTAAATATTAAAAGCCATTTTTCATGTTTATCACACCAATCCCAAATACTATTCAATAAATCTTCAAAAGTTTCACTTTTAGACAACTCTAGTCGTGTTGACATCTTGCTAAGTGATGCTTGGATTTGCCCCACTGTGTCTGACTCAATCCAAAAGATAAAATCATATTCAGATTCGCAACCATAAGAATATTCAAGAGCAATTTGTGTCTTTCCTTGACCCGCATCTCCACATAGCAATAATTTCTTATTTGCTTTTAACGTTTCAAGAATATGGGCCATTGATAGCCCTTCTCTGGTGATGAAATAAGGGTTTTGGACCAGATGTCTGTATTTTGCAGAGGTGACCTGTGGAGTACTCACAAAATTTGCTGTTTGATTCTCTATCGAACATCCAACATTAACAATACCTTGTTGCTGAGCAATAGTGATTTGTCGTTGAGTATTATCCATTAGAAACCTCAAGCTTGATGTGTCTAATTGTATCAGTAGTTGAGTTTATTTGCTATTTTTAGGAAGTTAACCAATTTGAATATGATTACAAATCATTTATTTCAGCAGCTTATTATGATAGGCATCAGAGAGTCCGATGGAAGATAGAAATTTTCCAGCCTTAATATGAACTCATACAAAGCTGGCAGCTACAAAACAACAGCCCCTTTTTACTCCTTGAACATTATACGCAACAATTTGACTATCTTAGAAGATTGCATAAGTTACAATTTCTTTTATTCCAAGTAGATCTAATTAAGGAGAATCCGTTTAGTCGAATAAACTCTCTCTGAGCAATTTCCGGCCCAAGGTCAGGAAATGTACGAGATAAGAAATTAAACGCCTGAATAGCTGCCAGTAGATGATTGAACTGTGCTCGCAAGGTTCTGCAAGCGCATTTTTCCAGCTGAAGGACCGACTTTAACGCTCTAAAGACGGTTTCAATCACCCAGCGTTTTTGGTACTGACGGGCAGACTTTGGGAAGTATGCGGGACTAACCCATTGGTGGCTAAAAACCGATCGCCGTGTTTAACAATCTGCACCTTGTGTTTCACCCCTTTTAACCGCCCAACCAGAGCCAAAGCGCCAAAAAATTTGTGTTTTCCAACCTGAGCCCCTTCAAACACCCGGTTGCACTTAATTCGGGTCACATAGACCCATTTCAGCCGGTGAATCAGGTTCAACGTATCGGATGCGGCGTACCAGTTGTCGAAATAGACCGCCTTGGGTTCACAGCCTGCCGCCTTCAATTGCTTCACTGACAGATTCTTGCTCCAAAAAAAGCGAACAACCAGGTCATTTCAGAAATTTAACTTACCCCGCGTAACTCCTAATTTTAGGAGATGAGGTTTTATAACTTGACTATTGTTGCTATCTCAGCACTTCCGAGTGATGAATGCGCTCGTTCTATCGTCAAGGAGAGCATTTATGACTCAAGACACCCCAACTTTACACAGTCAATACCTATCTGGTTGGGAAGATGCCATGCGTTTTGGGCTTATGGGCGGCAGGCCCTTTAGCGAGATTTGTATCAAAACGTATGTGTTTTACACCCAATGGTTCCTCGAACAATACTCAGAGCTAAATATTGATCACCTCAAAAAGGTTCTATTATCCATTCCTGCTGAGCATTTTGCTAAGCGGCAGAAACTGTATCAGGCATTGACCTGCTTTGCGAAATACTTGGAACAAGAAGGCTTAAATATGGATGCTTATTTGGCCCAAGCTAAAAAGTTCAGGCCAAAACGTCATTTACCTGAGAAAAAACACTCTGTGGATCAAAAAGGGTTAGATGCTCTACTTGCAGCTTGTGAATCCCCGCTTGAGCATCTCCTGGTTATCCTTCTGAGCCAAACAGGACTCAGGGTGAATGAAGCTGCCAACCTCAAGCTTGGGGATATTGACTTTGAGAAACAATATTTGATAGTACGACTTGCTAAATGGGGGAAAACTCGTCGTGTAGGATTGCAAAACAAAGTGATTGAAGCCTTACAAGGCTATTTAACTTATCGCCCTAAAACCGCAGAGGATTGGCTGCTGATTAACCGACATGGCAACCGAATGGATCGTTACGGGATCCGAAACCGCCTTGACCGTTTAGGGTCACGAGCCCAGATAAAAGTGACTCCCCATGCCTTACGACGAGCTTTTGTGACGTTGAATGCCAATAAAGGCAGACCCTTGGTGATGCTTCAAATTGCTTGTGGTCATAATGACATTGCTACCACCCGTTCTTACTGTATGACCACAGAGGATCAAACTATTGAGGCTATGCAGGGCTGGGATTAAACTCTAAATACTGCTCTTAATCGAATAAACTCATCTTTCCAGTAATAATTTTAATGTATTGTGTACTACCGCATATCTGTAATTTAACTTCAAAAAAGCTGTTAATTTAAAATATTAATTGTATAATATATACTGAGTAGCAACTCGGGTAGGGCAAATGACAAAAAAGATTACATATAGTGCTCTTTCAGATATTAGAAATGGGGCATATCAGTTAATAACTGAGTTCAAAGAAGCTTCTGCTGGGACATTTGTTACAGCAAAAATTGAAAAGCAGTCAGCGAAAGCCTTGAAAAAAAATGCCTCTTCCAAACAGAAAAAATAAAATAACAGATCCTGACTCAACTCTCAATATGTATAACAAAGGAGATTTTGAGAGAGAAATAGAGCCAAAAGTTCGTGACTCTATTGGTATTGAGTCATATAGACATCCGGCAAGAAGAGATTACGCTAGACTGATACATTCCCCTTCTTTTCGTAGGCAGCAGGGAAAAACCCAACTATTTCCAGGATTAGAATCTGACTTCTTTAGAAACAGGTTAACTCATTCATTAGAAGTTTCTCAAATTGCAGAATCTATTGCTTTCAGACTTAATGAAACAGAGACTATCTTAAAAAACAATAAATCTTATCAAATAATGCCAGAGGTAGCTCGTGTCGCTGGTTTATTTCATGACTTAGGGCATCCCCCTTTTGGTCATAACGGGGAAAAGGCTTTAGATGAATGTATGAAGTCCTATGGTGGTTTTGAGGGAAATGCACAAACATTAAGAATCATTACCTGTCTTGAAAAGAAAGTAATAGAAGAGCCCTCTGCCAGGTTAAGTGGTGGTATTGATAAGAATGGTAGAGATCAAAGGAAAGGCTTAGGATTAACATACAGAGTTATAGCTTCTGCTTTAAAATATGACACACAAATTCCGCGTTTCCGAGAAGAAAACGAAAACTTAATAAAAGGTTATTATGAGTGTGATAAAGATATTGTCTCTAAGGTGAAAAATAAAGTTATACCTGGATATAACAGTGAAAATGATGGTACTTTTAAAACAATTGAATGTGCTATCATGGATCTGGCTGATGACATTGCTTATTCAACATATGATGTGGAAGATTCTTTGAAGGCTTCCTTTATTAGCCCATTAACAATTCTGGCAGACTTAAATATTTGTATAGATGTAGCTCAAGTTATTAATAGAAACACAAATCTAAATTTATCTGGAGAAGACGTTTTTGAGACCTTGTATGAAACTTTTGCAGAAGTTTTGCCTGAGTTACCTATCTCTACAAAAGGAACAAAGTTCAAAGAAAATTTAACGTTAGTATGTGTTGGTTCAAAACTATTTAATGAAAATGGCTATTACAGAAGTAATTTTACTTCTGATTTAATAAGCGGGTTTATTGCTGGAGTTACCTTTAAGTTTAATAAAAAATTTCCACCTCTTAGCAAAGTATCTTTTGATGATAATACTTTACGAAAAGTTGAAGTCTTAAAACGATATATTTTTCACACCATGATATTATCACCGCGTTTAAAAACAATTCAATTTCGCGGAGAACAAATTGTAAAAAATATTTTTGAGACTTTATCCCAAGGAAGCGGAAAAGAGCTTCTGCCAATGGATTTTAGGCTTGCGTATAATCAATTTGATAAGGCTAATAAAACCGAAGAAAAAAAGAGAGTAATTTGTGATTTTATTGCAGGGATGACTGATAGTTATGCTATTGAATTTTATGCACGGCTTAACTCCGAAAATCCGCAGACTATCTTTAAGCCTTTTTGACGATTAAAGCGAAATGTCTAATACGCCATTTTCCTCTAAACAATTTGACTTCCCGTTTTACTAGAGCGTGTATGTCACCTGTAAGCAATACAGGAGACTTATATGAACGCCCCGATTACCCTTTCTGAAGCTACATCCCAATATTTGGAATACCTAAAGTATCACGGCAAAAGCGAACGGACGCTTTACACGTATGGCCGGGATATGCAACAGATTTTGGCCTTCTTTGGTCCAGACCGTACCATCAACAGTATACCCTTACCCCTCATTGGCCGGTTTCTTAAATCAGATGAACTACTCAAACTTCCAAATGGCCAAGAAAGAGGCCCACAAACAGTGAAAAAGACAATCCGGGTCTTTCGGATGTTTATGCAATGGCTGGTTCAGGTAGGCTATCTTTCTGAGATTGCCTTACCTAAAAGCATTCCTCTAGGAAGAGAAGTTAAAAGCACCTATAATACCTAATGATTTAGAATGAGCAATTGTCATTAAGAAAGCCGGTCTTTCTTTCTTTGTATTGAATTGTTGACTCCGAATGTCTACTTGTTGCAATTCAAGCCCTGCTGATTTAAGGTTATGGTGTTATTACTCAGGTAATAACCGGGGCGTTGAAACCCTGTACACAGTGGTCTGCATCGACCACAACAGATGCCGTCTTTCCGGTCTTTGGCCGGGAGACGGCACAATATGTCCAAGCTTCGGCTAAAATGTGCCGTGGCCGTCTGTGTACGGTTTTCAAACTCCCGGCCTTGCCCTTCGGGGCAGGCTTTTTCATTAGGAAAGCGTGGAGTTTACGACCGTGGCGTTAAAACCTTGTCGAGAATGCCAAAAAGAAATTAGTACCGATGCCAAAGCCTGCCCCAACTGCGGGAAACGATCGCCACATCGAAAGAATGTCTCTTGCCTAGGGGTATTTTTGGCACTTCTCGTTACCTGTCCCATTCTAGCGTTTATTTTTGCTTCTGCCTCCAGTGTTGAGCAGAATCGCCCTGAGAAACCTGAGTTTGGCTTTATTGATAAGAATGGCGCTCTGACATTATGCGAGAATCAGCTCACGCAAATGGCTAAATATCCCAGTTCCGTAGAATTTTCCTTTGGTGAGAATCACGTGTCTCAAGAGAAAAAAGGCGATGTGATTGTGGTGGAAAATTTTACGGCCCTGAATAGCCTGGGTGCCAGACTGCCTCACCAGGGAACTTGTCGCTTGCGTAAAAATGGCACCGTGAAAATCAGTATCTCCAACCGCTAAAACCCTAATTTTTACAGCCCCTTGACTCAGTTGAATTTAAACGTCTATATGTCGTCTGTTATAAATCCAGGAGGTTAATATGAACGAAACGATTACCTATCAAGAAGCCATGAATGAGTATTTGGAAGAGCTAGAAGAAGATAGAGATGAGAAATTCATTAGAACTCAACGTAAATATTTAACCATAGCCCAGGCAGTGATTAGACCGAACAAGCTGGTCAGCAAGATTTCTTCCTCTCAGATTTATCGGTTATATCATTCCCAGGAAGTTCGAGTATTTCCAAACGGGGAATTTCGAAGCACTCAATCGATTTATCGGATGTTTCGGATCTTTGACCGCTTCATTAATTGGCTCATTCAAATGAATTATTTATCGCCCTCGAAAATAGCCCCTGAAAGCCAATTGAACGAATTAGATGAAATATACCCAGAGAGACGCTATTCTTAATTATTTTAGGAATTGTGTCTAATTGTTGAGTATTAGTTGCAATTGCTTAATTGCTGATTTAAGGTAAAGGGGTTGTCACCTCAAGTGGCAGCCAGGGCGTTAAGAACCCTGCTCGAAGTGGCCGCATCTGGCCATAACAGATGCCGTCTTTCCGGTTTTCAAGCCGGAGGACGGCGTCCATGTCCAAGCCTAACGGCCAAAAGACGCCGTGGCCGTCTTCGAGCGGTTTCTTAAACCTCCGGCTTGCCCCTTCGGGGGCAAGTTTTTACTTAGAACCGGAGTATTCAAATGTATCGTCCTACTGCTCTTACGCTTGCCCTTTGTCTGGCTAGCCTGCTTCCCCTACAAACCGCCTATGCGGATAACCAACTCCCTCAACAGTCAAACATTCCTACAACTCAAACTGCCTCAACTAACACCGCCACGATTCAAGCCAACATCAGCACTCAAACACCGCCAGTTACGGAAGAGACTGCCCCAAGTCTGATTCAAATAACCAGCGCCTCGATTCCCTTATCCTCCAAGCTTCAAAAATCATATGAGGCGTACCGGATTACGATTCAAAGCGATTATCCGACACTCCTGAAATTGCAATCCGGGGCCATTAATAACGCTCAATCCGGGAATATGGCCTTTGAAATGGTTCGTTCAGGAATGACGCCCGTCTATTGCACTTTATTGCTGGGCCTAGCGGGCTTTGTTTTAATTGGCGTTCCCATGCTGATTGTCCGAAACGGACATAACGAGAAAAGCCGACAAGAAGCCTTGCATTACACCAATCAGATTCCCTTGCTTGAGCTGGCCAAAGGGCAAACCCTGAACTTTGACACATTAGTACCCCTGGGACAAAAGCCGGATATCAGCTTAACGTTTAAAGATCCCCATTCCGGCCTCTTATTCAGCAAACACGCCCTCTAATTGCAAAGGACCCTATACGCCCATGACCCTTCACCGTCGAAGCAGCCTTAGCCTACTCATCGCTCTTTTGCTCAGTCTCCCTCTAACCTGTCTTGCGGAAGAAACTGTGCTCACCACACCCAATACGCCAGCAACCGTTCCTTCGGTTGAGGTGCCCCCTCAAACGCCGCTAGTAACCGTAACTGTCCAACAAGTCTTTAAAGAACTCTTGAAAGGTGAGCAACCCCGATCCCCAGTAATCTTAAGGGACCGGCTGGATCAATATACGGTAACGGTGCAAAACAACCAACCGAACCCAGTGCAAATTATCGCAGGCGAGCTTCCCAATCACCTGCCTCCAGAACAAGCCTACAAAAAAGCCAAACAAAGCACCGGGGTCGCTTACGCCAGCGCCCTAGGTTTAGGGCTTGCTTTAGCTCCTTTTACCTTTGGCGCAACCTTGGTGGCTGAAGCGTTCATTGGCGGACCACTGGGTGTTTTTATCATCAGCTCCAAGAACAAGAAATTGCTGAATTATGTGAACCAATATCCCGGCACCGTCCCGTTCATCACATTACTCCCCCATGAAAGCAAAACCTTCACCTTCCTCATCGACAAGGACGTTAAACCGGAGGTTCACCTCAGCGTTCAGGATCTCAAAACTCAAACTGTTTTTAATTACCCTTAGCCCACGTTTATTCCAGAGCTTTCCAGAGATCGAGCAGCGTTGTCTTCTTCAGTTGAGCAACAGCACCTTGAAGCGCATCTGGGCCATCATCTTTGCCGGTGGGAAACAGGGTTAACTGCTTGCTTAATTCAGGCGTCAAGTTATCAGCAAACAGCAAATGACCATTGTGAATATCCGGTTCTAAAGTGGAAATGCGTTTCTGCTTGTTTTCATGGTTATTCACACCCACCACGCGAATTGGATGTGGCCCACTTGCAGCATTGTTATATAACTCTTGGACTAGCCCCTGGGCACCATTCTCTTCCACATAGAGCATTTCAAAATGCCAACGCTGGTGCATGAATATGCCTTGCTCAATTTGACGAGACGGTGGATCTTTTTCAATGTAGGCATCCAGACAGTAATAGTACCCGTCATAATCCAAAGCGACCACCACAATGGCTGCATAATCCGGCGGACTTTTCTGGTTGGGCTTTTTACCCAAAGCAGGATCATGAAAAGCGATAATCCGCTGCAGTTGCTCGCGTTCCACCACTTTCCCGGACCCATCCAGCCAATGAATCCGCCGAAAGATTTGGCCTTCAAATTCCACCCGACATTTTCTAGCCTTCTCCATGTGAAACAATTGCCGCTCCGGGTCATGGGGATCATTTTGCTTTTCCGAGTTAAAGCTGGCTTGCCCTTCATAGATGCGCTGGCACATGAGCCATTCATAGGGTTCCCCCTCTGGCCATAACACTTCAGCCCCTTCCAACATGGCTGCTTCGTTGGCCTTAAAAAACGCATGGGCAGCTTGTTGGCGTTGAGGATTGCTTAAATCGATCAGTAACGCTCGGTGTTGCTCCCAGAGATCTTGCCGGGTGGCATAGCGAATCACCGCCTGATACTTATTCGCGTCCCAACCGGAAGCCTGCAAGAGAGTATTCAGCAAAGACTCAGGGTGTAAGCATGTGCCAATGACGGTTATATTACTGCCGCCCCCAGTCAGTCCGCATTTCAACAGGTCCTTAGAAAACCAATCCTCAGTTTTCTGGCGTTGCTCCACTGAAAGAACCCCATCCGGGGATTCAATGTCATCGCAGATAATCAGGCTGGGACGATGAGCCCCGTATTTCAGCCCTCGGATCTGCTGGCCTCTGGATTTAGCCATGACCTTAATCCCGTTTTGAGTCACAAACCACTTTTTACCCCAACGAGCCTTTCCACTCTTTTGTCCCGGCACGGGGGCTAAAGCACCAAAGACGCCAATCAGTCGTTCATTCGTTTCCAATTCACTTAAAATGTCCCATACCTTTTGTTCAGCCTCAGGAGCGGAATGTCCCACAATTAAAATAAAGGCTTCATAACCATATACAACGGCATGCAGGACCTTGAGCAACACTTTAAAGGTGGTTTTGGCATTCCCTCGGGGTGCGGCCACCACATCCCGTCGTCCCCGTCTGGCAGGGTCCAGATCTTCTAATTGGCAAAAATCCACATGCATTTGTGAGAATGCATCTTTGCAATGGTGTGAGAAAAAATAGGTCGCAAAGAATCGAAAGTCCTGATAAGCCCGAATATACAGCAGGTCTTGTAAAACTTTAGGGTTTTCTAGCTTACCAGTTTTCTGAAAGTGCTCGTAGAGCATCTTCCATTTCAGGCGATGGACCTGTGGCCTCAATGGGTGGCTCATTTTTCTTACCTCCTGCTAGTGGTAGTTTTAGAACATCCAGTTGGAATTTATTCGCTTGTAATATTTCTTGAAAATTTTTATTTCGGTTGGCCGTAAATATAAGATTTTCTGAACGCTTGAGCGCAAGCCCTAAAGAATAATCGGATGGTTGGTGACAGAAACCGCCAATAGTTGCTTGTGCCTCTTTGACATATCGCTCGGCCTGCCTTTTGGAAATTCCCTCGTTTTGCAATAAAAACGTTATGATTTTATGGATGGCTGTTCCTGCGACCAGAAAGTCCATCACCATCTCTACCCGATGATTATGAATTGCCTGGGTGGCTCGCTTACGGGTCATGGTCATTCACCTCCAAGCAAAGAGCCACCAAAGCTTTCCCCCGATCATGGGCGTTAAACCGCTTGAGGGTTTGTTCCACCAGCGTGGCATCCGTAGGTAGCAATAAAAAACTCATCGCGACTGGTAAGCTTTCTTTTTCAGCGGCGATCTGTTTTTCCAGGATCACTTCCAGCTCGTCAAAATCAAAGCTGGCGAGTTTCAGCAAGTCATCCAATTCAGCAGCACTCTCAGGGATCAAGCTGCACAATTCATCTAGCGGCATTAACCCCGTCAGAGACTCTAACAAATTGGCTCTCAACTGTAAGTCATCGGTGCCTCTCAAGCGGTTTAAGGTGGCAAGGGCCAATTGGGCTTCCGTATCATTTACCTGCCACACCTGGCAATCGACCTTTTCCCAAGCCAATTGCTCCAGCACTTTTTTCCGGTGATGACCGTCCAATAAAATATATTGGCCCTTGTGTTCAGGATGAGGACGGACCACCAAGGATGGGCAGAGGCCGGTTCGTTCAATGTTGCGTTTGATCTTTTCCAGAGTTTCAGCATCACAGCGATTGGCATTTCTGGGATCGCTGTGTAACTGAGTTAATAAAAGCTTCGGCATATGATTTTTCCTTTCTGAGTGGGTCTTAACGGGCAATAATGAGTAGTTCTTGATTCTGGGTATTTTTAGAAACCTGGGGCATATGGGTGTAAGAACGGGCAAACCCCTCCACTTGTCTTCCTTTGGCTTGGCGTTTGACCAATGCCACTAACTCATCCAAGGAAACCACGGCATTCCCATACGATAAGATCCAGGTGGGAAGGTGATGCGCTTGATCCAGTAACTGCTCTAACGCTTCAATGCCTTGGCTAAAGGGAGATACTGGTTGTTTAACCTGTTGGCCAAGCAGAACTGCATCCAGGACGGTATGACTTTTTTCATACGAAAGGGTTTGGGGATAAGGGGGATCAAGGTAAAGGATATCCCCTTGGGCCTGACGGACAAATTCCAGAGCGTTCTGTTGAAAGGCTTGTACCGGGCTGCCTCGAAATACCCCAGCATTAATGGCTTGGCGTTTAGATTCAAGCTTCTCCCAGACGGGCTTGAGTAATTTGGGAAAACTGTCATCCACAAACCGCTTTGGGTTTAAGGTCTGCCAATCCCGTGTTCCATCCAATACTTCGGCATACGGTCGGTTGCTGGTGCCAATGGATGTGCCCATGCACACAAAGCCAGACAGCAGATGCCAGAGTAATAGTTTACCCAAGGCTTGCTTTGTTGGATCTTGAATCTGGGTAAGCCAATAAACATAGCCATCCATGGCATGGGCATGGCGTTTGGAAAAGACGGAACCGCCAAATTCCTGCTCAATCCTTCTAGCTTCCTGTGGTAAAACGGATGCATGAGTCAGATATAACATATCCGATGCGCTTAAGTGGACGCTTTGATTGACCAGTAAGGCATTTAGAATGATTTGGGACCGGCTGGATAAATCATTGGCGAGAATCTGCTCAAAGCCTTGGGCTTTGGCAAACAGACTCACCGAACAGCCTCCGGCAAAGGCATCCAGGAAAGTCAGTTTCGACCAGTGGGATCGGGGAATCCGTTCAGCCAGCAGTTTGAAAATCCAAGGGGTGAGCTTGCGCTTACCGCCAAAGTAAGCCGGTAAGGCTTGAAATAGGTGATGATAAGGATTTTTTCGCATGAGAGTTTCCTTTGAAGGAAGTAACTCTCTCATACTAAGACTCAACTGTTTTTTTAACGATGGGAGAAACTCTCCCATACATACATTTGTTGACTATGTTTTGATGAGGTACTGCTCTAAAGCAGAAAATTCGATAACATCGACTCCAGGTAAATCTCGTAAACCACTAATGGGTTTCTCTTCAATCGCTGGATCAAAGATCGGGGGGATAAACACGGTTGCTTCTTTATCAGATAACTGAAATTTTGTTTGTGGTTCAGGATAGGGATCAAGAAGTTTTAAGTAGACTACCTTTCCCATGGCTTGAGCAAAATAGATGGTTTGCACCCAATTGGACGGGTATGAATGGAAAAGCGAATACCGAATTCTGTAAGGCCGGTTGTATTGGCTCAGGAAAAATGCATAAGCATCTTTGAGCAGTAAAAACGTCTTTTCCCAAAAAGCAACATCCTGATTATGTTCAGACCCAACCAGATCTAATTGATGAAAAGCTTCCGAGATTAGTTTTCCCCACTGACGAGCAGGTAAGGTTTTATACGGTTTCATATACTCAGGAATTTGTTCAAAAGAGAAGCCACTCTGTTTGTTCTTTAATTCTTTACATCGATTACAATAAATCTTGCTTTTCGCTTTAGCATATGTCTTTGCGGTAATGCCAAGATCTTCATTGCAAATCAAGCAGTCTAACGGCAAAAAGCAAGGTGGGAGTGGAGAGACTAAATAGTTATTCCCTCGGTTGACCATATAAGGGGCATTTTTGGAGTGAAGCATGAGTGCTTTACCCCATAATGACAATGCGATTTCATTGATAAAGGCGAGCCTTAAAAAATTATCGGGCCAGCTTCTAAAATCGGATTGTTCAATATTCTTTCGGATTAAAATCACTAGCGTCCGGTTCATAAGCTGAAAACTCTTTTGTAGAAAAGGATTGAGGCAGAAACGATATTTTTTTGTAAAATGCTGAGAATCCCTTTTCGAGCAGGTTCTGTATTATGCCCATC
>Ga0157374_10001659_pt1 | contig 18630 bp, 17 predicted proteins | sample M25metaG_FD_115308 | JGI IMG/M metagenome (GOLD analysis project Ga0157374, IMG submission 115308) | Miscanthus rhizosphere microbial communities from Kellogg Biological Station, Michigan, USA - M2-5 metaG | ecosystem: Host-associated > Plants > Roots > Rhizosphere > Soil | place: USA: Michigan... | reverse complement strand
TCCGCGGCATCATCGCCGGTAGGGCCCCCGTTCCCGACCATTGGTATGCCGGCGGAGCACGGAGCCACGCCGATACGGTTGCGGTGCCGCCGCCCACCGCTGCCCCCGCCCCTGTGGCAGTTGCCAAACCGGTGCCGCAAGCGCCAGCAGGCGAGGGCGAAGCCATCACCATGCCGTTCGGCGACCTGACGGTCAGTGAGGGCAAGCTCGTCAAATGGCTCAAAGCGGTGGGCGACATCGTCAGGCAAGGCGAGGTCGTAGCCGAGATCGAGACCGATAAGGCGGTGGTCGAAATCGAGGCGCCGGTTGGCGGCACCCTGACCTCGATCGAGCAACCAGTCGGCGCCGTCGTGCCGATGGGCGGCCGTATCGGGGCGATCCGACCGTAAATGCAGCGAGCGCCCGAAGAGGCGCATTCTGGAGGAAACCTTATGAAGATTTTTTGCGCCAATTGGCAGGCGGCGGACGACGCTGCGCTCGAACTCGAGCACTATCCCAACATCGAGTTCCTGCTGCAACGGACCCCGGCCGGCAGTACCACGCCGGTCGAAGCTGCAGCGCTCGCCAGCGCCGATGCCGTCATCAACTATTCGGCGACGCAGTTGGTCGGGGCGGCGCCGGACCAGTTTGCCAAAGCCAAGGTCGCGGTGCGGGCAGGCGTTGGTTTCGACAACCTTGATCTGGCCGGCTGGGGCGCGCGCGGCGTGCCGGTTTGCAACGTGCCCGACTATGGCACGACGGAAGTTGCCGACCACGCGATCGCGCTGATGCTGGCACTGACCCGCGGCACCGCTTCGTATGCGCCCAAGCTGATCGAGGGCGGCTCCAAAAGCTGGCACTTCAACAATGCGCCATTGGTCCGCCGCCATCGAGGCGCCAATTTCGGTGTCATTGGCCTCGGACGGATTGGCCTCGCCGCGGCCCGACGGGCGGCGGCATTCGACATGAAGGTCACCTTCTTCGACCCCCACCTTGAGTCCGGCGTCGATCTCTCGACCGGCTATGGGCGGGTGCATTCACTGGAGGAGTTGATGGCGACCTCCGACGTTGTCAGCGTCCACGCCCCCCTCAGCGCCGAGACCAAAGGCCTGCTCGGGACAAGCGCATTTAATGCGGCCAAACCCGGCCTCATCGTCGTCAACACGGCGCGGGGTCCGATCATCGACCTCGATGCCCTCGAAATGGCATTGTGCAACGGCAAGATCGCCGGTGCGGGCATCGACGTGCTTCCCAACGAACCCTCGGATATGGATCACCCCCTGTTCGCCGCCTGGCGCAAGGGCGAAGACTGGATCGCCGGCCGCTTGATGGTCACTCCCCATGCCGCGTTCTACAGCCCAGCCTCCATGCAGGATCTGCGCCTCAAGTCGGTCGACGTCGTGCATGCGTTGCTGGCGGAAGGGCGATTGACCAACTGCGTGAACCGTCAGTTTCTACGGCCGGCACAATGATGGCCGCAGCACGCCGCACTGCTTCGCCCTACGCGCGGCGCCTGGCGCGTGAGCGGGGCGTCGCCCTGGTTTCGATAGTGGGCAGCGGGCCCGGCGGACGCGTCATTGCCGCCGATATTGACGCGTTCACCGCAACCCGGGCGGGGTCCGCGCCTCGCCAGGTAGGGATTGCGTCGACAGTTTCGGCTTTTACTGCCACCGTCGACTTGGAAAAGCTGCAGAAGATGCTGGCCGATTTTGGCGGCGCCCAGCTGTTACTCACCCTTGACGATATGATCGTGCGCGCCGCCGCCCTCGCCCTCGAAGCCGTGCCCGGCGCCAATCGCTCGCGGGGTGCCGACGACGACCAGCCAACGCCGATAGCGGTTGGTTGGGAGGCGGGAAACACCCAAACTCGCCGCGAAGTCGTCCTCGCAAATGCCCATCAGGGCCTGGTCAGCATTCTGCATGCCAATCTAGTGGCAGGTCTTGCCGAAGCGCCGGATCTGGGCGCCGCGCCGCCTCCAGCAGCATTGTCCGTTCGTCGCGTCACGCACATCGGGGTGCGGCCAACTGCGATGCCTTTGCTCGCCAGCCATGCGATGCGCTTGATCGTTTCAGCGGGCGACGACGCTAGGACAGCAGAATGCCTGCTCTGCTTTGATGCCGACGCTGTCGGCGAAGATGACGCTGCGGCGTTTCTGACGCACTTCCGCGACGACCTTGAAATGCCCGTGCGCCTGTTGGCTTAGGCGTGGCGCCGGCGCTCCGGCTACCTTGATCCGGCGGCTCTGCGCGCGGGGTTCTTGTGGTATTATACTATCGCATGCTAGCTGCAGCACGGGCGTCAGCGGATCGTAGTGATGGATAGCCAGATTTCCAATCTTGAAGTGCTGCCCAGTCGCGCGCTCCTGCGCGCCAACGGACCGCTCTATCGGCAATTGGCCGACGTCCTGCGCGAACCCATCGCCAGTGGCGCGTTTCCGGTGGGCGCCGAACTGCCCAAGGAAGCCCATATTGCTCAACGTTTTGGCGTCAGTCTGATTACCGTGAGGCAGGCGCTGCGTGATCTTGAGGCGGACGGCCTGATTCGCAAGCGCTCTGCCAAACCGGCAGTAGTCGCCTCAAAAAGCCCGGCAGTGAACCTGAGCTGGAAGTTCAAGAACTTCGCCGACATGGCGGCCTATACCAAGGATGCCAAGCTCAATATCAAGTCCTACAGGCGTGAGACCTCGCCGATCATGCAGCGGGTTTTCGATCTCGCAAGAGACGAGAGCGGCTTCTGCCTTAGAGCTGTTTTGCAGGTCGGCGACCAGAAGAAGGCCCACATCACCAGCTATTTTCCTCCTGCCGTCGGCGAACGCCTGAGCCGCAAGGATTTCGACGATGTGCTGATCTTTCAGTCGGTGCAAAAGCATCTCGGGGTCAGGCTTGCGGTCGCCCATGTCACCGTCAAGGCCGAGATCGCCGACGCCGCCATGGCCGCGGACCTCGATCGCCCGGAAGGCAGCGCCATCCTTGCCATAGAGATGCTCTATCAGTCGGCGGATCAGCAGAATATCGAGTTTACCATTGCCCGCCATCCCGCTGACATCTTCAGCATCACCTATGACGCGCCCAACGACCTGACCTGATTTCGGCTGCGTATCCCTGCCGTCGACCGGCCACGGGTTCGTGTAGACAATATCATAAAGTTATAATAGCATCACTGCTGTTCGAAGTGCTCGCGCAACGCCGGGGAAACCGTCGGCGCCTCACTTTAAGGAACGCCGTATCGTGCGACCCCATAATGTCACACCGAAGGCGGCCAGAGGGAGTTTCTAAATTGCTCCGGCGGCGAACACTCGCATGCCCAGCAACAACCACGAAGGAATGCGATTGACCGGTCAGTTTGGTACCGGTAACATTAAGAGTAGATGACCGAATAAGAGGCGGCCCGGGCTGCTCGATCGGTGCATCGAACGGAGGAGGAGAATATCGTGAAACTATCCAGCCACTGGATTGCGTTGGCGGCGTTTGCCGTAACTTCGATTCCTGCCGGCGTGGTGCAAACCCATGCCGCACAGCCGTATGTCATCTATCTTTCGAACAATTTCGTCGGCAATGACTGGCGCCAGCAAATGGAGCGCGTCGCCAAGGTCGCTGCCGACAAGGATCCGCTCAAGGGCAAAGTCGAACTGCATATCGAAAATGCCGAAGGCACCGTCGAAGCTCAGATCAACTCGCTCAACAACATTATCCGCGAAAAGCCGGCCGCGATCCTGATCGATGCGTCATCCGCCGATGGGCTAAACCCCACCATCAAGAAGGCCTGCGACGCCGGCATCGTCGTCGTCAGCTTCGATCAGACCGTCACCGCCGACTGCGCCTACAAGATGCACTCAGATTTCGACGTCATGGCCAACAACCAGGCCGAATGGGTTGCAACCATGCTCGGTGGCAAGGGCAAGATCCTGATGGACGACGGCCTTGCCGGGACACCGATCTCCCAGCAATTCGTCAAGAATTTCAGCGACATCTTCAAGAAATATCCCGGCATCGAGATTGTCGGGCACTTCAACAGCAACTACGCACCAGGTCCTGAGCAGCAGGGCGTCGCAGCCCTGCTGGCGGCACATCCGCAAGTCGACGCGATCCTCTCGCAGGGCTATGGCACTGGCGCCATGAAGGCGCTGCAGGATGCCGATCGCCCCCTGGTGCCGATCGTGGCGGCAGCGTTCAACGGTACCGGTGTCGCCTGCGTCCAGACAAAGGGGGCCAAGTGCTGGCTCGGGTCCAACCCGCCCTCGCTTTCAGCCGAGGCCATAAAACTCGCCGTCGATGTACTAAACGGCACCAAACCCGCCGATACGACCGTGCTGTTCAATTCACCCGGCCTCACCACCGACATGGTCGACGTCAAGTACGCGCCGAATTCTTCCGCGGTGAAGCTCGAACTCGGCAAGACCGTCTTCCCAGACCTTTCGCCTGGCCTGTCGCTGCCGATCTCGCCTAGCTGGGTATCGATCTCAGCTAAGGAAGCCTCAGGCACCTGAACCGAATGAGCGGTGGGTCCCACCCACCGCTCGCACCAGCAGTTGAAAAATTGATACCGGTAACAGAAACTTGGTGACGACGGAAAAGGTCGAAACAGTCCTGCCGTTCGCCACCTCCAACCGAGGAGGAAACTGACGTGAAACTTTCCAGTCACTGGCTTGCCGTTGCCGCAGTTGTCGCTGCATCAATGCCGGCTGGCGTAATCGAGACCCATGCGGCCGGCCCTTACGTCATCTACTTGTCGAACAATTTCGTCGGCAACGACTGGCGCCAACAGATGGAGCGCGTGGCCCAAGTGTCCGTCGACAAGGGCCCGCTCAAGGGCAAGGTCGAACTGCATATCGAGAACGCCGACAATACGGTGCAGGCGCAGATCAATTCGCTGAACAACATCATCCGGGCCAAGCCGGCTGCGATCCTCGTGGATGCGGCTTCCGATACTGCGTTGAACCCGACGATCAAAAAGGCCTGCGACGCCGGTATCGTGGTGATCAGCTTCGATCAGGTGGTAACCGAACCATGCGCATTTACCATGGCCTCGGACTGGGATCGCATTCCGGCGGTCAGCGCCGAATGGCTCGCCACTCAGTTGGGCGGCAAGGGCAATGTGCTGGTGGACCGAGGCCTCGCGGGGGCGCCGATCTCCGCTCAGATTTCCGGCGGCTATGAAAAAGTACTCAAGCAATACCCGGATATCAAAATCGTCGGCTATTTCGAAGGCCAATATGCCCTCGGGCCGGAACAAACGGGTGTAGCCAGCCTGCTAGCGGCAAATCCCAAGGTCGATGGAATTTTGACCCAAGGTTACGGCTCTGGCGCCATTAAGGCGCTGCAGGATGCCGGTCGCCCGATGGTTCCGGTTGTTGGCTTCTCTTACAACGTGGCCGCGCTGACTTGCGCCCAGACGCCAGGCGTGAAGTGCATCCTGGGATCCAATCCGGCCTATCTCTCGTCCGAGGCCATCAAGCTGGCGGTGCAAATCCTAGACACTGGCAAGAAACCGGATCAGCGCTCACTTGTCGTCAACGGTGATTTCGTTACCACGGATCCCTTTACCTCAAAGCTCTATCCGGATGCCAAGATGGTCAAGATCGCGGTGGGCACGAATGCCTTCCCGGATCAAGCTCCAGGCTTGACCCTGCCGATCACCCCCGATTGGGTCGATATCACTGCCGCCGAAGCGGCCGGAACGAAATAAGCCAGATCAACACGGCGCCCCCCGTCGACAGAGGCGGGAGGCGTCGACCGGCCCGAGGCATTCGATGGATTTGCTCGAAGTGTCCGGCCTCACTAAGCGCTATGGCGGTATCGTCGCGCTATCGGGGGCCGAGTTCAGTGCCCGCCAGGGCGAAGTGCATGCTCTGCTCGGCGAGAACGGCGCGGGCAAGTCGACGCTCATCCAAATTCTTGCAGGCGCCGTGCGCCACGACGAGGGAACGATCAAGCTCAACGGCGTGCTTTACGCCCCGGCCAACCCGGACGCGGCCCGCGCCGCCGGTATCGCCGCCGTGTTCCAGGAACTGTCGTTAATCCCGGACCTCACGGTTGAGCAGAATATCTGGTTTCGCCGTGAAGCGCTTTCCCCGTTCGGCACGGTCAGGCACGGCCAGACGCGGGACGAGACGCTAAGCTTGTTCCGCAAATATGCCTTCCCTGCACTCCAGCCGGATCGCGAAGTTCGGCGCTTGACGCTGGCGGAGCGGCAGATCGTGGAGATTGCCAAGGGGCTCGCCAGCGATCCCACAATTCTCATCCTCGACGAAGCCACCTCGTCGCTGCCGGCACGGGAAGCCGAGTGGCTGCTCGGGCTGACCCGGCAGTTGGCGACCGAGGGCAAGCTGGTGATCTTCATCTCCCATCGCATGGCCGAAGTCCGGAACATCGCCGACCGTCTAACTATTTTCCGGAATGGGTCGACCGTGGCCGCCCACGATGCGCTGGCCGTCAGCGACGACGTCATCGTCGCCCAAATGCTGGGACGAAAGCTCGACCGGCTCTATCCCGAACGCAAACCGACCGCCACCCACAGGATTGCCATCAAGGTGCGCGACTTTTCGGCGGGCAAGCGCGTTCATGGCGCATCCTTCGACTTGCGCGAGGGCGAGGTGCTGGGTGTCGGCGGGCTTCAGGGCCATGGCCAGCGCGAGTTGTTCCAGGGCTTGTTCGGGTCAACTCGATCACGTGGCAGCCTCGAAATCTGGGGCAAGCCCCGGACCATCAACAATCCACGCCAGGCACTGATCGGGAGCCAGGGGCTGGCCCTGGTCCCCGAGGACCGGCGCGGCCAGGGCATTTTGCTGAGCAAGAGCGTACGCGAAAACCTGACCATTTCCGTGATCCGCCGATTCTCCGATTTTGGTCTGCTCAATCGTCAAAAGGAGCAGGCGCTGGTCAAGGAGATGGTCGATTTTCTTCGCATCAAGACCAGCACCCCGGAACAAGCCGCCGGCACCCTTTCCGGCGGCAACCAGCAGAAGGTCATTTTCGGCAAGATGCTGCTGACCGAGGCGCGTATCCTCCTGCTTTACGACCCGACGCGTGGCGTCGACGTCGGCACCAAGGGCGAGATCTTTAAATTGATGCGCGACCTCGCCGCCAAGGGGTACGCTGTACTGTTTTACTCGAGCGATCTGCCCGAACTGGTCCATGTCGCCGACCGGGTCATGGTGATGCGTAACGGCGAGATCGCTGCAACGCTCGAGGGCGAAGCCAATTCGGAAGAGGGAATCCTTCGTGCCGCCGTATTCGAATCCGCCGCCGCCTGAGGACAAGCAGTTCACCATGACAACTGTAATTGCTGATCCGCTCGTGAAACCCGGTGCAGCGCCACAAAGCGAGCGCGGCGGCGAGTGGAAATCCCGCCTGCTCGACCGCGCCCCTTTTCTCGTTGCCTGTCTGATGCTGGTGCTCATCGTGGGGATCTACGGCAGCCTGCAGCACGACGTATTTTCCCTCGACGAACTCAACCTCGACACCACGGCAACCATGACACTGCTGCTGGCGGCGACCGGCCAGACCATCGTCCTGATCCGCGGCGGCATCGACCTGTCGATCGGCGGCATGATCAGCTTTGGCACCGTGCTAGCCGCCACCCAGTTTGGCATCGATCCCGGTTCGGTGATCCTTTGGTCGGCAATTATCCTCGGGATCGGCTTTGGCGTGGGCGCGCTCAACGGCTTGTTGATCTCGGTGCTGCGCCTACAGCCTTTTCTGATCACGCTCGCGACCTGGTCGATCTTGTCGGGCGCAGCCCTCATGGTCCTACCCACCGATGGCGGCCAGGTGCCGGGCTTTTGGTCGGAACTCGGCAATGCCCAATTGCTCGGGATCGCCACTCCGGTCTGGATGCTGATCGCTCTCCTGCTGTTTTGGCTCTGGTTTCGCAATACGCGCCTCGGGATTGCCATGCAGGCGACCGGCTCCAATGAGCGATCGGCCTTCCTCTCCGGCGTCTCGCTGATCCGCATCAACATCATCACCTATGGGCTCTCCGGGCTTTTTGCCGCCGCCGCCGCGCTTTATCTGACAACGCAGACCGGGGCCGGCTCCCCAACTATCGGCAAGGACTACATCCTGCCGTCGGTGGCGGCCGCGGTGATCGGCGGCGTCAGTCTTTTCGGTGGTCGCGGCCATCTGGCGGGGACGGTGATCGGCGCCCTCATTCTGACTATCATCGGCAATCTCGTCTTCGTGCTGCACGTCTCGAGTTACTGGCAGCCCGTCGCCTCGGGGGTCATCCTGCTGCTAGCGGTGCTCGCCAGTTCCATCGCCGAAAAGGCCGCTCGTGGTGACGATCAATGACCGCGTTCTGGACAAGGAACCGTCTCATCGTACTCGCCTATGTGGCGATGATCGCCCTGCTGCTGATCACCGCCCTGTTTTCGCCCGGCTTTCTCTCGGCGTCCAACCTGCGGAGCACTTTGGTGCTGGCGGCGTTTGTTGGCATCGTCGCGCTCGGACAAACCTTCGTCATCATCGGCGGCGGTATCGATCTGTCGCTGCCCTGGGTGCTGAACTGCGCTGCGATCATCGTCACGTTGCTCGCGGCCAGCCAGGACATGCCCCTGATCTGGGTCATCCCCCTGGTGTTGGCCGGGGGCGCCGTGATCGGATTGATCAATGGGGTCGGCGTGGCATTGTTCGGGGTACCCCCCATCATCATGACGCTTGCCGTCAATGTTATCCTGCAAGGCCTGATCCTGGTCTTCACTGGCGGTTCGCCGACGCCGTCGGCCCCGCCGCTCATTCAGTTCCTTGCCGTCGGCAGATTTGGCCCCGTCCCGGTGATTGCCGTCATTTGGGCGGTGCTGGCGGTCATCGCCTCGATCTTGCTGTCCAAGGCTGCCTTCGGGCGGCATCTCTACGCGCTCGGGACTAGCGCAAAGGTCGCCGAATACTCGGGCGTTCCCACCCAGCGCACCACCATCCTGACCTATTTGATCTCGGGTCTCACCGCTGCTATGGCCGGCATCTTACTCACTGGTTCCTCGGGTCCGGCCTATATGGGCATGGGCGACCCGTACCTCTTCACCTCGATCGCGGCCGTGGCGATCGGCGGCGCCTCAATCCTGGGCGGCAGCGGCCATTACATCGGCACGATCGCCGGCGCCTTGGTGCTCACCATTCTCAGCGGTCTGCTGCCGGCACTCAACCTCAGCAGCGGTGCGCTGCTCGTGGTCTATGGGGTGGTGATCCTGCTGACGGTAGCGCTCGGCAGCGAGACCTTTGCCGGGCTTGGCAGCGTGCTTTTCAAGCGCAACAGCGACAAACCAAAACAAGAATAGCTCGGAGGCAAACCATGGTTGAGATCGCCTGCGTCGTCGACGCAAAAGCCGTGCTCGGCGAAGGCACCATATGGGACCCTAAAGCCCAGGTACTGTGGTGGATCGACATCTGGGGGCGACTGATCCATCGCTACGACCCGAAGACCGGCGCCGACGATACCTGGGTGTCGCCGGAGTTTCTCGGCTGCATTGGCCTCCGCGCCAAGGGTGGCCTCGTCGTGACCATGGTCAGCGGCTTCTTCTTTTTCGATCCGGTAACCGGCAAGTTCGACCCTGTCGTTGACCCGGAAGCGCACATGCCAGACACGCGCTTCAACGATGGCAAGACCGACCGGCAGGGGCGCTTCTGGTCCGGCTCGATGTTCGAAGCCCCCGGGCGCAAGGTCGAGTTCGTCGCCGGGCTGTACCGGCTCGACAAGGATTTGAGCGCCCACAAGATCCTCGGAGGGATCGGCTGTTGTAATGGTCTTGCCTGGAGCCCCGACAGCAAGACCATGTATTTCTCCGACAGCCACACGACTATTGTTCGGGCTTACGATTTCGATCCGGCAACCGGCGACGTCGAGAATGAGCGTGTCTTCGTCGACGTCGCCTCGACCGGCGGCATCGTCGATGGCGCAACCGTCGATGCGGAGGGGTGCTATTGGGCAACCTTGCCGGTCACCTCAAAGGTCTGCCGCTATGATCCCAACGGCAAACTGATGCAGACCGTGACGATGCCGACCGACCTGCCGACCTGCTGTGAATTCGGCGGCAACGACCTCGACATTCTTTATGTGACGACCGCCGTGCTCAACCGTCCTGCCGAACATTTCAAGGATCAGCGCAATCCCGGCGGACTTTTTGCCGTCGATGTCGGGGTCAAAGGCCTGACCTTGCCGCCGTTCGCCGGCTGAGGACCGTTAGCGAGAGAAACCAATGATCTACGAACTGCGCATCTATCGTTGCCTGCCGGGCCGCATGCCCGCCCTATTGAACCGCTTTCAAAACCACACGCTACGCATCTGGGAAAAACACGGCATTCGCCAGGCCGGTTTCTGGACCACCATGCTCGGCGCCTCGAACAACGACCTGACCTATCTGTTGGCCTGGGAGTCGCTGGCCGAGCGCGAAATGAGGTGGGGTGCTTTCGCTGCCGACCCCGAGTGGATCGCAGCGCGGACCGAAAGCGAGAAAGATGGGCAGATCGTTGCCAACGTAACGAGCTCTATCCTCGCGCCCACCGCATTTTCGGCCGTCAAGTAGCACCTCACGACTTCTGCTCGGCCCTCAGCGCGCCAGATAGCCGCCATCGACCGGCAGGATGGAGCCCGTAATCATCGCCGCGGCGGGGCTCGCCAGGAACAGTATCGCGGGAGCGATTTCATCAGGTTCGGCCAGCCGCCCCATTGGTGTGGCCGCTTTGATCGTTGCCAGCGCCTCAGGATTGCTCGTCAGTCCGGCGATGAAGGCGGTATTGACAAAGGTCGGTGCAACGGCATTGACGCGAATACCGTCCTTGACCCATTCCAGCGCCAGCGCCCGGGTCATGTTGACGACACCGCCCTTGGAGGTTTGGTATGCCACGTTCGGGTAAAGACCGCCCGAGAGCCCCATGATCGATGCGGTATTGACGATTGCCCCACCCTGCCCGAACCGCTGCATATGCTGCGCAGCGATGCGGGCGCATAAAAACATGCCTGTGAGATTTACCGCGATTACGCGGTTCCAGTCTTCAATCGACAAGGTCGTCGCCGGGCCGCGGATGGCTATTCCGGCATTGTTTACAAGAATGTCTAACCGGGCATGAGCACTCGCGAAATCCTCGAACGCCTGTTCGACAGCTTTCTCGTCGCAAACGTCGACGGTTTGGGCGACGGCAGAACCTCCATCGCTGGTTATTTGTTCCGCCACGGCCGACGCCTTGGCGCCGTCCTTATCAAGGACCGCAACGACCGCGCCGGCAGCGGCAAGCAACAGCGAGGTTGCCTTGCCTATCCCCTCTCCACCGCCGGTGATGACCGCCGTGCGACCCACCAGCAGAAAATTCTGCAGCGCGCCCATATTCATCGACCAGTCCCCTTCGAAGCCGTCGGACACTCGGTCTCGCCTTCCTACCGAGCCTAAAGCAGCCCTCCACGATGCACCAGTAGGCGGGAGAGAGCTACAATCTTCGTTTGGACGCAGCACCTTCCGGCGCCGAGCAACAGACCTGCGTCAAAACTTGATCTGGCTGGACTCAGTAAGAGTCGTTTTTGCCGAGACGCCAGGCGCGTGGACGAAATGCCATGCCACATATTGCTCGGCATAAAGATCGGTAGAGGACATTCCGTCGACCGGAACGATGACGTTCATTCCCTGCAAAGCTGCATCCGTGGCGGTGTCCAGCACGGCCCCCTCAGCGGCGGTTCCGGTAACGATGACCGTCCTGATTGCATGCTCGCGCAAGAGTGACGCGAGCTTCGTTCCCACGAACTTGTCCGGACCGGACTTCACCACCGGCTCGCCGGCGTTCGGCGCGATGGCGGTGGCAATATCGTTTGCCGTCCCGCTGCCGCCCACGCTGTAGACGACGTAGACGTGATTTTCTCGCGCCCCGTCCAGCAACGTCCGAACCTTGGGCAGCGACGCCAGGCACCGAGGCTTGGTGTCGCTGTTGCAGGGACCTTTGGTCGGATCCTGCGCCCCGTTGAAATCGAGGAGAAGCAATGCCGTCGTTTGCGGATCCACGGTGACCGGCTTCAAGGTCGGTGCAGCGGGAGGTTTCACATTGTTCCACTCTTCGATGATCGACTGGGCGTAGGCAGGTGAGATCACGAGGAAAGTGGAGACCAGCGAGATGGAAGCTGCCAATCTGGCGAGATTGACTGGTGCAAAACGCATTTGAGAGGGCTCCTGTTTGCCCAACTGAACGCTCTGGCAGAGCTTGCGTTGCCGACCCCTTGGTCGAAAGACGCTGCGCGCTCGATGCGCCCCCGATTGTGGGGCCTACCAATTGGTGATCGATCCGTCGTTGCGCTTGAGGTGCGGCGCCTCCCAGAACTTGAAACTCTGCTTCTTGATCAATTCCTCGTTGACCTCGACCCCAAGGCCGGGCGCATCAGTGACAGGATAATGCGCATTCTCGATGCGGGGCTGCACCGGGAAGAAGTCGGTGTTGTCGAAGCCAAGCTGCTCGGCTGTCGAGGTGCGGGTTTCGAGCCAGGAGAAATTAGCCACCGCGGCGGCAAAATGCACGGTCGCGGCGGTGCAGATCGGCCCGAGCGGGTTATGCGGCATCATGTCGACATAATGCGCTTCGCTCCAGCCAGCGATTTTCATCGCTTCGGTTAGGCCACCGACATTGCAGACGTCGATGCGGTTGAACTGATGGATATCGCGCTCGATGTAGGGCAGGAACTGCCACTTGCTGGCAAATTCCTCGCCGATGGCAAAGGGGATATCGACCATCTTGCGGAGTGCTTCGTAGGCCTCTGGGGTCTCGTCGCGGATCGGCTCCTCAATGAAGTCGAGGGTGCCCGAGGGCATTTTCTGGCAGAAGCTCGCAGCTTCCGCCACCGTCAGCCGATGGTGGTAGTCGATGCCGAGGACCGGCAGGTCGCCGAGTTCTTCGCGGGCCTTCACCATCCACTTTGCAGTCGCGGCAATCGACTCGCGCGGCTCGTAAAGGCCCGGGTGGGTCTGGCCCGCACCGTGGTGGGCCGGCGAAAGCCGCATCGCGATCCAGCCGTTGGCGACGAGTTCCTTGGCCTGTTCGATCATTTTGGGGCCAGGAGGCGCCGAGGTAGTGGCAAAGGTCGGGATGCGGTCGCGCTGCTTACCCCCGAGCAGTTCGTAGACCGGCACCCCCAGGGCCTTCCCCTTGATATCGTAGAGCGCGATGTCGATGGCCGAAATTGCCGCCTGAAGCACCCTGCCGCCCTCGAAATACTGGCTGCGGTAGAGCTCCTGCCAGATGGCGCCGATCTGGGATGGGTCGCGTCCGATGAGGAAATGGCTGTAGTGCTCCAAGGCCCCGGCGACGGCCTTTTCGCGGCCCGACAGCCCGCTTTCACCCCAGCCGAAAATGCCTTCATCGGTCTCGATCTTGACGAGCATCTGGTTCCGCGAGCCCACCCAGACTGGATAGGATCGAATGGCGGTGATCTTCATTTTTGACCTCGAAGCTAGCCCTTGAGAGCGCCTGCGGTGAGTCCGGACTGAAACTGTCGCGTCATCAGCAGGTAGGCGACGACGATCGGGACGGTGGAGATGACGACGCTGGCAAAGACCAGGCCCCATTCAGTTGAATAGACACCGATGAAGGAGACGATGCCGACCGGCATGGTCTGCGACTGCGGCTTGAAGGCGACGATGAGCGGAATGAAGAACTCATTCCACATCCAGACGCCATTGAGGATGGCGACCGAGATCAGCCCAGGTTTCAGCAGCGGCAGGATCACCCGGCGATAGATCTGCCAGTCGGTCGCCCCATCGACCTGGGCGGCGCTGACCAGGTCCCGGGGGATGGCCGCGGCGATCGGGGTCAGCACCAGGACGCCGAGCGGCAGGCCGAGCGCGATGTAGGGCAGGATCAGCGCGAACAGCGAGCCGAACAGCCCGAGCTGTTTCAGCAGGATGAACAGCGGCAGGATGATCATCTGGACCGGTACCAACAGCCCCGCGACGAACAAGGTGTATAGGCCAATGGCGAGCGGCCGTTCCTTGCGGCTGAGGCCGAAGGCGATGAGCGAAGCAAGGAAGGTACTGCCGGCTACCGAGCAGAAGGTCACGATGACGGTGTTGGGTAGCGTGATCGACACATGGGCGTCGGTCCAGGCACGCGTGTAGTTGTCAAAGGCCCAATCGGTTGGCAGGCCGTAGGGATTGCCGAAGAAGTCCGGCACGCTCTTGAACGAGGCGAGGACCATGTAGCCGATCGGCAGCAGGATGACGATCGAGACGGCAACGAGCAGCAGATGGCGGGCAAACGAGGCGACCCGCTGATCCCGTTGCCGGCTCCGCGGTTTGCGCCGGGCGATGACAGTGCTCATACCTCGATCTCCCGACGGCGTAGAACCCGGATCAGTATGGTGCTGACAACGGCCATGGCGACAAAGACGATCAGGGCGATCGCGATCGCGTAGCTCATGCGCACGTCGTTGCTGGCCATACTCGAACCGCCAAAGGCGCTGCGGTAGATCAGCGTGCCCAGAACGTCGGTTTCAAAATTGGGCGAGCCGATCGGGCCGGTGAGCACGTAGACGATGTCGAAGACGCGGAACTGGCCGATGAAGGTCAGCACCGTCAGCGAGGTGAACGATGGCGAGAGCAGCGGAAAAACCACCCGCCAGAAGCGCTGCCAACCGCTGGCGCCGTCGATTTCGGCCGCCTGGATCAGTTCTTCGGGGATGCTCTGAAGGCCGGCAAGATAGATGATGATGGCCCAGCCGAGCACGTTCCAGCACTGCACGGCGATAACGGTCGCCAGCGCCCAATTTGGATCGCTGAGCCAGGAATGAGCCAGAAAGCCGAGCCCGATGTCGTGCAGCAGCGGGTTGATGACGCCGATATTGGGGCTCAGCATCAGGGTCCAGATGAAACCGGTCGAGACCAGCGAGATGATCACCGGCAGGAACAGGATCGTCCGGTAGACTTCCATGAAACGCGGCTTGGTGTTGAGTTGCACCGCGATGAACAGTCCAATTGTATGCTGAAAGATCAGGATCGCCACGAACATGATGAGGTTGTGGAACGCTGCCCGGTAGAGCGACCACGACGTCAGGGCGGTGGTGAAATTCTGCAAGCCGATGAAGTGGAAGTCATTGCCGACGCCGGTCCAGGCCGTGAGGCTGATCGCAAAGCCGGAGATCGCCGGATAGATCATGAACAGCCAAAAGAACACTAAGCCAGGCAGTACGAACCAGAGGTGCCCATATTTGCGTGCCAGCTTACCGCGACGGCGCGCCTTTGCGCCGCTACGGGGCCGTAGCGGTCGCGTGCTGCCCAGGGGGCCGGCGGGGGCGTTCTTTGCGCCCGCAACTTGATCGACCATCGTTCCGGTGTCCTGAAACTTTGCTGTCGTCTTGGGACGCCGCCAGAAAGGCGACGTCCCGGTGTTTGGGACGAGGCGCGGCGCTCGCGAGACCGGTCGTTACTTCGCAACCGACGGTTTTACGGCCGCCTGCAGCTTCGCCGAGAACTCCTCGGGCGTCATCTGCTTGAGAAACAGCGCTTGGGCGTTCTGTTGCACAGCCGCAAACACGTCGCCGGTCTCGGGGAACTCGTACCAGACGCGGACGTCGTTGGAGTGCGAGGCCGCAATCATCTGGGACATTGCAGGGTTGTTGGACGGTGCGATGCCGGTGGTGTTGCTGAGGGTAATCGTATCCACCACCATCTGCGCGGCCTCCTTGGCCAACAACCACTGGATGAACTTGATCGCTTCGGCCGGATGCGCAGTCTTGGAATTGACGCTAAAAGTGTCCTGCATGCCGGTCACCGTGGCAGGCGTGCCGCCGTCGACCGAGGGGAATGGCACGACGCCCACGTCGATCTTGGGGTTGGTCTGGACAAAGCCGGCATAGTCGGCCGAACCGCCTTCCAGCATTGCGCCCTTGCCGAGCGCGAACAGTGCCTTGCCTTCGGTATAGGCGGTGCCGAGCGAACCATCTTCGAAGCAGGGGTAAATGTCCTGCAGGTACTTGGCGGCGGCGACGACGTCGGGGTCGGTCAGCTTGCGCTTGCCGGTGCGCACGTCGGCAAAGCCGTCGGCCTTAAGCACGCTCGAGGCCATCATCATGTACAGAAAGGCCGGGATGATGCCGTCCTGCGCCGGCGCGATCATCGGGGTGATACCCTTGTCGTGCAGTGCCTTGCAGACCGCCATGAACTCGGTTTCGTTGGTCGGTGGCTTCAGCCCGTTATCGGCAAAGATCTTGTTCTGGTAGTAGAGCCCGACGGTATAAGAGCCGAACACCGGCACCGACCAGACCTTGCCCTGATAGTTGGCCGCATCCTGAGCTGCCTGGGTGAGGCCGGAAATATCGACCTTGCCGGTCAGATCGAGGATCTGTCCGGCCGCACCGGCTGCACCGACGGTTGGCCCGAGTTGCAGGGCGAACAGGTCGGGTGCCTCGCCCGCGGCAAGAGCCGTGTTGAGCCGGGCGGTGAGGTCCTGTCCGGGAATCTCCTCGAGCTGGATCTCGATATTTGGATTTTCCTCCTCGAACTTGGCGATGATCTTGTCGACGGCGTTCTTCCACTCGGGATGGCCGTGCCACATGGTCAGAACCACCTTGTCGTCGGCCCACGTCATGCTCGCCGTCGAGGCCAGTAGCGCGCCGACCAGCAGCGCCTTGGTCCAAAAATGCTTCATACGTTCCTCCTCAGGTCGTCGGGTTATGGCGCATCGCGCCTTGATCAGTCCGCGGAGCCCCGAGTCTTCCCAGGTGTACCGCTACGCTGCCGATCCTCTTGCGGCCGCGTATTCAGATGGCGAGACCGCTCGCCGCGTCGAAAAAGTGCAGGCGGCCGCAGTCGACCGCGATGTCGATGGTTTGGCCGGCGCGAACCGTCGAGCGGGCACCGAAGCGGCCGATGCAAATCCCCGAGCCGTCGCCGACGACGATTTCGTCAAGGCTGTCCTGATCGGCGACCTTGGCGATCGGCGCGTCCAGGGTGAAGTGCACCATCTGGTCGGACCCCAGCGACTCGGTCAAAACCACCGGCGCCCTAAGGCGCTGGTCGGCCGGGTGCCCGGGAACAAGGGTGGCATCGTCCATATCCTCGGGGCGGATACCGGCAATGATCTCGCCGGCGTGGCCCTTGAGCGCAGGATGTTCCTGATAGACGGACGCAGGCACGGCGAGTTGGCACTTGCCGAGGTAGAGGCGACCGCCCGTGTCGTCGTTTTCAAGGCGGCCGCGGTAAAGGTTCATCGACGGCGAGCCGATAAAGGACGCAACAAACGTATTTGCCGGCCGGTTGTAGATATTGGTCGGAGTATCGATCTGCTGCAGCACGCCATCGCGCATAAGCGCCACGCGATCACCCATCGTCATCGCTTCCACCTGATCGTGGGTGACGTAGACGGTGGTGACTTTGAGGCGATCCTGGATCTGGGCGATCTCGGAACGCATCTGCACTCGCAGCTTGGCATCAAGATTGGAAAGCGGCTCGTCCATCAGGAACACGGCCGGCTGGCGAATGATGGCGCGACCCATGGCGACGCGCTGCCGCTGCCCCCCGGAGAGATTGCCCGGCCGACGCTGCAGGTAGGGTTCGAGTTGCAGGATACGGGCGACCTCGGCGACGCGCTGCTCGATCTCCGGCTTGGGCAACTTGGCGATCTGCAGCGAGAACGCAATGTTGTCGAAGACGCTCATGTGCGGATAGAGCGCATAGCTCTGAAACACCATAGCGATGTCGCGATCCCGGGGCGCGTAGTCGTTGACCATGTCGCCGCCGATCCAGACCTCACCGGCCGTCACTTCCTCAAGCCCGGCGATCATCTTGAGCGCCGTCGACTTGCCGCAGCCGGAAGGCCCGACCAGCACGAGGAACTCCCCGTCCTCGACCTCGATGCTGAGATTGTCCACCGCGGTAACGCCACCGGTATAGCGCTTGGTCAGGCCCGAAAGCATAACACGTGACAAGTTCTGGACTTCCCCTGCCCTGGGGCCAGAGCTGATCGCCCAGCCCCGCCGCGGAATGTTCCTTCGATGCAACAGCCATCGCCCGCAATTGGTGTGCGACGCAGGTTGGCGGTTCCTCCAAAGCCGAGTTGTATCTCGATCTTTGTTGCGTCAAAGGTTACTTATGATACACCATCTGTCAATGGTGGTGTATCTAAGCGGATAGAAATTCCCGTTCAAAACGCCCCCTTGGTGCGATAGAAGCCGGTACATGACCGACATTGCCCCGCCGCTAACCGAACCCAGTGACCTCGACGAGCTCTCCCTCGATCGACCGACCAGTATTTACGACAAGCTCCGTGAAGACATCATCGAGGGCCGCATTTCGGCGGATTCCCGCTTGAAAGTCAGGGACTTGGCGCAGCGGTACGGCGTGAGCACCAATCCGGTGCGCGAAGCGCTGCAGCAGCTGCGTGGCGAGGGCTTCGTCGTCATCTCGCCCAACCGGGGGGCCCGGGTGCGGCCTATCGACGAGGCGTTCCTGCGCGACACCAACGAGATCGAGCTGCTGATCGAACCTTACTTGACACGCTGGTTCGCCGACGTCGTCACCGACGAGGACATCGCCGAACTGGTCGCCATTCAGGACGAAATCGAGGCCCTCAATTTCACCGACGTGGCGCGCAACAGCGCGCTCGACACGCGCTTTCACAGGCTGGTCTACGATCGACATCCTAACCGGCACATTCTCGATCTGTGGTGGAAACATCGCGAGATATTGGGCGC
>Ga0157374_10001657_pt1 | contig 18637 bp, 17 predicted proteins | sample M25metaG_FD_115308 | JGI IMG/M metagenome (GOLD analysis project Ga0157374, IMG submission 115308) | Miscanthus rhizosphere microbial communities from Kellogg Biological Station, Michigan, USA - M2-5 metaG | ecosystem: Host-associated > Plants > Roots > Rhizosphere > Soil | place: USA: Michigan... | reverse complement strand
TCTTCGGTTTCTCGTCTACTACCCGGACAGGCTTGGGCTGTCCTACGCGCTCACGCGCATTGGCCTTGACGGCCTTGGTGGCCGAGAACTTTGCTGGCTTCTTTCTTGTCATCGCCACAAGTATCGAATAGCGGAAGCCACGCTGGCTATCTCATCCATTAGAGTAATGCGAGCTGTCAGATCGCTACGCGGGAACGTAGAGCACATCGATCGGAATCCGGCCTAGAAGTGGTGGAGGGATTCTCTACGCGGAGAATAGCTATATGCCGCACCGCTCTCATGTGCTGGCGGGCGCGGGCTATCGTGCTCCGGTTCGGCTTCATCTGAGCCGAAGAGTTCACGGAAGTCCTCGACGAACGAGATGAGGATCACCACTGCGGAGCCGGCCATCCCCACAAAGAACATCACCACAATCACGTCAATCAGCACTTTGCCTGTCGCATGCATGAGCGAAGTATTCCGCCGAAACAGGTAGCGAGAACTAAGGGTGATGTAAAGGATTCATAAGCAGCTGTCGAAAACCGGAGAGAGACTCGCCTGATCCTGCTGCGGCCTGCAGGATTACTATGGAAAGGTCCGGCCAGAGCGAAGATGCCTGGTTCATCCCGCGAGGTTCTGTCGTTGCGTCCCCACGGCGGAGCTTCTTCACTTACCCCGGAGTATTCGATATATGGAAGAACGTGACTTTTTCAACGAGACAACCGAAACGCGAACCCACAACCTCATCTGTCCGAAGTGCGGACAGCCGGGAGAGTACAAAGTCACATGGGTGGTTCGCCGCAAGCGACCCCAGCTTCCCCGCCAAGCCGACGAGCGCGATCGCGCCAAGTTCGCCAAGGCACAGTCCTACATGGTTCGACGGGATGACAAGCTTTCGTGCATGAACGTCCGTTGCCGCAAGCCTTTTGAAATCAGCAGCCTTCAATCCCTCGCCTTTCTGAATGAATAGGGATCGGATGATTTGCCCGGCTCTGGAAATCCTGTCCAGATAGCGCAGCATTGTTGTTTTCATTTCCGCTGAATCCGGTTTTCATCCCACTGCAAATTAACTGCGGCGCTCGCCGGGTTCGCTGCACAGCGGTGGAAACCCGCCAACCTCATATGATTGAATCTAAACAGTGAGCTGCCCCGGCCAATTCCAGCCGGCTGTGGCCTCCCAGGAGACAGACTCTGATGGCCAATTCCCTTCTCCCACCCGAAGAGCGCAACCTCACTCCCGATCAGGTCGAGGCTCTCGACAAGCGCCGTGAGTGGGGACATACCCTCCTCGTCATTGCCTGCCAGTTCGCGGTAATCGCCACCGTACTTCTGCTCTGGGTCGGCCAGGACCTCACCTATTCCCCCGGCTGGGTTCATCCTATGGCCTTCTACTTCGCCATCGCGTGCGGTCTCGTTGTCGTACTCGGCCTGTCCGGGTTCATCCTTCGCTCTGGCACCCCGCGTATCGACTGAAGTCTAGCTGTACGAGCAATTTGCAATCGACAAGAGCCGGCATTGGCGCCGGCTCTCTCATTTACATCCCCTGCATATCCACGCAAAACGGTATAGCCTGAAAGTAAGTCAATGGCTGCTTCCCCAATGACATCTGTCGAGACCGCAACCGCTCATCGCCTGACCGATAGCCATGGCCGAGTGATTCACGATCTTCGCGTCTCCGTCACCGACCGCTGCAACTACAAGTGCGTTTACTGCCGCACCGGTGAATACGGCGCTCAATATCCCGAGCTTGCAATCGACGAATACCACCGCCTCATCAAGATCTTCGTCAGTCTGGGAATCGAAAAGGTCCGCCTCACAGGTGGCGAACCTCTCTTGCGCAACGGCCTGATCGAACTGATTGAAGAGCTCGCAAGGTTGCGCACAATATCGGGCGAGCAACTCGATATCGCTCTGACCACCAATGGCCACCTTCTCGACAAGATGGCCGCTCCGCTCAAAGCCGCTGGATTAAACCGCGTGACCGTCAGTATGGACGCGGTTGACGCTCCCACCTTCGAACGCATCACTCGAGTTCCCGGCAGCTTCAACAAGGTCCTTGCCGGCGTTCGGGCAGCCAAAACCGCGGGCCTGACTCCGCTGAAGATCAACTGTGTTCTTCTTCGCGGGTTCAATGACAATGAAATCGAAGGCTTCGCCCGTTTTGCCCGCGAAGAAGACGTTGTAGTGCGGTTCATTGAGTTCATGCCCCTCGAAGAGGGCCGTCTCTGGTCTCCCGATATCGTCGTCCCGCTCAAAGAAATCGTCGACCGCATATCTCGCGAAATGCCGCTCATCCCTCTCGCCCCGCGCGAGCCCAGTGAAACAGCTCGGCGTTACACCTTCTCCGACGGCATCGGCGAAATTGGCATCATCGCTCCTGTGAGCCAGGCCTTCTGCGGCGCTTGCAGCCGCATCCGTCTCACCTCCGACGGCAAAATTCGTACGTGCCTTTTTTCTCAGGTTGAGCATGACCTCTATGGCCGCATGCGCGCTGGGCAATCCGACGCCGAACTCTCCGCCTACATCGTCCGCACGATCGACGAGAAGGAGGCCCGCCACCATATAGGCGAAGCCGGCTTCCTCAAGCCATCAAGGTCCATGGTTCACATCGGCGGCTAACCTACTCTTCCGCTTTTTACTCCCTATACCCCCTCCCTGCTCACAGTCGCTTGTGACTTTAGTACATGCCTACATGGACGAAAGATATCCCACGTTCGTAATTTGCGCGCCTGCATGTGCCAGAATTGCTCAGCAGAGAAAAATCTTCCCCCTTCGTGCGTAGATGACTCAGTCGACAGAGAATCGCATCCCACTCGATGACCTGATGGTCTTCCATCAGCTCGCGCGATCACTCAATTCCAGCCTCGATCTCGATACGATCCTCCGCACCATCCTTGAGCAGATGGAACGCCTCATTACCGCCGACATGTGGACGCTGCTCATGATGGATGAATCACGAACAGAGCTTTATTACGCCATCGCGGCAGGCAACGGTGAAAACGCCCTTCGCGATCTCCGCGTTCCCATCGGCGAAGGTGTTGCCGGCTGGGTCGCAGAGCATGCCGAAACCCTCATCGTGCCCGAGTCGGAAGACGATCCACGTCTCCATCAGACGCTCAGCGCTGACCATCGTGTCGTTCGCTCGGTTGTTGCCATGCCCCTGCGGGGCCGCAAAGGCGTCCAGGGAGTCATTGAGATTCTCAACCCGCGCGCCAGCCAGATGAGTGACTACACCATCGCCTTCCTCCACATCCTCTGCGACCACGCCGCCATCGCCATTGAAAATGCTCACGACGTTGCGCGTATTCAGCAGCTCTCCATCACCGACGACACCACCGGCCTCTACAATGTCCGGCATCTCTACAAGGTTCTCGAGCAGGAGGTCGATCGCTGCCACCGGCAAGGCAAACCCGTGAGCCTCGCCTTTATCGACCTCGACCGATTCAAATCTGTGAACGACCTCCACGGACACCTGGTAGGTAGCGAACTCCTTGGCAGGGTCGGCGCGCGCCTCAAACAAATCGCCCGCCCTAAAGATATGTGCTTCCGGTATGGTGGCGACGAGTTCGTCGTTCTGATGCCCGAATCGTCGGCGGGAGAAGCGCTTGTTGCCGCCACCGATCTCCATTACGAACTCATCAACACCAGGTTTCGCATGAACGGCGGTCTCGAGCTCACCGCCAGCGCCAGCGTAGGCCTCGCTACTTGCCCGCCTGAAAATGCCGTGCATGCCATCATCGGCACCGCTGACGCCCGCATGTACGCCGTAAAAAGCAACGGCCGCGGCCAAGTCCGCGGCGCGTGAAGTTCGCTGCTATTCTTGTCCCTGGTCGCTAATCCCCTTCTTTTTTCTCTTGCGTCATCGCTTCGAGCTGCCGTCTCCAGTCCAGCGACTCCACAAAAGCCCGCGACTCACGCCAGTTCGGCTCCACAATAACGTGCAGTTCCAGAAATACCCGTGTTCCCAGCAGGGACTCGATTTGCTTCCGTGCCCCGGTCCCAATCTCCTTCAGCTTCGCGCCGCCCTTTCCGATGAGGATTGCTTTCTGCCCATCGCGCTCGCAGTAGATCGCTGCAGCGATCCTGGTCAACGGCAGCCGAACTGGCCCGTACTTCTTTTTGGGCGGGTGTTGTTGTTCGTCCGCCGGCTCTTCAAACCGCTCGATGACCACAGCCGAAGCGTACGGAACCTCCTCCCCGGTCTCAACAAGGATCCGCTCGCGAATTAGTTCCGCCACCATAAACCGCATCGGTTGATCTGTGTACTGATCCTGCGGGTAAAACCGTTCTCCCACCGGCAACGCGTCGACAATCTTGCGAACGAGAATCTCCAGCCCGTCCTTTTTGCGAGCGCTCACCGGAATTACTTCCGCGAAGCTGTATTGCTTTGTCAGCGTCTCGATCAGCGGCAGTAAAACGTCCTTCGCCACCAGGTCAATCTTTGTCAGCACGAGGAAGACTGGGCAATCCAACCCCTTGATCAGCGAGAACAGAAACTCATCCTCGCTCGCCCAATTCGGCGACTTGCGCTGATGCGCCTGCGCCGGTTCGCCCGCTGCCTCGAGTTGGACTCGCCTGCTTGCATCGATCAGAACCAGCACCACATCACGCGTCTCCAGCGCCTCGTGCACTTCCTGGAGCATCCGCCTGTCCAGTTGCGATGAGGGCTTGTGCACCCCCGGCGTATCGACAAAGACAATCTGCGCCGCTGGATGAACTTTCTTGCGCGCGGCTACCTCAAGCACTCCCATAATCCGATTCCGCGTCGTCTGCGGCTTCGCTGTGACAATCGCCACCTTCTCGCCCGTCAGCGCGTTCAGCAGCGTGCTCTTGCCCGCATTCGGCCGCCCCAGTATCGCCACAAATCCAGATTTCAATTCAATTCACTCCCACCCCACCTGGTTGTCATGGTCGTTAGCCCCAGTCCTAGTTCCTTGCTTATTACTCCCTGCTCCCTATTCATGCTCTTTGGCTTTACGGCAGTGCCGTCGCTTCCTCTTTCGCCGGAGGATATATCCGTAACCGGTCCACGCGCCGATCTGTCGACGCCACCACCTGGATCCGCAGCCCGCTATGCTCCAGGAGTACGACCTCGCCGGGTAGCGGAATCCGCCCCTCAACCTCGCTCACCAGCCCGCCGACGGTTGTTGCCTCGTAGTCTTCATTGATCTCCAGCGCATCCCCAAATAGTCGCGACAACTCTCCCACCGGAAAATCTCCCGGCACCACCCATGCGCCGCCGGGCTCTGGTTGCGGATCACCGACATGGCCATCTTCTTCGTGCTCGTCGCGAATGTCGCCGACGATCTCCTCCAGCAGGTCTTCGATCGTAACCAGCCCGGCCACGCCGCCATACTCGTCGATGACCACTCGCATGTGCTGCTTCTCGCGCTGCATCTCGCGCAGCAGTTCGTAACCGCGCTTGGTCTCCGGCACAAACACCGCAGTCTGCTGAATGCTCGACACTGTCCGGCTCCGCGCCTCTTCATCGCTGATCTGCAGAAGATCATGTGCAAAAGCTATGCCAGTGATCGAGTCCAATGTCTGGTCGTAGACCGGCACGCGGGAGTAGTTTTGCTCTCTCAGTTTCTCAAGAAACGTCTCGAGTGTGATCGACTGCTGCACCGCGAAAATTTGGGGCCGTGGCGTCATCACCTCGCGCACCAGCTTGTCGCCGAACTCCACCGCCGACCGCACCAGATCGCGATCGCTCTCCTCGAGAATCCCTTCTTCTTCACCCGCCTCCAACAGCGACTCCACGTCCGCCGCCGGCTCCTCATCCTTGGTTGCAGGCGTCTCCGCCAGTGCCGCCAGCGAAAAGAAGAAACGGATGATCGCTGTAATTGGAGTCATCAGCCACAGCAATAGCCGGATGGGCCAGACCAGCCGTGCTGCCCATCTTCCCTTGGTCTGTGTGAAAAGAAGGTTCGGTAGAATCTGGTTGCAGAACAGTAACACCAGCAGCACTACCAGCACCGCCTGCGTAATCTCCGGGAATGTCGGCCTTGCCGCGTGCGGTTCCCGATCGAACAGTACCGCTCCAATCGCGAGCGCGATCGTGCCCAGGGTCAACTGCTGCAGTACCGCTGCGCACAACGCCGCATGCTCCCGAGTCAACCCGATCAGCGGCTCAACCTTTTCTTCCCACTCATCGAGGTTGTCCTGCACCTCTCGCGGAAGAATCTTTCCAAACTCCGAATATACCCTGCTGATATACGCCGCAAACGTATCGATCAGCGCCACGAGCACGAGCAGCAAAATGGTCGTCCAACTCATGCGCGCACACTCCGCTCTATGAGCCCGTGCGGCAACCGCAGCTTCGATCTCAGTCTCTCCTCCAGCCGCCCCATCTCGCCTTCATCCGTCTCGTGATCATACCCCGCCAGGTGCAATAGCCCATGCAGCATCAGCACCTTGATCTCCACCGCAAGGGCATGTCCAATCGCCGCAGACTGCTTCCGCGCAGTATGAACACTGATCGCAATGTCCCCAAGGACGATGGGTGCACCCGAACCTGCCCTGACCTTGCCGAGGGAATTCGCTTTTGAAACCGGGGACAGCTTCGCCGCCGGGAACGAAAGCACATCCGTAGCTTTGTTCGTTCCTCGAAATTCCCGGTTCAATTGCCGAATCACCGAGTCAGTCGTCAGCAGGACTGTGACCTGTCCGCGTAGCTTTACCTGAGCCTGCGCCTCGCGCAGAAACCGTGCGAGCGCTCGCGCAGACGGAACTCGATTGTCGCGGGATTGAGCCCCTGGGGTCGGGGCCGCTGACCGCTTCCGATTCGTTTCAGGGAATTGGTCAGACTCCAGGTCTGAGTCAAGAATGATCATCGTGCGCGAAGCCGCCACTTTGGGCGGCCCCGGTCACTTCATTTTATGCGAGGCCGCCTCAGGCCTTCATCAGGCCTGCCACATAGGCATAATCCAGTTTCGCGGCCTCCAAAGCCGTCTTGCCCTTGAACGGTGGATCGTGATCCACGATGAAATACCCTACCCCCGCTTTCTTCGCCGCCTCATAGGCAGCCTTGAGCGGAGCGACTCCCGTCCCGAGATCCACGATGTGTCCCCCGGCTTCTGGACCGAGTTCATTGATCGGAGGAGTCACCGTGCTGAAATCTTTGAAGTGCATCAGCTTCACCCGGTCGGCATTTGCCGTGATCACCGCGGCCGGATCGCCACCACCTGCAGCCACCCATCCGGCATCTACCTCAAGCTTCACCAGCGCCGGGTTGGTCTCTTTCAGCAGAATGTCGTACCCGGTTTGCCCACCCTCGAACTTTTTGAACTCCACATTGTGATTGTGGTACGCGAACACCAGGCCGTGCTTTTTCGCGCTCTCGGCGATCTGATTCGCGGTCGCCGCCATGCCCTTGAAGTCATCCGCCGTAAGATGATTCATCTTCTGCATGATCCCGCCCATGTTCGCGCCACCCTCTGACTTCGGCGGCAGCACCGAGCTAATCACGTACTTCACGCCAAGCTCACTCGCTTGATCCAGCACCTTCTCTGTGGGCATAAAGCCAAAGGCAAAATGCCCTGCCGGACATTCCAGCCCCGCATCCGCAAGCATCTTCTTGAACTCGGGAATGTTGCTGATCGCCATCGCGAACGCCTCGACATATCCGTACCCGATCGCCGCCAGTTGCCTTAGCGTTCCCGCCGGATCTTTCTTGAAATCCGCCGCCACCATATACATCTGGACACCCGGCTTCGTCTGAGCATCCGCGCCAAAAAGGCGGCTTAAACCTGCCACCTGCGCACCCGCCACGACAGCAGTGGAACGAATCATAAATTTGCGTCGACTAAATGACATTTCTATCTCCGATCTGCTTCGCAGGCGAGTATACAGGACAGAAAAAGGGCGGCACAGTTGAACCGTCCGCCCATCGTTCGTCGACTTATTGTTTACGGTTATTGCGGTTTCGCCTGATGTGCCGTCGCCGATTGCTGCGTCCCCTGCTGCTCCGTCGCCGTAGGCTGCATTGTCTCTCCCATCGTCAGCGGTAGCTCCTGCTGCTGAGGTTTTCCCGCTTCGTAGGCACGCACAATCCGCTGCACGAGCGCATGACGTACCACGTCTCCATCCGCGAAGTGGCAGAACGAGATCCCTTCGACACCATCAAGGACATTGATCGCATCCAGCAGGCCTGATTTCCGCGGATTCGGCAAATCGATCTGCGTAATGTCGCCTGTGATCACCGCCTTCGAGTTGTTCCCCATGCGCGTCAGGAACATCTTCATCTGCTCGACGGTTGTGTTCTGCGCTTCGTCCATGATGATGAAGGCGTCATTCAGCGTACGTCCGCGCATAAAGGCCAGGGGTGCCACTTCAATGATGTTCTTCTCGAGCATCTTATCGACCTTTTCCGGATCGAGCAGGTCATACAGCGCGTCGTACAGCGGACGAAGATAGGGATCAACCTTCTCCTGCAGCGTACCGGGTAGAAATCCTAGGCGCTCTCCCGCCTCGACCGCCGGCCGCACCAGTACGATGCGGCTCACCTTCTTGGCATTCATCGCCGCTACGGCCATGGCAACGGCAAGATACGTCTTGCCGGTCCCCGCCGGTCCCACGCCAAACACCATGTCGTTCTGTTCGATCGCTTCGATATACTTCCGCTGGTTCAGGGAACGCGGCTGAACGGTCCGCTTGATCCCGTTCGAGCGCGCTTTGCCCGCGTCCGCGAGCGAGCGCAGCGTGACTGCCTTGTCTGCGACTACCAGCCGCAGCATCCCATTCAATTCGCCATTGTGAAGATTAATCCCCTGGCGCCGCAGCGACTCGAAATCCTGAAATATTCGCTGGACTCTGGCGACAGCTTCGTCCGGCCCTTCCACTTGTACGGCGTCCGACCTCAGATCAATCCTGACACCAAGCGCGTCTTCCATCAGTCTGAGGTTTTCATCGCGGGTCCCGAATAGGGGCTCAAGATTTGGCGTGATCTCCAGATCAGCGTTCAGATTGCCTCCCGTGACTCTGCCTGCATGGCAGAAAACTGCTGTTGATTGGATGTTGCATCCGTGGAATTGGGTGAGTTTTCTCCGTAAGATTTAGCCCGGGAGAAACGGGCGCGCACTCGACTACGGGCCTCGGCAACAAACTTCGTATTGGCGCAGGCAACCAAGTGGCGGTGTATGGGGAGAGAGTAGCGCTGGTGTGACATTCCGTCAATCCCACCGGCCATGAAGATTCCGCCAATTAGTCACCATCTCGATACGTGGCCGCCGCGCCGCCCTGTCCAACTGGTCTGGATAGAGGCAATTTGCCATGGGTTCGCGCGAGGCGGCAATTTTGAGTCGGCAAGTCAATCAGGCCTCTTCCCGCATGCCCTTCGTCACAAGAGAGTCTTTCTTCTCACGTGTTCTTCTAGCATCAACCCGCGCCAGCACCGTCCCGGCTATTAGGCACGTGACAATCCCGATCGCCGCGTCTACGAACAGCGTCCCGGTGATTCCCGCCCTCGCGTAGGCACGCCCGTCCACCAATGTCACGTAGGTGACGGGTACATTCGTCGACGCAGTCAGAAATGAAAACGTTGTCGCAGCCAGCGGATTGTTCGGCCCGATCGCCTCAAAGATGATCCCGATCTGAATTGAAAACGCCACGGCCTGGAACAGGTACTCCCCAAAGAGCGCCGTCGCATAAGTGCCCGTCGAATGCGGCATCAGTGCAAGGCTCAATGTAAAGAGGCATCCGAGAATCCCATTTCCCAGGTAGAAGAATCGAAGCCGAACCTTGCGCGCGATGATCGGAAATACAAAGCACCCCAACAGACCTGGAATAAACGCCCCTACGCCACCCCAGAAGCTTACGGCCCGCGCGGAAGCATGGAAGTCCGCTCCCAATCCGCCGAGCAGATTCGGCATCACGAACGAACTGCATGGCGACAAGAAAAGCAGCAGCACCACAACCACCTCGCGCCGCTTCAGCAGTGCCAGCACGTCGCGGTTGAACTGCGAGAAGCTCTCGCCCGCCAGCCGCCGATCCGGTCCCGGCGCAGGAATCAGCACAAAGGCCGCAGCCGGGGAGAAGATCAGCAATCCCAGGAGGATCGCCGCCGAAGCAATTCCCAGTCCGCGGACAAGTTCGCCGCCGAGTCCGACAATGAGCCCCGTCCCGCTCACCAACGCAATGTTCATCCATTTGCTGAGCGAATTCTTTTGTTCATCCGGAACAATATTCGAAAGCCACCCACCGAGCGCCGAACTCGACATCATCGCCGCCGCGTTGCACACCACCATCCCCACCTGCAACACGACCAGATGATGGAGATTCATCACCGCAACCGTGGCCGCTGCGCCCGATAGTGCCGCCAGTAGGGTCGCGTACCAACGCCTGCTGAATCGCACATCTAAAATCGGTCCGAACAAGACGAACCAGAAATTTGGCGAAACCGCGATTGCCGTAATCAGGGCAATCTTCGGCTCAGGGACATGCACGCTCGCCATCAGCTGCGGCATTACAAAATTCATGACCCCGCTGGCGAACCCCAGCGTGCCGTTGGCCAGGCCCATCACCCACAACGGCGGAAGACGGCGCATCGTGCTCAGACTTGGACCTCCAGGAAGTGCCCCTATGCTATCGGCACATCGATCAGGGTGACCAGCGGATTCCCAGAATTGTGTTGTCTCTCCCGGCGTTCTTCGCATTCCGGCGTACGTTGTGACAACCTCCCGTTCTGGCGTGACGAACAATCGCCCTCACCAGCAACTTTCATGGTGACCTCTTCGTCCATCCCGCATGCTTCCGCGCCTTTTGCCCCTCGTGTGTCTGCTCGCGCAGTTCGCCCTTGCCGAGCCTGGTGATCTTTGGAAGGAACTGCCTTCCGGCTCATACGGCGTCGGTTTTCGCTTCGAACACACCATCGATCCCACACGGACCAGTGATTCGACTCACGTCGGTACGCCCCTAGGCCTGGCACTCTGGTATCCCGCATCGCAGTCATCCGTCGATACCGCCGCCGTCTCTCAACTCGACTATCACCTTCTCGAGTTTTCAAGAGCGCTCGACTCTTCTGCCAGACAAGCTTTCATAGACGAGCAGGCCGCGGCAATGGTCGCCTGGCGCCACATCGGCATCGTTCCACTCACATTGGATCAAGCTCGCGCCACGTTTAGCACCACCGGCCACGCGATTCGAAACGCCTCGCACGCCACCGGCAAATTCCCTGTTGTGATCATCCTTGGCGGCCCGTGGTATCTCAGCACGACCGCCGAATTTCTCGCCAGCAATGGCTATCTGGTAGTCGCACCAGTGCGCTTCCTCGATGCGCGATCGGAGATATTGTCGAGCGACTTTCGCCTGTCAATCGAAAACTCTCTGCGCGATGCCGAATGGGCTCTGGCAGAGTTGCGGCACGACCCCAACGCGGACATGAACTCAGTCACCGCTCTCGGCCATGGCGGAGGTGGCCTCCAGGCGTTGCTACTAGGCATGCGCAACCGCCAGATCAGCGCGGTCGCCAACATTGATGCCGCAATATTCTCATCGCGCACCAACCCGGCCCAGTTGCTCTGCTACGATCCGCGTCTCATGCGTGTGCCCTATCTCTACCTCCTGACCTCCGACACTCGGCGCCAATCCGATCAGTATTCCGACTTCGAAAAGATGAAATTCAGCCGCCGCTACGAGATAATTCTCAACAATCCCGATCTTCGTCATCACGATCTCAGCAACCTTGGGCGCGCGGTCTCAGCATCGCTCGGAATTCGGGGAGGGCAGCAGGCGATGGTTCTCAGAAGCTACGCGGACCTGCAGATCACGCTGCTCATGTTTCTCAATGCCAATCAGCATCACGATAGTACCGCCTTCGCGAGACGGCTTCAGTCGCTCGGCGAGACACACGACTATGCCGTCTCAACCCTAGACTCCATCGAGCCCGCACCGGAACTCTACGATGTTCTCAACGAAATAGAGCGCTGGCCCCCCGCCCGTCTTCGCGAAGCACACCAACGTGATCCTGAAGGTGAGGTCTTCTCTGAAGATGGGCTATTGCAGATTCTCAGCGCCGCAGGCTCGCACGGCAATCGTCAGGCTTTGAATCTTGTCCCGTTTGCCACCGGGTTACACCCCGGCTCCATTCAGATCCTTCAGCGTGCTGGCGGAATCGCAGAATCCGCTGCCGACATCAACTTGGCACGCGATCTCGCCACCCGCTGCCTCGCCTTAAAGAACGACGGCGGCGACTGGCGCACGCAGGCAGCGCAACAGGAGTGCCGCGAACGCCTGCGACGATTGAGCAGGTAGGATGACCGGCAAGGGCGGTCCGCCGAATTCTGCTCAAATGCAAAGGCCCCCGCCGACCGCGCATTCGCGCAAAACGGCAGGGCCCTGACAGTGAAGTTGAATTTCTACGGAGTCGGAATCCCGACTGCAGTCGTATTGGACGGCAAGCTTTCGAGTCCGGAGCTATCCAGACTGGTGACGTAGTAGACATAGGACGAGCCGCGCTGCACATTTGCGTCGGTAAAGGTAGTCGACGATATGGCGGAAGAATTCACTCTCTGGTAAGCAGTGCTCCCATTCACAACGCGATATACGTTGTACCCGACGATAGCGCTCGAAGAAGGAGCATTCCAGTTCAGTTGAACCTTGTGTCCATATCCGCTGCCGTTCAGACCGATCGTAATGATGCCGCCGCTCGAGTTGCTCCCAATCGTGATCTGCCCCGAGAAATTTCCCGTCGAAGTGGGTGTGAATTGGACGTTGAGAACAGCAGTCTGACCTGCATTCAACGTGACTGGGATTGTCAGACCGGAACTCGTGAATCCAGCACCGGTGATCGTAACGGAGTTGATGGTCACAGGCGACGAGCCTGAAGACGTCAGCGTGATCGACTGCTCCGCTGGCGAATTCATGAGAACGCTGCCAAATGGGATGCTCGACGCATTTGCTGTCAGGATTGAGTTTGCCGGACCCAGCTGCACGTTAAAAGTCTTCGCGATACCCGCGGCGGTGGCGGTGATTGTCGCCGACTGGCTCGCGCTCACACTCTTCACCGTGGCAGAGAAAGATGCGCTCATCGCGCCGGACGGCACAGTCACGCTCGCGGGAACTGTCACAGAAGAGTTGTTGCTCGAGAGCGATACTGCGAAGCCAGTATCCGGCGCGGTTCCGTTCAGGCTTACCAGACAGGAATCCGTGCCGGCCCCCGAGTAGGATTGCGTGTTGCATGTCAAACCGCTGATAGAGGGGCCCCCGTCAGCGCTCATTGCGATGCTTGCAATGCCTTGCGTTGCATTGCTCGAAATCGTCACTGTTCCCGCGAACGAACTCGTATGGTCCGAGTAGAACTGAAGCGTCAGCATTGCGGACTGTCCGGGGTTCAGCGTCAGGGGCGTCGTCAATCCTGTCGCCTTGAAGAGCGATCCCGCTACCGAAATCGATGAGATTGTCAGTGGCGCGTTCCCCGATGACTTCAGTGTCACTATGTTGGTCGCCGTCTGTCCGACTGGTACCGACCCAAACGACACATTAGTGTTGCTGAGCGTAAGCGATGGGCTGCCGGCGTTCAACTGGATGCTGAAAATCTTTGTCGAGCCGTTCGAAGTGCCCGTAATGCTCGCTGTCTGCGCTGTGCCGACCGCAGCTACCGCCGCTGAAAAACTCGCAGAAGACGCGCCCGCCTGGATCGTGACCGACGCCGGCACTGATACCGCCGCATTGTTACTGCTCAATGCAATCGATACCCCGCCGCTCGGAGCCGCCGCGTTCAAGGTCACAGAACATGCGTTTGTTTCAGCTCCTATGACCGTCGAGTCTTTGCACGTCAAGCCACTTAAGACAGGGGCCACTCCGTCGCCGCTCATGCTGATAATGGCGGCACCTTGCGTCGAATTGCTCGCGATCGCGACGGTTCCTGTGAACAAACTTACATGGTCTGCATAGAACTGCAGCGTCAACAATGCCGTCTGTCCGGGGTTGAGTGTGAGGGGAGTCGTCAAACCAGTTGCTTTGAAGAGCGATCCCGCAACCGAGATCGACGAGATCGTCAAGGGACCATTGCCGGACGAAGTCAGCGTTACCGTGCTCGTGGCGGTCTGCCCCACCTTCACTCCGCCAAACGACACAGTCGAAGTGCTCAGCGTAAGAGACGGGCTGGCAGCATTCAACTGAATTCCGAAGCTTCTTGTGGTGCCATTTGCGCTCGCGGCGATAGTCGCCATCTGCGCGGAACTGACCGCCACCACCGTCGCCGGGAAGCTGAACGATGATGCTCCAGACGGCACGGTCGTCGACGATGGCAGGGACAGAGCAGTATTGTTGCTGCTCAGCGCGACTGCGAAACCGCCACTCGGGGCACCGGAACTCAACGTGACAGTGCACGTCGTTGTCCCGGCACCGGTCATCGCCTGGTTCGCACAAGTCACCGATTGGAGTTGAACCTGCCTCCTGACTTTGAGTGAAGTCACCGGCTTGACGGCATAGGCGGCAAGGGTCGCGGGGGATTCCGCTTGCGCGAGATCCAGGCTCCATCGGCTTACTTCATCAACGCTGCGAGCAGGGGCAGGTGCAGGCACAGCGGTCGCAACCAGCCTGGTTTTGGGGACTTGGCTGTTCTCGATGGCTGCAACCTGGGTGTTCGAATCCTCGAGCGAAACCTGACCAGCAGCGGCTCGCGACATGCTGGCATACGTTGTGGCGCCGCAGCCCGTGAGACCTGCAGCAAAGCCCATCAGAGCAACGCCAATTAGACCGTACCCGAGCCGATTTGCCTTTTGAGATCGAGAATTGACGAAAAGCGAAGAAAGATAAGGAATTAAGGCCCTAGTAGAATGCAATTCATTTCACCCCTGAACGTATTAGCGGGCGTTATCTATCCGGAAGACTTTTTCTCCTGAAGAGAAAAGCACGGGTAGTTTCGGTCCAGCGAGGTAATCCTATCCGGGGTACTCACGGGACCCTGTGTTTATGGTCACTTAGGTGGTAGGAAATTGTTACCTTCGTGCTATAAGTAATAGTTTGCCCCAGAATGGGAATCGGCGAAACAGCGGCCTATTCTCCGATGTTCCGCCGTGTCTTTCAGAACTACAGAGCGCCTTCTCCGCGTTCATCGTTCCGGATCCTTATCACCTGCTCGATCTTCGAGACGAAGATCTTCCCATCGCCGATCTTTCCGGTCCTGGCTCCAGCGATGATCGCCCGGATAGCGGTGTCAACCATTTCGTCTTTGACGACGACATCCACCTTGGCCTTGGGCAACAGGTCGACGGAATATTCCCTGCCTCTGTAGAACTCTGTGTGCCCTTTCTGTCGCCCGTGACCACGAGCTTCCACAATCGTCATTCCGGTGATGCCGGCTTCAATAAGAGCAGCCTTTACTGCCTCAACCTTTGAGGGCTGAACAATTGCTTCGACCTTCTGCATCTCTCACCTCCACGTCTCAGTTCTCAAAATTCGTTATCGAAAAGCGCTGCGCTCTTTGCGCCGACGCTCAAGCCACTCGGTCGTATCCTTCTTCGCCGTGCTGCGTGATGTCGAGTCCTTCGATCTCCTCGCTGGGGGAGACTCGAAGCCCGATGGTTTTGTCCACCAGGAACAGGAGCAGGAGTGTGCCCACAATCGAAATGCCCCACGCAATGGCGACGCCGCCCAGCTGATTGAGCAACTGGTGTGCATTGCCTTCGATCAATCCGGAGGGCAGCACTTTCCCGGCGGAATCCTTGAACATCGGATTGATCGCGCTCGATGCGAAGATGCCTGTGAGAATCGCTCCCAGCGTGCCCCCTACTCCGTGCACTCCGAAGGCATCCAGCGCATCGTCATAACCAAACATGTGCTTCACCTTCGCAACCATGAAGTAGCAGCAGACTCCAGCAATCAAACCGATCACGATTGCCCACATCGGCTGCACAAAGCCCGCCGCCGGAGTAATCGCGACAAGCCCTGCTACTGCTCCTGAAATTGCTCCCAGCGCGCTGGGTTTCTTGTTGCGAATCCATTCCACCACAGCCCAGCCCATTGCCGCTGCGGCCGTAGCAAAATGCGTGTTGACGAATGCGCTCGTTGCCAGCGATCCGGAGGACAGCGCACTTCCTGCGTTGAATCCAAACCATCCCACCCACAACAAACACGCACCGATAAAGCTCAGCACCACCGAATGCGGCGGGGTGGGCTCATGGGGATATCCAAGCCTTTTTCCCAGGTAGATTGCGCACACCAGCGCCGATACACCTGATGTGATGTGAACCACCGTCCCGCCTGCAAAATCGAGAGTTGGAATCGCACCTCCCAACGCGGCATTCAGCAGTCCGCCCTTGCCCCATACCATGTGCGCCATCGGCGAATAAACCACAATCGACCACAGCAGCAGCAAGACCGCCATCGCACTGAACTTCATGCGTTCAGCAAACGCGCCCGTAATCAGAGCCGGCGTAATGATCGCAAACATCAGCTGGTACACCATGAAGGTCTGCACCGGAATCGTCGAGCCATAGTCTGCATCTGGGGTAAGCGCCACATCGCGCATGAACGCGTGATGTAATCCGCCGATGAAGCTTGTTCCCGCGTCGAACGCAAGGCTATAACTCACGATTGCCCATAGCAGCGTGACCAGGGCCATCATGGCGAAGCTCTGCATCATCACAGAGAGAACATTCTTCTTTCGGACAAGACCGCCATAGAACAAGGCAAGTCCCGGGCCGGTCATCATCAAGACCAGCGCAGAACTGACCAACATCCACGCGTTGTCTGCATTCGAAACCGTAAGCGCCGGTGAAGAAGCTTGTGCAGAACCGATTGCGCAACCGGCAACCCCCAACAAAAGAGCAGCAAAAATCCTTGAGCTATTTCGTCTCATGAGAACTCCTGAAAGATTCCAAGTGCTGGTTTCCGTTGCTCCGCACCAATGCAGGTATCGACAGATCTGCGGCAAGCCTTCGGTTCGCCAGAGCATGTGCCAGGGCGAATCTCACAGGATGCTCGTCTGCCATACGATGGCCCGGTTCAGTACGTTGTCGGAATGCGCAGGATCGCGCACAGCGGCGAAGCGTACCCAACTGGAATCGCAGAAATTTCTGAATTGGTCAGAAGAAAAGGATTAGGCCGCTCGCTAACAGCGCAGAACGAGAGACGTCTGGCTGTGGCCGTGCTCGAGGTTTCCGGAGTTCTCTGCCACATGGACGGTGTCGTTGTGAAATGCCTCCGCAACGGAGATGATTCCAACCACCGTCAAAGTTCCCGAATTGCTGTTTGCGATCGAATGCGCGGCTACATGATGTTCGCGCAACACCGTCTCTGGCATATCGATTGATGGGGCAATGAGAACAGTCAGGACAGCGATCATGACCGCCATGACAACGGCGATCCTGAATCCCCGACCCCTGGACCTCAAACTGATTCTCACGATTACCGTATTTGAACTGCTACGGCATAAGGATCAAATGAGATTTCGTCTGGAGACTCGATATTTACGGCACGCATACATCCCCGGTGCCCGGACGTGTATGGCCAAGCATCGCCACCGGGGATGCTCACACTGCGGTGGACGTAGGAATCTGATTGTCAGGCCCTATTTCGAAAAGATGCCGGACTTACCGCCTCGGCCGTATTCCGCGGACGCTTTGTGTGCGGCCTTCTTCAGCATCTTGTTGAGTCGCTTGCTTCCCAGTGCAGAGTTCTCGGGCTCTCTATAACCGGGGTTGGGAGAATTGTCGGCCGCGCCTTTCTCACTTTCGCTGCGGAGATTTAGCTGAATAAAGCGTTCCATGGCTTAATCCTCCGCTCACTATTGTGGCCCCAAACCAGCCCGCCGGACAGCCAAAATTTGACTATTTCGAAGGGATGCTCCTCCTCGGGGGCGCTGTGGAATTTCGGAAGTCGCTCAGCTCGCGACCTGATAGACCCTGAATGCCGCAAATCTCATTTGCTTGAAACAACATGCAGAAACAGGAGACTGGACGAAACTTGGGTAGACAGGGCCTTGAGGCTATTGCGGAAGCCCGATACGCCGCAGTACGGCGATAAATCGAGGATCCTCTCGCAAAGGATCCAAACCCGGACGAATGAGGACTCCCGGATTGAACTTCTCTTCGGCTCCGATCTCTATCCAATGCATCGCCTCGTCCTTATCGCCCAGCGCTGCATAGATAACTGCGAGTTCCGAAGCAAAGCTAAATCCTGGACGGGAACGCTTCTTGAGCTCATCTACCAGCGCCATCGCCTTGTTCTTTTCGCCTATCGCGACATAGGCTCTCGCCAAATTCGCGGTGCATGTCGGGCTCCCCTGGGATAGATATATCGCTTTTCTGAGTTCGGTGATTGCTTTGTCCGGCATGCGCTTTGCGAGATAGGCCTGCGCCAATTGATTGTGTGCCATCGCAAAAGCAGGATTCGCATCGATCGTCTTCAAGCTCTGCTCAATCGACTCATCTTCCCGATGAGCGATCAGCAGAAGCTCCGCCAGATCCGCATTGATGATCGGTGACAACGGATCGAGTGTCTGCGCCTTGCGCATCTCTACAATCGCTTCGTCATTCTTTCGAAAGAGCGCGAGGTGCCAGCCGTACCAGTGATGGGCCGTGGCGTACCCAGGATTGAGCTCGATCGCGCGCTGGAACTCCTGCCCGGCCCCTTGCAGATCCCAATCGAACCCGTCGAGTGTGAAAGCCAGGGATGTGTGCGCTTCGCTCAGGGTCTGATCAAGTTCCAGGGCCTT
>Ga0157374_10001655_pt1 | contig 18647 bp, 17 predicted proteins | sample M25metaG_FD_115308 | JGI IMG/M metagenome (GOLD analysis project Ga0157374, IMG submission 115308) | Miscanthus rhizosphere microbial communities from Kellogg Biological Station, Michigan, USA - M2-5 metaG | ecosystem: Host-associated > Plants > Roots > Rhizosphere > Soil | place: USA: Michigan... | reverse complement strand
ACCGTCTCCTGCGATTTTCTGGGGCTACATGACCCTTTTCAAACTATCTCTAAGCGGGGATAAGCTTGCCATCATGGTTTGAAGTCGCATCATGAACATATGAATGAGACTTTGATCAAGAAAACCGCATGGCATGCCGCATGCATCGCCATTTCATCCCGGCTTGTGGGCTCAGCCTTTCGCTGTCTGGAAACCCTCAACCCGGATTATCAGCAATCGCGAGTGATTTCCGATCCGAAAAGCGTCTGTATCCGAGAGTTTAGCGCTCTGAGCATGGCCTTTGTTTTCTCATTAATCACAAGTATCCTCATTTCTCCACGAGCCAAAGCCAGAGGATGGAGTGACACTGCCATTCAATTCCTGACTACGGTGATTGGCACGACCATTGCGGAATCCATTGGGCGACTGGTTGCCTACCGAAAAGCCGCACTAAAATCCCAAGCCCATAGCGTAACCACGATTCCTCAACCGTTAGCGGTCTATCAGTATGTGACTTTACCACCCAAACCAATGGCTACGATACCACGAAACACAACTCCGTATATGCCATCATCCCTGTATTCGCCCTACCCTTTTCACTAAACGTAAAAATTCAGTGGCCTACAGTGAGCATTTTTGCGGCGGCAATGGCCATAACCAAGGCCAATAACCGGCACAGAGCAGGATTTGTGGCCCATCGCGCACCATAGTTGGAACCCAGCCAACCGCCCACCAATCCTGCCAGTAGCAGAGACCAGAACGGCAAAATAGACATTGGTCCCTGGAAAAAACGACCCGCAAGGCCGGAGAGAGAGTTCGCCAGAATAAACGCGGCCGCCGTCGCGGAGGTGGTTTTTGGGGTCGCCCAGCGGGATAAAATCATCAAGGGTTTGATAAAAATGCCGCCACCGACACCCACGATGCCGGATATCAGCCCTAAAATCCCACCGGTTCCTAAGGCATAAGGCGGCTTCACCGGAATTAGATGCTTTTCTACTTGAGCCTGGGTTCTGGGAAGCGCCAGTATGATAGCGGAAGCCAATAAGATGCAGCCTAGCAGGATGTGATAAATCGGATCGGAAATTTTTAAGGTGGCGCCAATAAAAGCCCCTGGCACTGACGCTAACAAAAAAGGCCAGGTAGTGCGGAAAGAAAAATGTCCATTCCGCGCGTATGACGCCAAGGCGAGTCCGGATACCAGAATGTTCAGCATTAATGCGGTTGGAACCGCAATTTTGGAACTGACATTGACCAGCGCCAGAATCGCCAGATAACCCGAAGCGCCGCCATGTCCCACGGCGCTGTAAAGGGCCGCCACCAGTGAAACCAGGAGGAACAATTCAGGATGGATCATGGGAAGTTGGCTCCTTACAAGGCAACTGCTTTTGCGCACTGCTGACAATTCACCCAGCCGGAATCGCCATTGTCATACGTTTCCTTCTTCCAGATCGGCACCCGATGCTTAACCTCGTTGATAATGTATTCACAGGCATCAAACGCCGGGCCTCGATGAATAGAGCAGACGCCCACCCAAACCGCCAGCTCTCCCAAGGCCAGGGAACCCAGGCGGTGAACGCAACGCGCGTCTATAATTTCAAAACGATTTTTGGCTTCTTCAATAATCAGAAGACCTTCCTTTTGGGCCAACGCTTCATAGGCTTCATATTCCAAGCGGACAACGGATTTCCCCTCGTTTCGGTTGCGTACCCAACCTTCAAAACTGACATATCCGCCAGCGGCAAGATGGGCCATTTGGACTTGGTGATCCTGTGGACAAATGGGAGTGTGGGTTAACTGAAACATGCCGTTTAGCCCCCCGCCACAGGAGGGATAAACACCACCGTATCGTTCGCCTGGATGGGGGTTTCCCAAGTCGCGAAATTATCATTAACGGCAACCCGCAATTGCTCCGGAGCCAGTGGGAAATCATAACGCTGCTGCAAGAATCGATACAGGGTCAACGCATTATCCGCCTCGGTTTCAAGCATTTCTTCACTGCATCCCCGAAGCTCTCGTAAAAGGGCAAAATACTGCACTTTAATCGTTTTGGTATCAATTTTAAATTCCGTCATGAAAAAACACTCCAGTTCAAAGGCAGTACGTCCACCCATTTTCCCGCTTCCCAATGGCTATCCTCCAGCGCAAAAGGAATCAAGCAATCCGCCTGCGCCAAGCCGCCCAGCATGTGGGAACTTTGCCCCTGGGTGGGCGTGACGGTAAACCCTGCCTCATCCTGTCCCAATTGTCCGCGTACAAAATCCAGACGTTCCGTTTTTTTGGAAATTGCTTTGAGCAGACGGGCTTTTCGCATGCGGGATTGAATGCTGACAGACGGCAAGCCTTGCATTTTTCGCAGGGCAGGCAACACAAACAGATGAAACGTCAGCAGCACCGCCACGGGATTACCGGGCAAACCAAACAGCAATTTGTTTTCACGACTACCAAAATAACTGGGTTTTCCTGGTTTAATTGCCACCTTCCAGAAATGAGACTGCACCCCTAACGATTCAGCCGCCTGCTTGACCCAGTCAAATTCCCCAACGGAAACTCCGCCACTGGTGAGGACAATATCAGCCTCGCTAAATGCCTGCTCCAAGGTAATTTTTGTTTCCGATAAGGAATCACCAACCTGGTGGACGGAAAGAACTTCACATCCCAATGCGGTCAAAGCCGCCTTTAACCCGTATGAGTTGGATTCATAAATCTGACCCGGTTTCAATGGCTGTCCCGGCGAAACAAGTTCGTTGCCGGTCACGATAATGGCGACTTTCGGCTTCCGGTACACCACTGCTTCGGTGAATCCCAGGGAGGCCAATAACCCAATTACCGGCGGGGTTACTTCGATATTGGACGGCAAAACCGGATCGCCCTGCTTAAATTCTTCCCCGCGACGGCGAATATTATCACCGGATTGGACGGCTTTTTGCACCGTCACCCGCTGATCCTCAACTTGGGTCATTTCCTGCATGACCACCGCTTCTACGCCAGCAGGAACCGGCGCGCCGGTGAGGATTTTTACCGTCGAACCGGAAGAAATCGTCAATAAACCCCTGTCTCCGGCCTGTACCGTTCCTGCCATTTGCAGGGTGAGTTCGGGTTGTGTGGCAGTCTGAGCGACATCCTGCGCATGTAAGCCATAACCATCCACCGCGGAATTATCAAAGAGGGGTAAATCATGCGGTGCCCGAATCGGCACAGCCAGAACACTGCCTAATAACGCATCCAAAGGGCGTTCAATGACATCTAATTTCGGCGTATGTTCCAGAACAATCGCCAACGCTTGATCGTAAGTCAGCATTGGCTATGCGTCCTGCTCGCCTGAAGCGGCACTGGAAACCAGGGTTTTGGGTTGATCATGACCACCGCCCCACAGCATTTTGTAAGTATGCAACACCGCCGGGAATAGCGCATCCAGTGAGTCCTGCACGCCACCGGTGGAACCCGGTAAACAAAGCACGATGGATTTACCAATCGTTCCGGCCATGCAACGGGATAGCATCGCGTATGGGGTCCGAACCTGACCATAACTGCGTACGGCCTCTTCCACACCGGGTAGCCGACGTTCAAACAAATCCGCTAAGGCTTCCGGAGTTTGATCCCGAGGACTAACGCCGGTCCCGCCAGTGGTAATTACCAAATCCACTAATTCCTGCTGGGTTGCTTCCCGAACGGCGGCCTGGATGGCTTCTGGTTCGTCTGGCACGATCCGATAGTGGGGAACGGTTAGGCCTTCATTCTCCAAGCGCTCCACAATGAATCGACCGGAACGATCCGTTTTTTTGCCCGCCGCCACGGTATCGGAAATGACAATAACCGCCGCTTTAAGCTGACTGGCGAAGGGCTGCTTGAAGTCTCCTTTGCCGCCCTCTTTTTCCAAAAGCCGGATGCTGTCGATGCTCATCTGTTCATCTACCATTTTCAGCATGTCGTATAAATTCAACGCGGCAACGGAAGCGGCAGTCAGCGCTTCCATTTCCACGCCGGTCTTATAGATGGCTTTCGTGGTCGCGGTAATTTTAATTTGATGATCGGATAATTCGAACTCAATACCCACAAAATCCAAGGGTACCGGATGGCAGTATGGAATAAACTGCGGCGTATTTTTAGCGCCCTGGACGGCAGCCACTTTCGCCACGGCCAACGGATCTCCCTTGGGCACCCGGTTTTCCCGGATCATCAAAATCGTTTCGGGGGAGACGGTTAAAATGGCTTGCGCGGTGGCAATCCGCAGGCTACTGATTTTGGCTGTGATATCTCTCATTTTTTATCCACCAATCTGAATCATACTTCGGTTATCGGACTGCGCCAATTCTTCCGGGATGCCGTGGGCTTCCGGCTTGAGCAGCAATGCTTCCCGAATTTTTTCACGGAGATCCGCATCGCTGGCTCCGGCCCGCATGAAATCACGGATTCGGATTTCATGGTTGAAAAACAAACAGGATTTGATCGACCCATCGGAAGTAAGACGAATGCGGTTGCAAGTGGCGCAAAAACTATCGGTCATGGAGGTGATAAAACTCACCGTTCCGACATGCCCTTTAATGGCAAAATCCTTGGCCACTGCGGAAGGATCGCGAACCAGAGGGCGCAATGTATAAAATTCCTCAATCTGCGCTTTGAGCTGCCGATAAGGGACTAAATTTGTATCGCTCCAGCCATTGCCTTTAAACGGCATAAATTCAATGAAGCGAACGTTAATGGGCACGTCCTTGAAGCGATCCACAAAACTCAACACTTCATCATCATTCACGCCGACCATGACCACCACGTTAATTTTTAGCGTTTCAAATCCGGCCGTTAAAGCCGCATCGATTCCAGCCATGACTTTTTGAAATTCATCCCGACGGGTGATTGCGAAGTATCGCTCGGGTTGGAGAGAATCCACGCTGATATTTATGCCATTCAGTCCCAGTAATTTATAAACGGATGCTTTTTCCGCGAGCGTTAAACCATTCGTGGTCATGGCCAATGTCTGCAAACCTGGCAGGCTGGATAATTCGGCGATTAAATTTTCCAAACCGGATCGAAGCGTTGGCTCGCCGCCCGTCAATCGAATGCGTGTAACGCCAGCGTCCACAAACACGCGCGCAATTCGCAATAATTCGTCATTCGTTAATTGATTCTGTGCCGGTTGCCAATTCAGCCCTTCCGCTGGCATGCAATACGTACAACGCAGATTGCAACGATCGGTGAGTGATATGCGCAAATAAGTATGTCGTCGTCCAAAACGATCAACCAACCAATCCTCGTTCATGACGACACCCTTTGAGCCTGAATTTGAGGCTGGGATTTTTGGCCTGAAAGTAGTTGATTAACGGCCTCCACATCGGCTGGCGTGTTGCAATTGCTCAACCGAAATTCCATGCCTTCCGGCAGGTACACCCAATGGATGGATTCATCTCCAAACAGTTTCCGCATGGCCGATTGTCCTTGTTGGATCGATTGCTCAACCTGAGATAGGAGCGAGGCAGGATACACCCCGGGAAAGGGATCGAATGTTGTCTCGTCGTTGTTTTGGAAAAAAATAGCCTGCTCCGGGTGGCTAGGAATTTCTGCCGTCAATCGCTGGAGGAGATCCGGTTCCAATAGAGGTTGATCGCAGGAACCTATCAAATAATGCGTTGCTAATCCGCTGGCTAATAATGTTTTCAAGGCAAAAGCCGGACCCAGACCGGGTTGCTCGTCCATTAAACGAACATAGGGAAAATTGCCATTCAGGGCATAACCGCTGCATTGACCCACGATAATCACAGGTTGGTTAATCCAGCGAAATGCATCCGCTACATGTTCCAGCATGGGTCGATTATCCCATAACCGCACTCCCTCCTTGAGCTGTCCCATGCGACGACTTTGCCCACCGGCGAAAATTGCTCCGGCGATAACTGGCATTGAACTGGAAAAACTGGAGGACATGATGCACCAAAGAAATGTTCAGCGTGAGATGTAAAAGAAAATTTAATGCAACAGAAAGTTTAGTATGAAATGCCCCTGCTCCACGTGGATATCTATGACGATTGGGCATGCCTGTCTAATCATCTACAGTCTAAACAAAACATGGGATTTTGTCGGCTCGTGTTAAGCCCCGATTAAAAACAACCAAAAAACAATCAGGAAGAATAATCGGATTATGCCGGTGGCGTTCGACGAGAATTGGTTCTTGCAGGAGCGGAGGGGCTTTCCTATACTGAATTCATTATGGGTCGCATGAGAGTTTCCGCATCGGGCGGTTTTCCCGCCATTATTTATACCTTCCGCAAAGCGTTTGAGGCGGGCGGCTTGTTTCGCTTTTTTACCCGAATGGCCAGTAAAAACGCCTGCAAAACCTGTGCATTGGGCATGGGTGGACAAAAAGGGGGCATGACCAACGAAGCCGGTCACTTCCCCGAATTTTGCAAGAAGTCGGTGCAAGCCCAGGCCGGGGATATGCAGGGGGCGATTCAGGAACGCTTTTTCGCCACCACATCCATCCGGCAGCTTGGCGCGATGAGTCCGGAACAACTGGAAAAACTGGGCCGCCTCACCTTCCCTGTCATCGCCAGGCCAGACGCGACGCATTACCAGCGGTTATCCTGGGATGAAGCCTATGCGCTGATGGCCAGCGCATACCAAGCCACAGATGTTACTCGAACATTCTTTTACTCTTCCGGGCGTTCCAGCAACGAGGCCGCGTTTTTGATGCAGTTGGTGGCCAGGGCCTACGGCACACCGCATATCAATAACTGCTCCTTCTACTGCCATCAGGCGTCTGGCGTGGCGCTCAACATGGTTTACGGCTCGGGTACGGCCTCCGTGACCCTGGAAGATTTGGAGCATGCTGATTTAGCGCTGGTTTCCGGAGCCAATCCCGGTAGTAACCATCCTCGGCTGATTACCCAACTGGTGGCCTTAAGACAGCGCGGCGGCAGAGTCATCGTAGTAAATCCGCTCAAAGAGTTGGGACTGGTACGGTTCAAGATCCCTTCCCGCCCATTAAGCCTGCTGTTTGGCTCCACGGTTTCCGACTTATACCTGCAACCCAGGGTGGGTGGCGACATTGCCCTGTACAAGGCGTTCATCAAGGGTTTGATGGAGCGTGGCTGCGTGGACCACGAGTTTATTCGGTCCTACACCACAGGCTGGGATGAGGTTGCTTCGGATATTGAAGCGACCCCTTGGGACATCTTGATTCAAAACTCCGGCGTTCCGCGCGAACAGATTGACGAAGCGGTGAATTTGCTTCAGCATGCCCGCAAAGGGATTTTTATGTGGGCGATGGGCCTCACCCACCATGCGCATGGGGTGGATAATATTTTGTCGCTTTCCAATGTGGCGTTGGCCAAGGGTTGGCTGGGCAGATCAGGAAGCGGTTTATTACCCATTCGCGGGCATTCCAACGTCCAGGGTATCGGTACCGTCGGTGTTGCCCCGCAACTCAAGGAAGCCTTTGCACGGCGGTTGGAGGCTGAATTCCACTTAACACTGCCCCAAGGCCCCGGCATGGACACGGATGCCTGCATGGAAGCCGCTTCCCAGGGGAAGGTGGATGTGGCGTTCCTGTTGGGCGGGAATCTCTATGGCAGTAATCCGGATGCGCATTGGTGCAAGCAGGCGTTCCAACAAATTCCACTCGTGATCAACGTCAGCACCAAGCTCAATACGGGCCATGCACACGGATTGGGTCAAACCACTTTAATTCTGCCCGCCTTGGCACGTGACGAGGAGCCGCAATCCACCACGCAGGAATCCATGTTCAACTACGTTCGTTTGTCCGATGGCGGCACGCCAGCCGTCCCGGGTGAAATGAAATCGGAAGTGGAAATCATCGCCCAATTAGCCACCCGAATACTCCCCAAAACAGGCTTTGACTGGGCTTCTCTACAATCTCACCAAAAGCTGCGGGAGGCGATCAGCGCTGTCGTACCCGGTCTGGAACCGTTAAAGGAGATTGGTCTCAATCGGCAGGAATTTCAAATTCAGGGACGAACGTTTCATCAGCCCCAGTTTGCCACTCCCGATGGGAAGGGGCATTTTCACGTCACTCCATTACCCGATTTGCCGATGGACCCGGATTGCTTCCTGATGATGACGATTCGATCGGAAGGGCAGTTTAATTCCGTGGTCTACGAGGAAGAGGATCTGTATCGGGGCAATACCCGCCGCGACGTGGTTATGATTAATGCCTCGGATGCTCAACGCTTGGGCTTTGAGGAAGGCGATCCCGTTTGGGTGGAAACCGAAGTCGGACAGATGCGGCTGCTCATTTCCATTACGGATATCAGTCCCGGCAGTTTGGCAGTCTATTACCCCGAAGCTAACGCGCTGGTTCCCCGAAAGCTGGACACCCGGTCCAAAACGCCTGCTTTCAAATCCGTGGAAGCGCGCATTCATTCAGCGCAAGTAGCACTTGCCCAGTAATCCGCTGGTTCTAAATTGCGGCGCCAATGGCGTAATATTCCCGATCTTCACGATATCCACCTTGGCCTAAACCAATCTCTTTATAATCGGCTACGAATTCAACAGCGCGAATCCACTTGGTCATCTTAAAACCCAGCTTGGTTTCCACCCGAAGCCGGACAGGAGCGCCATGTTCCAAGGGAAGCAGCTGGCCATTCATCTCATAGGCCAGCATGCTTTGCGCATCGTTCGCCTCCTCCAGCGTCAGCGAACTATAATACTCGATGCCTTCCGGATCGCGTTGATAGGAATGGAACACCAGGTATTGCGCGGACCCCTTGGGCCGACAAAGGCCGATAATCTCTGATAACTGGACGCCCGCCCACTCTGCGATGCCGGACCAGCCTTGAATACAGACGTGTTCGGTAATCTGGACATGTTTGGGCATGCTTTTCAAATCGTCTAACGATAGACGAATCGGCTTCTCCACCAGCCCGGTAATTTCCAGATGCCAATCTTTGAATTGATCGTTTGCCATGCGCTGCCAAGTTTCATCAGCAGGTGGTTTGCCGTTCACCCAAAAATAAGGTGAAATATCCGCTCTGTCATACGCTTGCCGGGAGTGGAGCATGGAAAGGCTGTTATCGAATAGTTGAGCGCCTAAACCAGTCCAATGCTGAACCTGCCGGGGAGCCTGATGAGACCACCAGGTAACCAGCCAGTTAATGAGTGCAACGGATAAAATCAAAAGCGCGCCAATGGCTATAGCCAACCATTCTTGCCCTTGTTCGCGGCCCAGCACAATGTGATCCGCATTACGCGTAAAATGCACCAGAAAGACCATGCTGACGTGGACGACCATGAAAGACAGATAAGCGAGCAGCAACAAAAAATGCAAACTTCTGGCTTTCTGCCGCCCGCCAAACAGGCCGGGATACCAGGGAAATCTGGCCGCAATGGCTGGGGACATGGCCGCCCCGGTCAATATGGTGAATGGAGCGACCAGAAATACTATCGAGGCATAGGCCAGTTGCTGCAGGCCATCGTAAGGATGAAAACTGGAAAGTGGAGGCACATGCAAAGTCAGATAATCCAACAGGCTATGCCATGCTTCCGCAAAAACCTTGCCGGAAGTCGGGATCAATCGTCCCCACTGATCGTTCAAAAACAGCAAAGCAACATAAATCAAACCGTTCAACATCCAAAACAAGGCGGCTATAAAATGCCAGTGACGGGCCAGTCCCAGCGTATGCCAGCCGCCGGGCAAACCTACCCAGGGACTCACTTGAATCGCCTCATCCATCGATGTCCATAATTGATTTTTGGGCGCCCGTTTGCGGCTAAATCGAATCCACTCGCTGCCGGGAGTACAGTGTTCATTCCAGTACAGGCGGGGATGATCCGCGAGTATTTGGATTCCGCTACGGAGCAGTAGAGTGATCAGCAAAAAATTGACATAATGGGTCACTCGAAGCCAAAGGGGAAAATCATAGTTGGCCAAAATCCCTTCCTCCCTTTGCTTTTTTGCTTATCCTATTCCGCGCATTTAAACGGAATCGAGAAAGTTAAATCCTAACATAGTCATTAATCGAATGCGGTAAGTGCTAGAAAGAAGCTCTGCAATGGAGATTGCATTGAAATGACACAGTGGTAACTTGACAAAATGCCATCTATAAAGCTAGTTTATAATATATGAATATTCGAAGATTGTTAAGTAAATATGATGTCCGAACTGAAAGAGTTCAAAGCCGAGTTTTTTAAAGCCTTGGCGCACCCAATGCGGATACAAATCCTGGATATTTTGCGTGATGGTGAGCATAGCGTGAATGAGCTGCGGGATATCTTAAACGTTGAGGCCGCCAATGTCTCTCAACAATTGGCCATTCTGCGCACCAAAAATCTGGTGGTTTACCGCAAGGAAGGCAATTGTGTCTATTATTCCGTCCGAGATCCCATGATTTTTCAGTTGTTGGATGTGGCTAAGAGCATCTTCAACAATCACTTGATCAACATCCGCACAATTTTGGATGTTATGGAACAATAAAATCAGAATCCGAGTAATTAGAGCGTAAAATATTTGCCCGCTATCTGCAAATGTTTGAATATTCTAAACCTTTTGTAAGGATAAAGCGTTATGAATGAGTGGTGTTTCCTTCAAGCTTCCTGTTTGCTACTGATAACGGGGGCCCTGCTTTCACTCTGCATATCCGCTCTTTCAAAAAAAGCCGGTATTCTGATTTCCGGCATTACCGGTATTTTCGCCTCCCTCTTCGCAACCGGTAGCGGCTTGCTCACCCTGATTCACCAATCCACATTTACGCTCAGCATTCCCGGACTTCAAATCCAGGGTTTGGCTCCCATATTAACCGTCGATCCACTGGCCGCATTTTTTATCCTGCTGATCGGCCTGGCGGGATTACCGATTTCACTCTACTCCATCGGCTACTTAAAAGCCGAGTACCTCCAGCAATCCGTGGGAATGATGGGGGCGCTTTACCACCTCTTTATTCTTTCCATGCTGGGGGTGGTCATGGCGTCTGACGCACTCAGCTTTCTCATCTTCTGGGAGTGCATGGCGTTGTTGTCTTTTTGCCTGGTGATTTTCGACACCCAATCCCTGGTTTCCCAAAGGGCGGGTTTCACTTATCTGGTCATGACGCATACGGGCACCGCATTTTTGCTGGTCATGTATCTCATTCTGGCCCATCACAGCGGGCAAGTGACTTTTGCCTCATTCATGGCTCAGAGCAGTCATCTAACCCCAACTTTAAAATCCATTCTATTCGGCTGCGCGATCGTTGGCTTTGGCGCCAAAGCGGGATTAATCCCCCTGCATATCTGGTTGCCGGAAGCGCACCCGGCAGCCCCCAGTCATGTTTCCGCTTTAATGTCCGGCGTTATGTTAAAAACAGCCGTGTATGGCTTGCTGCGTTACGTGTTTTGCTTTTTAACGCCCTTTCCCTCATGGTGGGGCGTGGCGCTGGCCAGCATCGCCCTTATTACCGCGCTGCTGGGAATCACTTACGCCTCGGTAGAAAGCGATTTGAAACGACTCCTGGCTTACAGCAGCATTGAGAACATGGGCGTCATTTTCTTTGCCATTGGATTGGCGCTCATTTTCGTCGGACACCAGAATCCGTTCTGGTCCAGCGTGTTTTTAGTAGCGGCCTTGCTTCATAGCCTGAACCACTCGGTATTTAAAAGTCTCCTCTTCATGGCTGCCGGGGCCGTGTTATCCACTGCCCATACCCGCTCGTTGGAGAATCTGGGCGGATTAATCCATAAAATGCCGGTTACGGCGGCTTTGTTTTTAATTGGCGCATTGGCGATTTCAGCGTTGCCGCCCCTGAACGGCTTCCTGAGCGAATGGCTGATCTTTCAAGGATTGGTGCTTTCCACACATGGCGCCTCGGAATCCCTGCGGGTATTTTTGCCGCTCTGCGCGGCTCTGTTAGGGTTAACCGGAGCGATAGTGGCTGCCACCTTTGTCAAGGCATTTTCGGGGGTTTTTCTAGCCATGCCGCGCACCCATCATGCCGAACATGCCAAAGAAGTTTCCCACACCATGCTGGGCGGAATGGCCATACCGGCCATGCTGTGCCTGTTCCTGGGATTGACGCCTGCCGTGACGATTCCTTTTTTAAATCAACTGGCAGCCAGCCTGTTGGGTCAGAATCCCAACGCGGCCAACTGGCAGATCCAGAACTACGACACCCTATTCCTGAACGGTTTTGCCGCCTATACGCCACTGTTGCTCCTGTTTATCCTGATCCTGGGTGTTGGTTTGGCCTGGCTACTGCCGCGATGGCTGGGCAAGAAAACGTCTATCCGGAGGGAAATGACCTGGAGTTGTGGCGTAACAGCCGCGCCGGAATTTGAATATACGCCAGCCGGGTTCAGTCAACCGTTGGAAGTGGTTTTTTCCAAGTTCCATGCCACACTCAACGGCTACCATGAGTATATTTATCTTCCCTTGGTCAACGGTTTATTGGCATTATCCCGTCGGCTTAGCATTATTCAGGTGGGAAAAACCCAGGTTTACCTGGCCTATATGCTGTTAACCCTCTTATTGTGCCTGATCTGGATTAAACGATGAGTGAGCCTATAAATATTATTTTGATCACCCTGTTACAAATCAGCTTGATTTTAGGCTTGTCGCCGCTGATCAACAGCCTGCTCAAAAAATGGAAGGCCAACCTGCAGGGCCGCCAGGGACCGCCCATACTGCAAGGCTACTACGATCTGCTCAAGTATTTTCGCAAGGAAACCGTGATTTCCGAGCAGGCTTCCTGGTTATTTTTATTAACCCCGCTCATTGTGTTCGCCTCCGTATGCGCCGCCAGCCTGCTGATTCCGACCATTACGACAAACAGCGCGTTATCCAGCTTAGGAGGGGTGATTGTTTTTGTGTATCTGCTGGGCCTGGGCAGATTCATGATGGTATCGGCGGCGATGGAGCCGGGTAGCGGATTTTGCGGTATGGCCAGCAGCCGGGAAATGATGCTGGCCACACTGATTGAGCCCGTCATGTTGTTGGCGCTTTTTGTGGTCATTCTGCTGGCGGGTTCCACCGACTTATACAGCGCTCAAAAAAACCTTTCCGAACTCGGACTTCAGCTCTATTCCCCAGCCTATATTTTAGCTTTGGTCGCACTCTTTATCGCCTCAATCGCGGAAATGGGACGAGTGCCTTTCGACAATCCGGAAACCCACTATGAATTGACCATGATCCATGAGGGAATGCTACTGGATTATTCCGGCCAACCACTGGGACTCATGTTCTGGTCCGCCTGGAGCAAGCAATTAATCATTCTCTCACTATTGGCAAACTTGCTGTTCCCCTGGGGATTAGCCATGCAGCATTCTCCCGTCGCATTGCTTTTTGCCCTGCCGCTCTATTTGATCAAGCTGTTGATCGTGTGTCTGGCTGTAGTCCTCGTGGAAACCGTCGTGGCCAAAATGCGGCTTTTTCGGGTGAAGGACATCCTGGGCGCCTCATTCATCATCTCAATCATCGCCCTGATTTTTGCGGCGCAAACGCTGGGCGGAAAGGGTGGTATACCATGACGCCGCACATAGAATTCTGGTCATCACCGATCGATTACGTCATGTCGATTACGCTGGTCCTGGCGGTCCTGCTGTTAGGGGTCAGAAAACTGAAGACCCGCGTATTGCTGTTTACCTTGCAATCTTTGGGGCTGGTACTGGCCCTTACGTTTATCGGCCTGATGCATCACAGCGAGCAGGCGTTATGGGTCGCAGGCTGCACATTGGTGGGAAAATGCATCGTCATCCCCTGGGTGTTAACCCAGGTGCTCCGCAAAGTGCGCATGAAAAAAGAGGTGGAATCTATCTATACCTTACCCACCACCATGCTGCTGGGAGGCGGATTGATCCTGTTGGCCCATTACCTCACCTACCTCCTCTTTCCCCACGAGGGACACCTGTTTAATGAAGTCTTCAGCGTCGGCGTGTCGTTGGTATTTATCGGCCTGTTGATCATGATGACCTTTAAAAAGGCATTTACCCAAATTTTAGGGCTCTACATTCTGGATAACGGTATTTTTTGTTTAACCTTGGCCACGGTTTTTGAGATGCCCCTGATGATCGAAATGGGTATTCTGTTTGAGTTGCTGCTCGGCATTCTGGTGCTGGGCGTATTCGTTTACCGCATCAAGCAGTCATTCGATACGGTCAATGTGGACTATCTGAAGGAGCTGCATGATTAGCATGGAACTCGTTTGCCTATACCTCATCCCGGTGCTGACCAGCCTGCTGTATGTGTATCCCCTCAAGCCTTCCTGGCTGGGAAGAATTCAAATTATTTCCAGTACAGCCCTGTTCGTGGTCATCACGCAAATCATTCAATCCATCAGTCAATTGGGACCCCAATTTTTTGCGGAACGATTGATCTACATCGACGCGCTTAGCGCCTTATTCATGCTCTTGATTGGTTTAATCGGCGTTTTTACAGCCATTTATTCCATGAAATATATGCTGAACGAGGAAGAAGAAAAACTCAGGAATCCCTGGAAATTACGCATTTTTTACATTCTGTTTAATCTGTTTATCCTCAGCATGCTCTGCATGGTCACGGTGAACAGCCTGGGTGTTTACTGGGTAGCCATTGAGGCATCCACTCTGTTTTCCGCATTTTTAGTGGGCTATTACAGCCAAAAGAAACCGATTGAAGCCGCCTGGAAATATATTATTCTCTGTACGGTCGGGATTGCGTTTGCGTTGATTGGGTTGATTTTAACTTATTACGCCGTGCAAAAAACGCATGGGGATATCAGCCAAGGTTTGGATTGGGTCTATTTACTTTCCATCGCAAACCGATTGGATCCGAATCTGATCAAGGCCTCGTTTATTTTTATCCTGATCGGATTTGGCACGAAAGCGGGCCTGGCTCCCATGCATAACTGGCTACCGGACTCTTACAGCGAAGCGCCTACACCGGCTAGCGCCCTACTATCGGGCATACTTTCAAAATGCGCTCTGTATGGCATCATTCGTTACAGCATACTTTCCGGTCTGGTGCTAGGCAAAGGGTTCAGTCAGCAATTCCTGTTATTTTTTGGCCTTTTTTCTTTAGCGATCGCGGTTCCGTTTATTCTCTTGCAAAAGAATATTAAACGGCTACTGGCGTATTCCAGTATCGAACACATTGGCATTATCGCCACAGGGCTTGGTTTTGGTACGCCAATTGCCGTATTTGGCGCGCTTTTTCACATGTTTAACCATGCCTTGGCAAAATCGATCCTGTTCTTCACGGCTGGTAATTTATCCCTGAAGTTTCACACCAAGGAAATTCCACAAATCCAAAGCGCCATAAAATTCATGCCGATTACGGGAACGCTCTTGTTAATCACCGGGCTTGCGCTCGCCGGCATGCCTCCGTTTTCTGTGTTCATGAGCGAATTCTACATCGCCTGGGGCGGGTTTACCTCACAGGCTTGGATCCAAAGTCTGCTCTTCATATTCTTACTGGTGATCGTCTTCGGTGGATTCTCCTATCAATTAATTCAAATGACAGTTGGCCCAAGCCCGCTACCTACGGAAACCACCAAAGCCATACCCATGGGAGAGATGAACCGTTCCGGTCTGATCGCCGTGATCTTACCGTTTCTACTGTTGCTGATATTCACCTGGTGGCTGCCTGGACCGTTGGTTACCTTGTTACACCAGGCCGTCACCATCGTTACGGGAGAAACCTTTTCATGAGCCATCCGACCCAGCAGGACCTTGACCAGTTACTGGCACATGTAGAGCGGTATTTTGAAAAGCCCCTGCTCAACGCGGAGTTGCGCTTACCCAATCACGTCGTTCTGGAAGTTGAGCCCGGAGAATTTACAGAAGGCGTAATTAAAATCTATGCTGACGCCTGGCTGAATGCGCGCTACCTGACCTTGTTAGCGGTGGATGAGCAGTCCCATTTCAGTCTACATCTTTTATTCCTGTTAAAAAGTCACAAAGTCGCGCTCAGTATTCGGACCAAGCTGGAACGGACGAACCCGGTTTACTTGGCCCTATCGCCCAGCATTCCTGCGGCGGAATGGCATGAACGCGAAATTCATGATCTGTTTGGGATTGTCCCTGAAGGGGGCGACTTGCGTCCTTTGGTGCTCCATCGGGATTGGCCGCGCGGGGAGCATTACCCCATGCGACGGGATTTTAATGAGGCATTAACACCGATGATTCAGGAAGTGCCTCACCAGTTCGACATGCCGGAAGGCGCCGGAAGACATCAGGTTGCGGTGGGTCCCATCCATGCCGGTATTATCGAACCCGGCCATTTGCGCTTTAGCGTGACCGGGGAGCATATTCATCGCTTCGACGCCCAACTGTTTTACACCCACAAAGGCATTGAAAAAATGTCGGAAGGTCAGCCTTACCTGGACGTGTTGACGTTGGCGGAACATGTCTGCGGGATGTGCGCATTTGCTCATTCGCTGGCATTTACCCAGGCCATTGAAACCTTGGCCGAAACAGAAATTCCTAAACGGGCCGTAGTTTTTCGAGCGATTCTGCTGGAGATGGAACGATTGGCCAGCCACTTTTCGGATCTCAGCGCTATCTGCTCGGCGGGTGGCTTTGCCTTCGCCTCGGCGCGTGCCGCCTACTTTCGGGAATTAATTCTGCAAATGAATCAGCAGTTGAGCGGCCATCGCTTTTTACGGGGCATCAACACCGTGGGCGGATTACTGAAGGAGCCTTCCGGCGAAAGTCTGACCCAGGCGTTAAAAAATCTGGCCGAACTGGGTCGGCAATTTAGTGAATGGCGAGAGCTGGTCCTGAATACGGATAGTTTCCTGGATCGGGTAGAGAGCAGCGGTTATTTGAGCCAGGAAACAGCCAGGCAGCTTGGCTTAGTCGGCCCGGCGGCACGGGGCTCGGGGAGGGATGACGATATGCGGCGGGATTTTCCTTATCAGGTTCATACCCAACTGCCCGTACAAGTGAAGGTATCCGAGCAGGGCGACGTCTTCTCCCGGATGATGGTCCGGATTGAAGAGGTCGAGGAATCGATCAGTCAGGTTAGTCGACTCATTGCGACACTGCCCGGCGGGGTTAGCTTTAAACCCATTCCCGAACAAAAGTTGGTCCCGGATAAAGCAGTGATCGGCATCGTGGAATCCGCTAAGGGGAGCCTGATCCATTGGGTCATGCTGGGAGAAAAGCAGCAGGTCTACCGCTGGCATGTCCGGAGCGCCCCGTATATGAATTGGCGCGGCGTGGTTCACGCGACTATGGGTCAGAATATCGTTCCGGATGCTCCTTTGGTGAATAAGAGTTTTAACCTCTGCTATGCTTGTGCAGATCGATAGGAAATTGAGGCGATGCTGAAACTATTCAAAATGTGGCTAAAAGCCGGACAATTAACGACATCGGAACTTCAGCCCGATATGGGAACAGCAACACTGGAACTGGAAAAACTCAATCAGTTAACCAGGGCCGATCGCAAAGCGTTAGGACGCTCCCTGCTGATTCGACATTTGGATGTCGGATCCAATAATGCGGAAGAGGCGGAGTTGGTTGCTCTTTCCAGCCCTTACTACGATATTTCCCGGTTTGGGATAGACTTTACCGCATCCCCTCGGCATGCGGATGTTTTGGCCGTAACCGGACCGGTGACGCGTCAATTGAAAATCGCCATGGAGCGCACTTATACAGCAGCCCCGAAACCGTGCCTGATTGTGGCCATCGGGGATGGGGCATGTTACGGCAAACCCTACGGAAAAAGCTATGCCTGTTTAGGCCCCGTTGATCAATTCCTGCCAGTGGACGTGTACATTCCAGGCGATCCGCCCTCACCCGCCGAAATTTTATCCGGCCTGCTGGCTTGCAAAAAATTACTCGGACAAGAACACCTCGTTCCAGGAACGGGGGCCAGATAAGGTTATGCAAAAGCTGATTATTTTCAAAAGCCCTATTTTTGGCTCCAAAAAGAATGGCAAAAAACGCTACCTTCCAGTTAAATTGCACGGGTATTGACCCCAAATCACTCAATTTTACAATTTTTGCGACCCATTTTTGCGTCCCTATGCTTTTGTCCTGAGCCTTCAACTTGCTTTACCCTTTCTTCTAAGTTACAAGAGAATGCCTCCCGTCTCCAGATATCCTTTGTTCACAAAAAGATTGGAAATAGAAATGGATAATACAAGCAGCAAGGAGCTTATTGAAGCTCTGCAAGGCATTCAAGCCGAATTAAAACGCATTAACCTATCCTTGGCTAAACTGGGCCCTACCTCTCAGCCCTCTTTTAATCCAGCAGGCAGGAGCAATGCCGTTTCCGCCCGGTCATCCAGCGCACCACCCCGAGGAAAGGGCAATTATGGTCGCCCCAGCAAAGGCCCGGATTTTAATGTGGAAGACTCGGAACCTGCCGCAAGCCGTTTCCCCAGGAAAAAAGGCTCCACACGCTCCTCAGCAGGCCCATCCCGCCCACCCGGAAAGTCCTCGCCCAAAAAAGGGGGCGGCTATCCCAAAAAAAGCAGATAAAAATTATTTCCGATTTTCGAAACTGTTTTAGTCATTCAAATAAAGTCACTAAAAAGCGGCCGAACGGTTATCCCGGCCGCTTTTTTCTTTTTTAGCCTCAATCAACCAATCAAATAAGGCTCTAAATCCAGCAAATTACCAGACTGTTGAGTCTGCTGAACAAACCTATTAGGGGTCAGCTCACGAAACGGAAAATATCGTACGCTAAGGATTTGCGAGGTGGCGTAATGGCCTGAATTTGCCTTTCCTCGGTTTTTTGGAGGGCCAAGTGTAGTCTCCGGTGAGGTTTATGT
>Ga0157374_10001653_pt1 | contig 18674 bp, 19 predicted proteins | sample M25metaG_FD_115308 | JGI IMG/M metagenome (GOLD analysis project Ga0157374, IMG submission 115308) | Miscanthus rhizosphere microbial communities from Kellogg Biological Station, Michigan, USA - M2-5 metaG | ecosystem: Host-associated > Plants > Roots > Rhizosphere > Soil | place: USA: Michigan... | reverse complement strand
TTCATCTATTTTAGCTTTTGAACATCAACTTTAAGAAACAATTCTTGCATTCTCTTCTCCATTTTCTCTTGAAAAGATGTCATATCTGATTCAAATTTTTGCTTTAACGATTTGATTTCTTCATCTTTTTCTTGCAGTTTTCCATTTATATAATATTCATTTTCTTTGTTTTTATTTTCAGATTCCAAAAACTGTTTTTTTAATCTGTTTTCATTGTTGATAGTTAAAGCTTCTACTGATTTTAAAAATTCATGGAGAATTTCATCATCTTGCGGCTTAAAATATACAGAATCTAATCCTATGGAATGACCTACAATCATTTCTCTGATTGTTTTATCCATTTTAGATCGCTGCATATTTGTAATTGCAAATATGCGAAAAGAATGACAAGGATGTAGTTCATTCTTATGAGTACTCATATGTTTAAAATTTTCAGTAGATATCCATGTTTGTCTCAAGTTTAATTTTTTTAATCGATGTACGATATAGGCACGTATTCCCATAGCATTCATTAGTTTTTTAGACAACTCTTTAAAATTAGAAGCACAAAATGGAATGTTGTCTATATCAAAAAGCCTAGTAATCAGTAGTGTGTTAGGATCTGATGAAATCCATTGATCTGTGTGGGAATCAAAAGATATGGATTTATCTATTTTCTTTCTGTATTCAAGGTATCTATCTATAGCTTGTGCGCATTCAGGCGTGCAGAATGTTTTATATGCATATTTTTTGGAGTGAGCATAAACTTGAATTTGATAAATATAGGTATTATTATTATTGTCAATTTTAATTCTTTTTAAATGTTTTAATTTAATCTCGGGAAGTGCTCCAACTCTCATTCCTGTAGAAGCCATGAGGAGGACGATTACCTTTCCGCGTTCATCACATAATGATAAAAGATTGGATATTTCTTCTCTAGTATAACTTCTATATTCGTATTTGTTTTCCTGTTCGCCTACGAACTTTGATAATTTTTTTCTATTGAGGACAATATCATTTATAGAAAAAAAGTGGTAGAGAGAAGCTATATGAACTGACATTGTTGAATAGGAAAAATTATTTTTTTTCATTTCAATTAACTGCTGAATTATCTCATTTTCAATTATTTTGGGCTCTTTAGAAAGGATATCTGATAGAGAAATGATATCTTTGTTGCATGAATGTTTTAGATATCTTTGGAGACATCCATCATATTTTATTTGAGTATATTCAGATTTAAGTGATGAAATAAAAAGAGTATAGGATGGGTGATTCTTATAATTTAAACTAATATTATTGCTACTATTATTTGAAGGAATAAATGCAGTGGGTGTAGCTGTGTTTGAAGTTGTAGTGGTAGTTGTTGAAGTAACTATATTATTGTTATTGTAATTTGTCATATCATAAATTCTCCTTGATTTGGATATCTATAAAATAGATATTGAAATTATTATATATAGGATAAATTTCATAGAAACAATATTATATTTATTGTACAACTTACTACCTAATTGGGATAGAGAAGAGTGACGATAGAGCTATCAGTAGGTGCAATAATAAGATACAAAACAAACGAAAATAATAATAGTAGAGATCACGCAGAATTTCTTCTCTTACGAAATAAGCGTGGATTTTGGGGATTCCCTCAAGGGCATAAAGAAAAGGGAGAAAATGAAATTCAAACCCTAGAAAGAGAAGTTCATGAAGAGACTGGAATAATTGATTTAGATATTCATCAATATATTGGCAAAATTCAATATAAATATTTTAGAGCTGATGGAGTTAGGTCAGAAAAAGAAGTAAAATTTTATTTTGCTACTACTCCCACCCGTGAAGTAATAATATCTAATGAACATGAAGATTTCAAATGGTCTACCTATGTTGATGCATTATCTTTATTGGACCATCGTCAATTAAAATGTATTATTCTTAAGGGTAGAAGAAAGGGACTCTATTGACTTTTTTATTCTATAATAGTATAAATTTAATTCATAATACTTAAATTTTTAGAATTTTTCTATTTATTTTATGATGCTATAGAAAAATTCAAAATGTTTATCTTATTAAAAATTAAAATTTTCTTTTAATAAATGACTGATCTTAGATAATGCAAAATAAATTTAATTTGTACTTTTTATCGCGAGAATTCTTATGTCCTACTAGGCATACTCTAAATGCTATGAAAATAATTTTATACTCTCTTATAATAGATAATAGAGGATAGAGATTATAAATGGTAGCTGGCAAAAGAATTGTTTTAACTGCTGATCGTAGTTTGATGACAAATTATCGAGGTAATTTTCTTTATGGTTTTATTGCATGTGGTCCTTACGAACTTGTTCCTGAATTTGTATTTGACAAGCTTTTTTGTCCAAGTGTTGAGACTATAAAAAGCACTGGTGAAATAAAAGTTGCGCAATGTGGACTTCGTAGAATTGAAAGTGCACTTTTACAAGAATATCCTAAAGATGACGTTTTTTTAGCTCACCCTGAAATGCTGGATAAATGTATAGGCCCTGAAACAAAAGTAGTGGGTATTAATGTTATGGATCCTCTTGGTATGGCTCCTGTTACTACTACAATGTCTCCTGAAAAATTATCTTATGTAGCAATGAAATTTAAGAAAATGTGTGCATCTATAATACAGTTAAAGAAAAAATATAACTTTAAGGTGGTAGTTGGTGGTAACGGATCATGGGAATTAGCAAAACCAGAAAGAATGAAAATACATGGGATTGACACAGTTGTCATAGGTGAGGCTGATGAATTGGCATTAGATCTTTTCCATGATTTAGAAGCAGGAGAAGCACCTGAGCTTTTGCATACTTTTGTTAGAAATATTGAAAATATACCTATGATTAAAGGACCTACAATCAATTCTTTAATTGAAGCTATGAGGGGATGTGGCAGAGGCTGTGATTTTTGCGATGTAAACAAACGTTCTAAAAAGGATATTCCATTATCAAGGCTCCAAGAAGAAGCCAAATTAAATCTAAAATACGGATTTGATTCTATCTGGTTACAATCTGATGAAATGTTGCTTTATGGATGTGATAATAAAGACTTTGTTCCAAATCAGGATGCAATTTTAGATGTATGGAAAGGTTTAAAATCAATTGGAGCAAATTTTATCGGAACTACTCATATGACCCTTTCTGCTGTAGCTTCATCTCCTGATTTAATTAAAAAAATATCTCTTGTTAATGATATGGAGAATAATGGTAGATGGCTTGCAACAAACCTCGGTGTAGAGACTGTTGCTCCTCGTATGGTAAAAAAACACCTTGGAGTAAAAACTAAACCATTTCAACCTGAAGAATGGGGCTCTGTAGTAAGGGAAGGATGTAAAATATTAAATAACAATCATTGGTTTCCTGCATTAACATTGATAATAGGCTGGCCTGATGAAACACCGGATGAAACCCAATATACTATTGACTTGATCCAAGATTTTAAACAGATGAATATGAGGGGTTTAGTTGCACCATTGCTTTATCAGGATTTCTCTGAAAGAAATTCCATGCATTTTGGTAACCTAAACGAATCTCAATTTTCCCTATTTTGGACATGTTGGCAACATAATCTTAGAGTGATAGATCAAATTATACCTATAATCATTAGAAATAAATCATATGGTCCTGCAATGAAAGTTTTTATGGCTTTATTGATAAAAGCAGGAACTTGGGCTATTATGAAATATTTGAGAGGCTTATCAAAAGGTCTTTTTGATGGTAAACCTGCAGAAGACATTGTAGCCAAATATGTAAAGCCTCGATCAGTTACTGCTCCAATGCCTCCAAAACTTTAATTTTGCATATATAAAATAATGAATTATCTGTTTTACTTATTTATGATTTGTTTGTTTTGTTTTAAAAAAAGTTGTTTTTGTTTTTATTTATTTTATTGATGTTGCCTTTTACTTAGTTCTTCTAAAGCAGAATCAGCTAAGGTGTCTTTTATTGGATTTATTGCAATGAAATAGTTTTTATCTGCTCTTTCTACTGCTGTTACTAATTTATATTTTTTTGATGAAATGTCAAACTCATACATACCGCGATCTAGTTTCCCTTTTGTATAAATCATCAATAAAACATCTCCTGATAGAGGGGTAACTGGTACCATAGAAAAAATATGATCTTTATATGAACTTATTGGAAGTACTTGTTTCATATAGGGTGCAACAGAAACAAGATATATCAAAACCTCTTCTATAGTTTCAAATTCTTCATATTCAAATTTCATTTAAATAATACACTAAAGCAAGGATAAATAAACTTATAATAAATAAAAAGATATTATCCGTAGGATTCAAATTTTACATCAAAAGTTCCATCCTTTCTCTTTTTCCTCTCTGTAACAAAGCCCTTGGGAACTAAAGAATCAAGTACTCCGTCAACTGTCCCTTGCCAACCGCATACATAAAAAGATGTATTATCGGGTGTTATTGTTTCGCCAACTAGTTCTTCTAAAGGAGATTTATCTTTCCCTGCTTTGGGCCTTAAGAATGATTCTACTCTTCCTTTATGTCCACTCCATGATCTATTAAACCATTCTTGAGGTCTGCTAATACTGGCTCGGTAGCGAAAGTTCCAATTGTCTTTTCCTTTGTCGATACTTTCATACTCTAGATCGGTTAACAGATCTCTATAACTTAATTCATCAACATAACTTGCTCCATGCAAAACTATGATTTCTCTTTTGCTTCCTATAGATTTTAGGTATAATGAATATGAAATAAATGGTGCTAGGCCAGTCCCTCCACCAATCAATACCATTCTTCTATTATCGGAAACCCCTGTGGCCATTTTCTCATTAATTGTGAATATTCCTGTAGGCTTTACCCATGAGACCTCGTCTCCCTCTCTTTTGTTGAACATTTGTGTGGTCAATCTACCGGGAACAGGTTTTTTTACCCATCTTAAGATTAATTCAAAATATTTTTTTTGCTGTGGTGGTGATGCAATAGAATATGCTCTTCTAATCATTTTTCCTTCACTTGGAACGTTAACACCTATTGTTACAAATTGCCCTGGTTTAAAATCAGGGATTTGACCTTCATTTGGTTTTATACGAAAAATTGCAAGATCTTCTTTTAAAACGTTAATATATGATATTGTTGCCTTATTGTCAACTACCATGACACTTTGTGTTTTAAGTTAGAGTAATTAAATATTTTGTTCTAGGTTGAACTGATAACGTTAATATTATCAATTTTTGCTTTCTACCTAACTAAATGGAGATAAAAACTATAAATAAATAAAATCAAAATTATTATATAAATTTTAAAAATTAAAATATATATAGAAACTTAAGTTCAACAATCCTTATTTTTAAGTAAAACAATATAATAATTTATCTATTGTTTTCTAAATATATACAATATAAAAGGTAATTTTAATTGAATATGGATTATTTTTTATATTTTTTCATTATATTATAATAAGGAGAAGCTTTATGTCTATCTAAACACTTTTGACATATCGATTTATCGCCATATTTTATATGACATTGGCAATCACAAATAGATTTTATATCTGATTCCAAATTGTTATATTAGAAAATTAAAGAAATATAATGGTTTTTTATTAAGGAAATAAAAGATTTATAATTTTTATAAAATTATAGTTATAAAAGATGTATGTTTTATTAAATGAGATTGTTTCAAATGTATTGCTGTATTCCCAAGGTTGCTCTAAATTTTTGGAATATGATGGAATTTCTTCAAGAACTTTTTCATTAAAGGGTTTTGGAAATGTAAATTTGATTTATTTTAAAGATGTTAAAACATTAAAGAATAAAGTTCCCATGTTAGGGTTAGCCCTGACTTTGGTTAAAAATTTTGATGAATATCAATATATTATTTGTAATTATGTGCCACAATTAAGTGATAATAATATTTATAAAATTAAATTTCAAAAAGCTCGTATACTTGTTTTTTTATTCTATTTTGCTCTTTCTAAAATTATGAGCGAATCTATAGAAATTAGTGTTTTAGATAAATGGGTTAAAGAAGCCAATTCTTTTCTAATTGAAATATCCAAAATTGTTCTAGATTATCGCGAATCTTTAAAAAAAAGCGATAATGAAAATTTAAAAATTAATGATGTATCTGATAGAGAATATAAATTAAAAAGAGATTATTATCAATACTTTAACATAGATGAAGGAATGGTAGAAAAATTGATATTTTCGATATATGGTATTTAATATGTTTAAAAATATATTGTATATTATATTTTTTTATCTAAGAAATAACTTAAAACCTCTTTACTATGGTTTGTTGGTTTAACTTTTGAAAAAATTTTAATTATTTTTCTATTTTTATCTATAAGAAACGTTGATCTGTTTGTACCATAGTATTCTTTACCCATAAATTTTTTTAATCCATATACTCCATATCTTTTGGATATTGTATTATCTTTGTCTGAAGCTAACATATAGGGAATGTTTAATTTTTCCCGAAACTTCAAATGAGATTCTTCTGAATCGGGACTAATACCAATTATTTCAATTTCATTTTCTCTAAACTTATCGTAATCTTTTGTAAACTCTTCTGCTTCACTGGAGCACCCCGGAGTAAAATCTTTTGGATAAAAATAAACAATTAGTTTTTCTCTTCCTAATATGTCATTTAATTCGTATTTCTTTCCTTCTTTGTCATAAAAATTAAAATTGATAGGATCATCTCCCTCTTTAATAATAATATTCTCATTGATTGAATCTTTCGAATTTAACATATTTGCAATATTTATTAGAAATGGTAATAAAAATAAGTATTTCTTTTAACTCAATTTTGACAATATATTATGTTTGCATTTATCCAAAAACAAAGGTATAAAAATAAAAATTATTTGATCTTGGAATTATTTCTATTTTATGTATCTCTTTTTGTTTTGTTTTTACAATATTATAAATAAAAGGCCATGTAATCTCTACGTATGTTTTTTTATTTTCTCTCTTAATATGAATGCCATCTTGTTCACTATTGATATATTCATTGTCAATCTTGATTTCTGCGATTGCTGGTTTATCATTATCCGATCCTATTATTGCGTTTACATTTGACGCCTTGTTATATTTAAAAATTATGGCTGGATTTTTTTCTTTGTGGTCTGTTGCTGGTTTTATACCTTCTTTATCCCATCTCCATTTTCCTCTTAAATAAGGAATGTTATCTAAAATTATACTTGGATCTGCAAAAATATTATATTCATTTATTTTTGGTTTTTGATTATTTCCGAATCTTTTTATTCTTGAATATCCAAGGCAAATTTCTGGTGCCATATCAACAAAATGGTTTCCATAAATTTTTGTAATATTGTTTTCTTCTTCTTCTTCTTTGTCTTGGCTTTTATTATAGGGTTTTTCTAATATGTCAGAAATTGCCTCTTCAAAATCTATTAATGTCCCATAACCTGGTTGTTCGTACCTTACAAATCCATCTTTATCTATAAGTATATGCTTAGGCCAATATGAATTTCCATATGTTTCCCAAGTTTTATTTTTAATATCAAATCCTGTTAAATATGTGTTTAAATTTAATGTTAATATTGCTTTTTCTATATTTGTAATGTTCCTAGCAAAATCATATTCTGCAGAATGTATGGATATTATTACTAATTCACTGTCTTTATATTTCTCTTTTATTTTGTTAATTGTTGGAATTGTTCTTAAGCAGTAAATGCATGTATATGTCCAAAAATCTAATAGTATGGCTTTTCCTTTAAAATCCATTATTGAATGCATTGAACCATCGCTCCATTTGCCAATGTCTTTGAAATCAGGAGCTGGATAAGCAGGTATTAAATTCATTAGACTATAATTTTTTGTTTTCTTAACTTTATTATTTGCTTGTATTTGTAAACTTATTTATAAATGCGGGAGATGGGATTTGAACCCACGAACCCCTTAGGGATAAGGCCCTCAACCTTACGCCTTTGGCCATGCTGGGCGACTCCCGCTTTAGTTTACTTATATTTAGGGTTTAATTTGAATATTCCCACTAATTTTTTTGTTTAAATTAATCGTTGAATGATTTTTATGTAGGCACCTATTTTTTGTATAGCATGCTTATTCCTGTAAGATGTTTTACTTGTGGTAAATTAATTGCTCATATTTATAATGAATATATTTCTCGTGTTAAACTAGGAGAAGAGCCTAATAATGTAATGGATAATTTAAAAGTAAATAGATATTGCTGTAGAAGAATGTTCATTTCGGGTGTAGAAACAATTTACCAAGTTATTCCTTATTATGAATCTCTTAGAAAACGGAAAGCAGAAATACAGTCAGAAATGGATGGGTAAAGTTTGCCAAAGATAACTTCTATAAATGAAAGATTAGTATTCAATAGCCGTGGCGATAAGACTATTGAAGTGGATGTAATTTCTGATAATCACTATATTGGAAGAGCTTGTGCTCCATCAGGTGCTAGTGTAGGTATATATGAAGCTCAAAGTTTTATTGATAATAATCCAAAAAAAACTATTGAAAAATTTAAAACTATTAAAAAAAAATTTGTTGGTCTTGAGTCCGATAATCTAAAAACTATTGATGATGCATTAAAAAGTCTTGATAATACATCTAATTATTCTAATATTGGTGGTTCAATAGCTTATGCACTCACTATAGCCAGTATAGACTCTGCCTCCAAGTCTCTTAACCTGCCATTTTATAAAGTATTAAATCCAAAAATAGATAAAATAAATTTTCCATTTCCTTTGGGAAATATGATTGGTGGAGGAGCTCATGCTGGTTCTGGAACTCCAGATCTTCAAGAATATCTTGTTTGTCCCATTGGTGCTAAATCCATATTTGACGCCTTGGAAATGAATTCTAAAATCCACAAAGAGTTAAAAAAAGAGTTGGATAAAGTTGATCCAAAATTTACCGGCGGTAAAGGTGATGAAGGTGCTTGGGCACCTAATATTGATAATGATAAAGCTATTGAAACTTTGGAGAAATCTGCCAGAAATTGTGGTTATGATCTAAAAAAGGATGTTCGGTTAGGTATAGATTTTGCAAGTTCTTCCTTATGGAATCCTGAAAAAAAAGTATACGAGTACAATAGACATGGAAAGATAAGAGATTCTATTGCTCAATTAGAATATGCTGATTATTTAATAAAACAATATAATTTAATTTATGCAGAAGATCCAGTAAATGAAGAAGATTTTGACGGAATGTCAAAATTAACTATGAATAATACTCATTGTTTAGTTACTGGTGATGATTTACTAGTTACCAATAAAGAGCGGGTTAAAGTTGCAATAAAAAAACAATCTTGCTCGGGCGCAATCTTAAAAGTGAATCAAGCAGGATCACTTTACGATTCGATATTGTTTGCAAAAGAGTGTAATGACAATAATATTAGAATAATAACCTCTCATCGTTCAGGAGAATCAATAGATAATCATATTTCCCATATTGCTATAGCTACTAATTCCGTTATGCTGAAATCCGGTGTCGTAGGAGGAGAGAGAATTTCAAAATTAAATGAATTACTTAGAATCTCAGAGTATGGTTTAATAGAAGGAATGGCTAAATGGAGCAATATATAATATGTTTGAAGTAAACCCCGATTCTGATTCATTATCAAATTATGCTGAAAATGATGGTTCAAAGACTACTACTACTACTACTACTACTACTACTACTCATTCAGAAGATTATAAGAATTCAAAACATGATGATAATAATAATGAAGAAATATCTTCTACATTTAACACATCCGAATCTGACAATGATTCTTATGGCTCTAATCAGTCAACTAGAGATTTATCTGATTTAGAAAACGAGGAAAATAATGAATCTTTAGATGATCCAAATAATTTGGAAAAAATGATATTGTCTACCGGTATAAGAGTTGGTACTCCAATTAAAACAAAATTTATGGCTTCTTTTATAACCAGAGCTAATCCAGAAGGATTGTATATTTTAGATATTAGCAAAACTTTAGCAAGAATAGACGTTGCTGCAAAATTCATTGGAAGAACAAATATCTCAAATGTGGCAGTAACATCTTCCCGAGAATATGGTAAAACACCTATTGAGAAATTTTGCGAATTAACGGGGGCACGTGGAATATTTGGAAGATTTATGCCAGGTACATTTACCAATCCTTCATTGCCAAAGTATCTTGAACCTGAGATTGTTATAGTTACTGATCCTCAAGCAGATGAACAAGCCGTATTAGAAGCAACTAGAGCAGGTGTCCCTGTAATTGCTTTATCAAACAGTGATAATATAACTTCAAAAGTTGATGTCGTTATACCAACAAATAACAGGGGAAGAAAAGCATTAGCTACTGTATACTGGCTTTTGACAAAAGAAGTATTAAAGAAACAAGGAAAGATAAAATCAGATTCAGAAATGCCCCTTGCAATAGATGACTTCGAAGCCAAGTTAGTTGAAGAAGTTATTTGAATGAGGGGTTTCCTACAAGAAAATGCAATTATAACGGGATTTATTATCCTAAACATTATCAAGAAATAATTCATGAAATCAAAAAGTTTTTTTATCAAATAGAATCCGCCAATAAAGACAAAGAGATATTAAATGGTATAGTAAAATATATTAATGATAAAAAAATTTTTACTTTTATAGTTCCTCACGGATCTTATTTTTATTCTGGATATGTGTCTTCTTTTGTTTATTATTTAATAAATTTGATAGATTGTAATAATTTTATAATACTATCTTCTGATCATAATGGAACAAGTCCTGGTATATCCATTATGGATAATGGTTCGTGGATAACCCCTCTTGGTTCTGTATCTATTAACCAGGAACTAAGTTTAACACTCTTAAATAAAAGTTACAATAATTTTATTAATGTAGATCCATTTTCTTTAAACATAGATCATGCAATTGAAATTCAATTACCTTTTTTGCAATATATTAAAAACAATCATTTTAAATTTATTCCTATATTACAGAGAAAGCAAGATAAATCCAGTTCTATTAAACTGGCTGAAATTTTATATTCTATAATGCCCCAGTCTGAAAAAGTTATTTTAATTGCAACATCAAATTTATCGCATTATTTGTGTTATGATGAATGTTATAGACAAGATAAAAGTTTAATGTCTACTATGTTATCTTTGAATATAGATTCTTTTTATAAGACTATAGAAGAAAACCTTATGACTGTATGTGGATTTGGATGTATTGCTACAGCTATGGAATTTTCAATGAAAGTTAATAATTTTGATGCAATTTTATTAAAATATTTAACAAGCGGGGATATAGATAAAAATAGGTATTCTGTTGTAGGATATTCTTCTCTTATGATATTATGATTTTTTAATATGGTTTTGAAAAATGTGAGTGCTATAACTCCTGGTAAAGCAATACTTTTTGGAGAACACTTTGTAGTATATGGTTATTCTTCAATTATTTTTGCTATAGATAAAAAATTTAAAGTTATTATTTCTTTTGATGAATTAAATAAAAAAGAATTTTATAATAAAATAAGAGTTAAAATATTTTCTAACTTAGGATTTGATGCAGAAATAATAGATTCTAAAATAAATTTGTCTCATAATTTGCCTATAAATTATAATATTGTTAATAAATTAAATAAAATAATAGAATATATAATTAATAATAACTTTGATAATATTGAGAAGAACTTCAAAGACGAATTAATTCTCTATATCAATTCTGAAATTCCTATAGGCGGAGGGTTAGGTTCTTCATCTGCATTATGTGTTTCATTATTGGGAGCATTCTATAATGCCATGAATAAGAAATTTAACAAAGAAATTCTCTGTAAAAAATCTATAGAATTAGAAAAAATAATAAACCCAAATACTTCTGGAGTAGATTGTAATATTTGTACTTTTGGAGGGCTGGGAACATATAACAAATCTCTAGGATTTGAAAAATTAAATTATGATATACAGAATTTATCTTTTTTGATTATTAATACCAAGATTAATCATAATACATTTGAAATGGTCAATAAAGTAAAAAATTTTAAAGAAAATAATGTTGATCTTTTTGATAATTTATGCAAAGATTATGAAAGAATTTTGAATTGTTCTCTAAAAGCATTGCAAAATAGAGATTTGAGAAGGTTAGGCATATTAATGAATGAAAATCATTTGCTTTTGAAAACTTTGAATTTATCTAATTCTATTGTTGATAAAATTGTAAAATTGTGTCAAGGTGGAGGAACTTTTGGAACAAAAATAACTGGAGCAGGAGGCGGAGGGTGTATTTTGTCTTTGATAAATCATGATGAGCAATCTTTATTAAATAAATTACTTGAAAAACTAGATGATCTTCAGTTAAATCATTTTTTTGTTAATTTAGATGATCAAGGTTTTAGATTAGGGTAAATACAATTAAAAATCGCATATATGAAAATATCTTTATCTTTCCTTTTTATTTATCTTATTATATACCAAATATTAATAAAATGATACCTTACCATTAAACAAGTTGGAGAATTTAAATAATATTAAAAATAAAAATAATCTTTTAGTTATTAAACTTGGTGGCTCTGTAATTACCTTTAAAGAAAAACCACTTACACCTAATTATCAAGCTATATATAAAATAGCAAATATAATTAAAGAATTAAAAAAAACTTTTAAAATTATTATTGTTCATGGTGGAGGCTCTTTTGGACATTATTGGTCAGTTAAATATGATATGCATACTATGCCTGCTGCATATTCAGATGAAGGTATAGCAAAGGTTCGTGAATCTATGTTAAAATTAAATTCTATTATTGTTGAAGAGTTTATTGCGCTAGATATAAAGCCATTTAGTATACAGGCGTCATCTTTTGTTTTCAATAATTTGCCATGTAATAATAGAATATTTGATATTGCTGAGATGATTAAAGATAATAATCTAACTCCTATAACATATGGAGACGTTATCTATACTTCAAAAGGAAATTTTTCCATTCTATCTGGAGATTCACTAATGAAAATTATATCTAAAGTTCTCAAGCCAAAATTATCCATCTTTACGACAAATGTTGACGGTATCTATGATAATGTTATAAATGGCAATTTGGTTTCTAAAATTCTTTTGGATAAGGATAAAAATCTCTTAACTAATACTTTTGATAATAAAATTCAGTTTTCTGAAATGATGTTTGATGTAACAGGTGGTATGAAAAGAAAAATTTCAGAGTCAATTGATATTGTCAATTTAGGTATTCCTGTTTATTTGATCAATGGATTTTATCCTGAACGATTGTTAAATGTAGTTAATGGTAATGATTTTATTGGCACAACTATTAAAATAAAAGAGGAAAGTACTTGAATGTCTTTTATTAATAGAAAAATAAATGATATTGATGATCAAAAGAAAAATGAAGATCAAGTAGATGAGAGCTTTATAGATCAGATTAAACGACGAAAAAGGGAAGGAATAGAAATACCATTAAATGAAAATATACAAGGAAGAACTGCCTCTACTTATTTGGAATATGTAAAACTTTTGCATAATGCTTTACCAGAAATAAATTATGATCAAATTGATCTTTCTATTGAGTTTTTAAATAGATCATTTTCAGCTCCGTTAATTATTGATTCCATGACAGGGGGAACAGATGAAGCGTTTGTAATAAACAAAAGACTTGGATTAATAGCAGAAAGATATGGCCTTGGAATGGGTTTGGGAAGTCAAAGAGCTGGATTAAAAAGTGATAAACTTGTTGAAAGTTATTCTATTGCTAGGAAAGTAGCACCCAATGCTTTTTTAATTGCAAATATAGGTGGGGCTCAACTATCTGATGGATTATCAAATTCTGATATATTAAAAATAATCAAAATGATAGATGCAAATGCATTGGCTATTCATCTAAATCCACTACAGGAATTAATTCAACCTGAAGGGGAGCCACGGTTTAAAGGAATTTTAAAAAAAATTTCAAATTTAGTTAATGAGGTGGAGATTCCAATTATTGTAAAAGAAGTAGGTTCTGGGATATCTGCAGACGTTGCAATAAAGCTCGAAAAATCTGGAATTAATTCAATAAATGTTGCTGGGGCTGGAGGAACAAGTTGGGCTGGAATTGAAAAAATAAGGGCCGATCAGCATAACGAATATATTAAATCGCAGTTAGGAGAATTGTTTTGGGATTGGGGTATTCCAACTGCGTTGAGTATTTTATTAGTCTCCAATTCGGTTAAAATACCTGTCATTGCATCAGGGGGTTTAAGAAATGGTTTGGAAATCGCAAAATGTTTGATTCTCGGGGCTAACGTTTGTGCAATGGCATTTCCTTTTTTAAAACGGGCTTCAAAATCTGAAGAAGAATTGGAAAAATTTACTCAATTGATATTGTCTGAAATCCGCGCAACTATGTTTTTACTGGGAGCTAAAGATGTACATTCGCTTAAAAATACAAGGTATATATTGATAGATAAATTAGCTAATGTCTTAAGTAATTATGAGTGCAGAAGAAATAAAAACTGAAATTGATTTTATTGCTTCAAAAATAAATAATTTTATTCTTTCTAACGTTTCTGGTAGGCCAGAACACCTTTATGATGCATCTTTGCATTATATAAAAAGTGGGGGTAAAAGAATTCGCCCTTTTATGACTGTTAAATCTTGTCAGCTTTTTGGAGGTAAAATGGAAACTTCGATACCATATGCCTCCTCAGTAGAACTAGTACATAATTTTACTCTTGTACATGATGATATTATGGATAATGATAACTTTAGACATAATGTCTCTTCAGTTCATAATCAATTTGGAATTCCTATTGCTATATTATCAGGAGACGTACTTTTTTCCAAAGCTTTTCAAATTATTTCTAATTATGGTCTCAAATCTGGCTTGTCGAGCGAAACTTTAATCAAAATGATGCGAATTTTATCTTCATCTTGCATAGAAATTTGTGAAGGACAAGCGATGGATATAAAAATGTCAACAGATTTTGATTTTTCAACAAAGCAGGAATATATTAATATGATTGAAAAAAAAACAGCTGCTTTATTTCAAGTTTCTTGTGAACTTGGAACATTATCATCATCAAATTATGATCAAATAGATGTGGAAAATCTTTCAAAATATGGAAAAAAAATTGGAATAGCATTTCAATTAATTGATGATTTAATTGGTATTTGTGGAGATCCAAAATTAACTGGCAAAGCAGTTGGTAACGATATTAGAGAAGGAAAAAAGACATTTCCTATTTTATTGGCTATTCAAAATATGGATACTCAAGATAAAAGTAAATTGAAAAAAGTTTTTGGAAATAGAAATGCAAGCATTGAATCAGTTAAAGAAATTGTAAATAAAATATCTTCAATGGGGATAGATAAAGATGTTCGTTCCCTTGCACAAACTTTTATAGATGATGCATTTAAAATATTGGATAAATATGAGGTTTCTGAATCTCTTTTATCTTTGAAAAACTCCGCCAAATATATAGTTGAAAGGAGATTATAATAGAATTTGCTAACGGATGAAAAGCTTTTAAATACTGTTAAATTAATTGCTTTAAAAAATGCAATAGATTTCAACAACAATATTAATTTCAAGGTTGTAATATCTAAAACATTTTCTTACCTCAAACATACAGAACATAAAGATATTAAAGAGCTCATTCCAGACATCAAAAAAATTATTTCAGAACTATCGATATTATCTATAGATGATAAAAAATTTTTTTATGAACGTTTAGTTAATTCACATGATCATTATTTAAGTAATACTGTACTTCAAAATAGTTCTAATTTTCATTCAGGAATTAAAAAAAATAGCACAAATTCAATTATTAAAGAAAGATCTTCTGATATTCTATCCATTGGACTTCCTCCTTTGGTGGAAGCTGAGTATGGGAATGTTGTAACAAGGTTTCCTCCTGAGCCAAATGGTTATCCTCATATTGGTCATGCTAAAGCGGCTGTTATTGATGAGGAGTATGCAAAAAAGTATGGAGGTAAACTAATCTTGAGATATGATGATACAAATCCTGTTAAAGAAAAGATTGAGTATTATGATGCTATATTAGAGGGAATTAAATGGCTAAAAATTGTACCTTCTATAATTAAAAATACATCTGACGATATTGAAATTTTATATGAACATGGTAAAAAGCTTATCAAAAAGAATTGTGCCTATGTTTGTGAATGTAATTCCGAATTAATAAAAAAGAATAGATTGAATGGTATTTCTTGTATTTGCAGAACTAATGCTGTTGATATTAATTTAAACAAATTCCAGGATATGATTTTGGGTAAATATGGTCAAAATGACTGTATTGTTCGTTACAGAGGTGATATGAAAAGCTTAAATACTGCCATGAGAGACCCTACACTTTTTCGAATAATTAAAGGATACCATCCAAAATTAAATAATAGATATCATGTATGGCCTACCTATGATTTTGCTGCTCCTATAGAGGATAGCTTAGATGGCGTTACACATGCTTTTAGAACTAAGGAATATGAATTAAGAAATGAACTTTATTTTGCGATACTTACTGATCTCAAATTGAAACATCCAAAATTAATAGAGTTTTCTCGTCTAGAATTTGAGGGAATTCCTGTTTCCAAAAGAAAAATAACACCTTTAATAGATAAGGGAATAATACAAAGATGGGATGATCCTCGACTTCCAACATTAAAGGGGTTAAAAAGGAGAGGTATTTTACCCGAAGCAATAAGAAAATTTGTTATTTCCCTTGGAATTACTCTTTCTGAAACGAAACCTTCTATGGAAATTCTTGAATCCTTCAATAGAAAAATACTTGATCCTATATCTTTAAGATTATTTTTTGTAAAAAATCCAATCGAAATTCATTTAGATAAGTTAGATTGTGATTGGGTAGAAATTAAAAATCATCCTACATTAGAAATGGGGCGGAGAAGGATAAATGTTGAAAAAATAATTTATATATCTAATGATGATGCAATTAAGCTAAAAATTGGAGATATTGTAAGATTAATGGATCTATGTAATATAGAAATTATGGATATTGTTAATTCTGAAGATAAAAAAATTATATTTGCTAAAAACATTAGCAATGAATTATCTCATGATATCCAAAAAATCCAATGGGTATCTAATCAAGGCTCTATTGAGTTTAAAATATTAAGACCGCTGCCTTTATACAATGGTGATCATTTTAATGAAAAAAGTTTAATTATCGATACCGGTTTATGTGAATCATTTATTTCTACTCTTACAAGTGGAACCATTATCCAATTTGTTAGGTATGGGTTTTGTAGACTAGATGACCCGTCCACTGCAATTTTTACTCATAGGTGATATTTATGAAAATTGCAAGAATAAAATTAAATAGTTTGGTTGAAACTTATGGTATTGTTTCAGAAGATGGAAAAAAAATTATAACTAAAGAACAGATTCAAGAAAAGACTGGTATTCCTATTCCGCTTAATATTAAAGAATTTTTGTTTGGTGGTTGGTTGCAAGAAATAAAGGATAAAAAAGATGAACTAGAATATGATCTTTTGATTAATGATGTCGAACTATTGTCACCTCTTCCAAACCCTCCAAAGATAATTTGTCTTGCATTTAACTATTATGATCATGCTAGAGATGCCGGTTTGACTCCAACTGAAGAACCAGTAATTTTTCTCAAACCCACTACTGCACTAAATTCTCCACATGGAACAATTATTTCTCCTTCATATGTTAAAAGACTTGATTATGAGGCTGAAATAGCTGTTATTATGGGGAAAAAAATAAAAAAAGTATCAGAGGACGAATCGTTGGATGCTATTTTTGGATATATGGTTTTTCATGATGTTTCTGCTAGAGATATCCAATTTAGAGATAAACAATTTACTAGAGGTAAGAGCATTGATACTTTTGCACCATGTGGACCATGGATTACTACTAAAGATGAAATAGATGATCCTCAATCTTTAAGAATAACGACTCTTGTAAATGGAGAAATTAGGCAGAATTCCTCAAGTAGTAACATGGTTATACCGATACGAAAAATAATATCTTCATTAAGTAATTTAATAACCATAGAACCAGGAGATATAATTTCTACAGGGACCCCTGCAGGGGTTGCTATGTCTATGAAAGAACCAAAATATTTAAAGCATGATGATATTGTTGAAATCTCTATCGAAAAACTAGGAACTATTAAAAATAGGGTTACTTTTAATTGATTTTATTAAATGATTTATATTGTCGATGTTAAAATATCTTTTATTTGAACCACAAATATATCTCTACATTTATTAATTAAATTATCTTAAAAATTAAAATATATTATTTCTCTTTTTCTCTTCTAACAGTTTTTTTAACTCATTTTCTAACAAAATACTGTATTCTTTGTATGCTTCTATTAGTTTCTCTCTAGTATTAGCTAATTGCATTGATAAATTTAATGCTTGCAGACAACTCTCTAGGGTTCTTTCTATTGTAAATTTTTCCATATCTATTTTAAATTTTTCAATAATTTCTCTTTGTTCGTCGCTAAATTCTTCTATTGTTCTTGTTATTTCATGGATTTTTTTATTTATATTCGGAACTTCTGTATTATTATCTATAGGTTCTTTTTTTGTTTTAAAAAAGATCAAAATATTGAATTTAAATAATTTTAATAGTATTTATTTGTTATAATTTATGATTTTTTATTGTAATTGATTGGAATGTAATTTAAGATAAATCTATAATAAACCCATATATAATAACAATCTATTGATTTATTGAAATATGATATTGCTATTGTAGGTGG
>Ga0157374_10001648_pt1 | contig 18694 bp, 18 predicted proteins | sample M25metaG_FD_115308 | JGI IMG/M metagenome (GOLD analysis project Ga0157374, IMG submission 115308) | Miscanthus rhizosphere microbial communities from Kellogg Biological Station, Michigan, USA - M2-5 metaG | ecosystem: Host-associated > Plants > Roots > Rhizosphere > Soil | place: USA: Michigan... | reverse complement strand
TGAGCCGTATCCAGAGGACCGATTGGAGGATCTAGTTCGTAGCTCTGATTCCTGCATGATAATAAAAGATTTTATTCAAAACCTACAGCTGAGTATATTCGAAGAACTTGAGGAAAATGACATCCTTTTTGTAGACTCTTCTCATGTTTCCAAAACATTCAGTGACGTAAACCATATTTTATTTAATATCCTTCCTATTTTAAAGAAAGGTGTTGTTATTCATTTTCACGACATTTTTTTCCCATTTGAATACCCGTTGGAGTGGGTACATCAACAACGTGGTTGGAATGAAGCATACTTGATCAGGGCGTTTCTTCAATATAACAGTTCTTTTAAAATAGAACTTTTTACGTCTTATCTGGAAACTAAATACCGAAACTGGTTCTTAGAAAATATGCCAGCCTGCTTAACTCCTCATGAGGAATGGCCAAAGGATGATGGAACCTCATATTATCTCGATACTGGCGGTCAAAGCTTATACCTAAGAAAACATGCATAGTTTGTGAAACGAGTTTTGTATTTCTATCCTCATAAATTTTCTAAATTAACTGACGGCTGTCATGTCCGAGTTGTTAGTTTTTTAAACTATTTCAAAAGTCGCGACATTTTGGTTGATATGTTATCATATGAAAATTCATCTATCTCTGAAGATTATCTTACTATCAATAGTCTAGTTAATTCTTTGACATTTGTCGATGAAAATCCGTTTGTAAATAAAGGTGCAGAAAAGGGCGAGCTTTTTATTAAGAAAAAATTGAGATCACTTTTAAAAGTCAGAAAAGACAATGACGGGCAAAAACTTCCAAATTTTGCCTCCGACGGGTTAATTAAAAAAGTTAGAGACCTACTTGCTAAATGTCACTATGATTTCTTTCTTGTTACTTATACTTATTGGGCGGATTTGGCTATGCATCTTATTTCCGGCCATGGCACAAGAAGCATACTTGATACCAACGATTTTTTGACTTTGCAGTTATACTACAAGGACGGCAGTTTTAAAAATGTTGGAAGCATGTTTTCAGATGAGCTGACAAGAGCAAGTAAATTCGATGAAATCATTCACATCTCTTATGATGAAAAGGTCCTTTTTTCAAATTTTATTCACGAGGATAAAAATTATTTCATACCTCAATTTTTCGAATCAAACAAGCATGAATTTGGAAACCTAAATAAACGATTCGATATTATCTTCGTTGGAGGTAAAAATCAATTTAATATTGAAGGGATAAATTGGTTTCTTGAAAAAGTTCTGCCGTTTATTCGCAAAGATGCCAGGATTGCAATAGCGGGGAATATCTGCGATATTATCGATAAACAGTATGACAGAGTTATTAAGCTTGGATTTGTTGAAGATATCGAGAACTTGTATACATCGTCAAAATGTTGCATTTGCCCTATAAAAAAGGGATCTGGTATGAAAATAAAAGTTATTGAGGCTTTATCTTTTGGTCTTCCTGTAGTGAGCACTTCGAAGGGGGTAGATGGATTTGTAAACAAAGATTTCGAGGGAGGTATGATTGTGGAGGATCAAGCAGAAATCTTCGCTGAACAGCTGAACAGGCTTTTAACCGACAAGGAATTTTATAAAAACCAATGTCAATTGTCGTTGAATCTCTTTGAGAAATATTTTTCTGCAGAAATTAATTATTCAAAGCTGGATAAAGTATTTGACTTTAAGGCGACAAAATCCAAATTATAGTAATATCCTAAGAAAATGAGAATTCTTTTCGACAAGCAAATATTCTTGCTTCAGAACTTCGGAGGCATATCGCGTTATTTCGGAGAGATTTTCAAAATGAATGGAGGAGATGTTCAGGTGCAAAGAATTGATATTATTGATAGTAAAAAGGAAAATATAAGGCCAGTTAGTGGAGATATATTTAGTCGTGGGATAAGATATTTTAAGAGAAAGGCCGGATTGGAAATAATAAAGCCAGATCCCAACATAGAACAGGCTCAATGGACAATTTCAAAGTCTGATTTTGATATTTTTCATCCAACATATTATGACAATTATTTTATCGAGCATTTAAAAGGGCCTTTTGTTATTACGGTATATGACATGATCCATGAATTGTACAGAGAATATTTCTCTCTAAGTGATCGTACCAGTTCTAATAAAAAAGAACTTTGTGAAAAAGCTTCGGCCGTTATTACCATATCTGATACTACAAAATCGGATTTGATTAACATATTTAGAATTGATGAAGAAAAAGTCCATTCCATTCACCTGGCTTCGGATTTTAATAAGGTCGCTGCTGTTCGACCATCCTCTTTTGACGGTTTTGAAAACTACATACTCTTTACGGGGACGAGATGGGCGTATAAGAATTTTTACTTCACATTACTTGCTTTAAGAGATATTTTAAAGCAGGACAGTAGTCTTCAACTTGTATGTACGGGACACGAATTTGGGGCCGATGAAATTCAGTACTTTTCTGATCTGGGCTTAACCTCACAAGTCAAGCATCTGTATCTTGATAACGACAATGAATTGGCGTGGGTGTATAGGCACGCGCGCTTATTTATTTTTCCCTCTCTCTATGAGGGATTTGGGTTTCCTCTGCTTGAGGCTTTTGCTAGTGACTGTCCCGTTGTGTCAAGTAACAGGGGATCGCTTAAAGAAATTGGCGGGAATGCTCCAATTTATTTTGAGCCAAAAAATATTAAAGAAATACAAAGTGCCGTTAGTTGTGCACTTTATGATAATGAAGTTAGGATTCGCATGATCGAGGAAGGCCGAAGGCAATTTTCGAAGTTTAGCTGGGAAAAATGTAGACTTCAAACCAAAAATGTCTATACGTCCATGTTACACTGATGAATTAGTTTAAGGTGAACTCTCATGGCAAATAGAAAAATAGGAACCTCTTAGTTTAAGTGAACCCGCCTTTAATCAGTATAATCATTCCGGCTCTTAATTCTATCCGGACGCTTCCGGAAACCTTGAAGAGTATCGCTAACCAGAAATTCAGGGACTATGAAGTAATTGTCGTGGATGGAGGATCAACAGACGGATTGGTAAAACTGCTCAACGACTATCATCAATATGACGCCAGGATAAAATTTATTTCTGAAAAGGACAGTGGCATTTATGATGGCATGAATAAAGGCATCACCATGTCCACCGGATCCTGGCTGCTGTTCCTGGGTTCCGACGACCGTTTATACAATGACCAGGTATTTACCTCTGTGTCGGACAGTCTTAAGCTGCCTGAAAACAACGTGGTATATGGCAATGTGTGTATGGTAGGAGATTCGTCATGGGCAAAAGACAATCAGATCTATGATGGGCCGTTTGACCTGGCCAAGATCCTGAATAAGAATATCTGCCACCAGTGCATTTTTTACCGGTCCGATTTTGTAAAAAAGGAAATAGGCCTCTATAACACTGAATACAGGCTTTGTGCCGACTGGGATTTCAACCTGCGCTGTTTCGCAAAAACGAAATTCACCTACCTCCAGGCGATCATAGCTTTTTTCCATGGCGGTGGACTGTCTACGCGGTCAACGGATGATGAAAAGTTTTCGAAAGATTTTCTCGCTAATATTTTAAAATACTTTGGGTTAACCGTCTTCGATCCGGTTGTAAATAATGCCGGATTTAACCGTCTGCATGAAGTGCTGGCCGAACAGAAGAAAACCAATAAATGGAAATACTGGCTCAACCGTATAAAGTTCAGAGTATCTGCGTTGGTGAGCCGGCCTTCCGCTTCTCTCATATTGTAAGTACTAATAACCTTGACTAAAGTCAGACCGATAGCTATTCATTTACCGCAATTTCATCCCATACCTGAGAATGATCTCTGGTGGGGCAAAGGATTTACGGAATGGACGAACGTGACCAAGGCGAAGCCATTGTTCCCGGGCCACTACCAGCCACACTTGCCCTCCGACCTGGGGTTTTATGATTTGAGGCAGGAAAGTACACGGATTGCGCAGGCCGAACTTGCGAAGTCATATGGGATCTATGGGTTTTGCTATTATCATTACTGGTTTAATGGTAAGCGGCTTTTATATGAGCCCGTCGATGCCATATTACAAAGCAAGAAACCGGATTTTCCCTTCATGTTCTGCTGGGCGAATGAAAACTGGAACAGGAGCTGGGATGGCAATCATGAGGAAATCCTGATGGAACAGCAATATTCGCTGGCAGATGATATCGAGCACATGCAGTACCTCTGCAGGGAAGTCTTCAGCGACAGCCGTTATATCAGGGTAGACGGGAAGCCATTTTTTCTTGTCTACCGCCCCAAGCTGTTTCCGGATATAAAAGAAACGATAAGCAAGTGGCGTGAAGAAGCACTGAAATTCGGAATGGAACTTTACCTTGGCTATGTACAGGGATTTGATCTGCGAAAGCCGCCCGAAGAACTGGGGTTCGATGTAGCGGTGGACTTCCAGCCCAATTTCTATACAGAGATCGAACCGAAGGAACCTCTGCGCGACAGGTTGTTCGACAAGGCAGGTATCAGAAAATCTCCCTACCGTTCAAATACCATATTAAGTTACAGTGACTATGCAGAGAATCAGAAAAACCAACCACAGGTAAATTATAAACGATATCCGGCTATTACACCAATGTGGGACAATTCGGCCCGCAGAAAAAGGGGTGCATTTATTTTAAAGGAGTCGCATCCTGATATCTATGAATCATGGCTCAGGCAAATAATAAAAAATTTCAAGCCTTATTCCGAACAGGAAAATTTTCTGTTCATCAATGCGTGGAATGAATGGGCGGAAGGAAATCACCTTGAGCCCTGCATTAAATGGGAAAGAAAATACCTTGAAGCGACCAGAAGGGCTTTAGAAGAAAATGGATAACGAAATCCTGGTCTCTGTAGTTATCCCGGTTAAGAATGGTGATCATTGGCTCAAAGAGACCATTCCCGCCATCCTGGATCAGAAAATCGATGGGAAACTGGAAATTGTGGTTATCGATTCCGGATCAACGGACAACTCTCTGACGATCCTTAGGGAATACGGAATTGAGCCGGTACATATAAAACCTGAGGAATATAACCACGGCCTAACAAGAAATGTCGGCGTTCGACATTCGCGGGGACATTTTGTGGTGTTGACGGTGCAGGACGCAAAACCTGTTTCTTCGCATTGGCTTAAAATGCTCATGGAAGGTTTTGTGGATGAAACTGTCGCGGGCGTTTGTGGTCTTCAGATCGTACCTCATCACCTCAATAAAAATCCTGTGGAATGGTTCAGGCCGGTATCCAGGCCGGCCATCAGAAAATATCATTTCAGGAATCAGGACGATTTTTTGCAGTTGGATCCACAGAAACAACTGGAGATTTGCCGGTGGGACGATGTAAATGCGATGTACAAAAGGGAAGTCCTGCTTCAGATCCCGTTCCGGGAAACAGATTTTGCGGAAGATGTGCTTTGGGCAAAGGATGCCCTGATGGCAGGCCACTCGATTGTCTATAATCCTTCTGCACAGGTTGAACATTATCATTTTGGAGATTACTTCTATTCCTTCAGAAGGAATTTTATAGTTCAGTATCATTTTTATAAATTTTTCGGCGTGCTGCCCGATACTAAGCACCATGTTCGCCGGAAAGCCAGCAAGCTTAAAACAATACTTTCCGAACCTGGCATCGGACTTAAGAAAAAACTGTATTGGATCCGGTACAATTATGTCAATCAAAAAGCAGTGAGAGATTCCAACCGGATGCTGGTTGATTGTATTTCTTCCGGGAAGCCCGAAAAGCTGGAAAACATGTATAAGAATTTAATCCTGGCCATTCCGCAGGCGCCAAGGGAAATAACCAAATAAACGGTCAGTTCACCAAACCATGTCGAACCAGCATCCCCAGGTAAGTATTTTAATGACTGCTTTCAACCGTGAGCAGTATATCCGGACGGCTATCGAAAGTGTGCTGCAGTCTACGTTTTCCGACTATGAATTAGTAATTGTCGATGATCATTCCAGCGATAAAACGGTAGCCATAGCCAGGGAATTTGCCGACAGGGATCAAAGGATAAAGATCCACGTGAACGAACAAAACCTGGGAGACTATGCGAATCGCAACAGAGCGGCTTCACTGGCAACCGGCGAATATCTGAAGTATCTTGACTCCGACGACTATATTTATCCCTGGGGATTGCAGTTGCTTGTCCAGATGATGGATAAATTTCCTGAATGCGGCTGGGGACTTTGCTCACTGGTTCAGGACCGCGAGAGACCTTATCCATTTCCCCTGACACCCAGGGAAGCCTATGAATATAATTTTTTAGGCCCCGGTCTATTTCACAAAGCGCCTCTGTCGTCCATTATCAGGAGAAAAGTATTTGAAGAAGCGGGTGGATTTAAAGTTCAGCGGATGGTAGGCGATTTCGAACTGTGGCACCGGCTCGGACTCAAATACAATGTTTTGCTGATGCCGGAGGGGATTGTCTGGAACAGGGAACACGCCGGCCAGGAAGTAAAAAGCTATAATAAATATGCAGTGGACTACGAGAGGATCATGGTCACTTATCTGACAAGCCCTGATTGCCCCCTGGACAGAGAAACTATTCAGAAGATACTACGGAGACAAAAAAACAGAAATCGGATTGAACTAATGAAGTCGGTGTTAAAGTTTAATGCCGAATTGATTGGAATTAACAGGGGAAAACTGAAATTTTATTGAAAAGGAGGCGGTCCACCACAGCTTAGGGAATGGTAAATAAAATAAAATATTTTCTGTCACGGCCTCTGCAGATCCCTATTGTATTGATCACGAAGCTTCCCTATTTTTCTTTTATCCGGGAGACGCAAGACTATCAGGGAAGAATCAATTTTGAATTCTGGTTCAGGCAAAAAGTACTCGGACTCGGCGGCAACAGGAAAGCTTACTGGCCGGTCCATCCTACGAGCCAGGTATATGATTCAGAAAATATCCTGGTAGGTGTTGACGCATATCCCGGGATCATGAAAGGATGTTATATCCAGGGAAAGGGGGGCATTTTCATCGGCGACTACACACAGATAGCTCCCAACGTGATTATTGTCAGCTCAAATCATGATGTCTATGACAGCAGGAAGCAGGTGCCTGAACCGGTTGTCATTGGTAAATATTGCTGGATTGGTGCAGGGGCCAAGATAATGCCCGGCGTCGTATTGGGCGACTGGACAATCGTGGGCGCGGGCGCCGTAGTAACGAAATCTTTTCCTGATGGCTACGCGGTAATAGGTGGCGTACCGGCAAAGATCATCAGACTCCTGGAAAGGGAGCGATGCATCCCCTTTAAAAACCGCACTGAGTATAACGGATACATAAAGTCAGGCAGGTTCCAGGAATTTAGAAAAAAGCATTTAACGGTTTAGTGATAAGAATCTTAAATTATGGAGTGGGCAACCTGGCTTCGGTTCAGAACATGTTGAAAAAAGCAGGTTTTGAATCCGCGCTCACGACAAATCCGGACGACATTCTGAATTCAGATAAAATTATCCTCCCGGGTATTGGCGCTTTTGATCATTGTATGAACCAGTTCAATGCCTCGGGGCTCAGACCGCTGGTTACCAAAAGAGTAACAGAAGATAAAACGCCCCTGCTGGGAATCTGCGTAGGACTTCAGATGTTGATGGAAAGCAGTGAAGAGGGTGTTGAAGAAGGTCTGGGCTGGATCAAAGGGAAAACAGTGAAGTTTCAGAAGGAAAGGATGGGGAATTTAAAGATTCCGCATATGGGTTGGACAGATGTGAATCAGGCAAAGTCTTCTCCTCTCACCAGTGATCTTAACGATGGGCCGAGGTTTTACTTCGTTCATTCATATCATGTAAAACCAGATTCGCCCGAGGACAATCTGCTGACGGCTGAATATGGATACCGGTTTACGGCGGCCGTGCAAAGGGACAATATTTACGGTGTCCAGTTTCATCCTGAAAAGAGCCATAAATACGGAATGAAAATACTCGGCAATTTCGGGAGGATTTGAAAAGAATAAGGATCATACCGGTTCTGTTGATTCACAAGGGTGGCCTCGTGAAATCCGTGAAATTCAAACATCACAGATATGTGGGTGATCCGATGAATGCAGTCAGGATTTTTAATGAGAAGGAAGTTGACGAACTTGCCATCATCGATATAGACGCCAGCCGGAATAATGCAGAGCCTGATTATAAAAAGATTGAGGAAATAGTAAGCGAGGCTTTCATGCCTGTCGGGTATGGCGGCGGAATAAGTTCAGCAGTTCAGGCGAAGAGGATTCTTTCCATTGGCGTGGAAAAAGTGATTTTAAACCGTTCGGCTTTCCGGAATCCCGCCCTGATCAGCGAGATTGCCGGCCAGTTCGGTAGCCAGAGTGTGGTAGTGTCCATCGACTACAAGAAAAATCTTTTTGGTAAGCAGTCGGTGTACCTGGAAAATGGAAGGACCAATACCGGTGTGAATCCGGTTGACTTTGCAATCCAGATGGAAAAAGCAGGAGCCGGCGAAATTCTTTTGAATTCAATCGAGCGGGATGGTACCTTCTCAGGTTATGACCTGGAGACGATTCATAAGCTCGCAGGGCGAATAAATATTCCGACTGTTGCCGTGGGTGGTGCTTCCTCGCTGTCTGACTTTAAAATGGCCGTCGCCGCGGGCGCTTCGGCAGTATGTGCAGGGAGTATGTTTGTATTTCAAAGGCCGCATCATGCTGTTTTAATCAGCTACCCTTCGCAGAAGGAACTGGAAGCCCAGGTGTATGCATGACCTCAACAATGACTAACAAATGATCTTAGACAAATCAGATCCTTTATACCGGCAGTGCACTGTTACGGTAATGGACAATATAGCCGATCCGGATATTCGATTCGACGAAAACGGGATTTGCAATTACTATCATGATTACCATAATGCCGAGAGTAAATATGTTTATGCGGGAGAACAGGGCAAGGCCAGGCTGGATGAGCTGGTTTCTAAAATTAAAAAAGAAGGTAAGGACAAAAGATACGACTGCCTGATAGGACTTAGCGGAGGTGTTGACAGCACGTATGTCGCCTGGCTCGCCAAAGAACTTGGGCTGAGACCCCTGGCTGTGCATCTGGACAATGGCTGGGATTCTGAGCTGGCTGTAATGAATGTCGAAAATATAATAAAGAAATGCGGCTTCGATTTGTTCAGCCTGGTGATAGACTGGGAAGAGTTTAAAGATATACAGCTGGCCTATCTGAGGGCTTCGGTCGTGGATATTGAAGTGGTATCTGACCACGCCATATTTGCTTCGATGTACAAGCTGGCGAAGCAGCATCACACGGGTTATATCCTGAGCGGAACCAATATTGTGACTGAATATATTATGCCACCCAGCTGGCTTTACGATAAAATGGATTGGGCAAATCTCAGGGATATTCATTCGCGATTTGGGAGGCGGAGGCTAAATACTTACCCGTCGTTTGATTTCAAAAAAGCCGTTTACTATAATGCAGTTCTCCGACTCAACCCGATCTCTATTCTTAACTATGTGCCTTATATTAAAAAGGACGTCAAAGAGGTCATAAAAAGAGAGCTGGACTGGAAGGACTATGGAGGCAAGCATTACGAATCACAGTTTACCAAATTTTACCAGGCCTATATCCTGCCTGAAAAATTTCATATTGACAAAAGAAAAGCACATTTGTCAACTCTTATCTGTTCCGGACAAATGACCAGGGAAGAAGCCCTGGCTGAATTGGAGAAGCCACTTTATAATCCGGATGACCTGAGATCGGATATGGAATATGTGTTGAAGAAATTTGCCCTCAGCCAGGCTGAGTTTGACAAGATCATGCAATTGCCGATAAACAGGCATCAGTCGTTTAAGTCAGACAGGCGACTAAAAGAACGCTACATGAATATGCTTATCAGAACGGCACCCATAAGAAAATCAATTAAGAAAATAATAGGCGGATGAAGACCGGATTAAAATTTGGAATTGTTGGTTGCGGAAGAATAGGCCAGCGGCATGCAGAACATATTCAGGCAGTCGGCGAACTGGTGGCAGTTTGCGATACAGTGAGGGAGAAAGCGAAACAACTGGCTGAAAAATATAAGGTAAGCTGTTATGAGGATATGGAGGAAATGTTCCGGGCAGATCCGAAAATAGATGTCATTTCGGTTTGCACGCCAAACGGATTGCATGCGGAGCAAAGTATAAAGGCTTTGAAGGCCGGCTTTCATGTGTTGTGCGAAAAACCGATGGCCCTGTCCGTAAAAGACTGTTCAGCCATGATACAGGCTGCAGAGAAAGCCAACAGGCGATTGTTTATTGTAAAGCAAAACCGTTTTAACCCTCCGGTCATAGCCGTAAAGAACCTGATTGACGAGGACAAGCTGGGGAAAATTTACAGTGTACAGCTGAACTGTTTCTGGAACCGGAATGCGGAGTATTACGAAAATTCCTGGAAGGGCACTAAAGACCTGGACGGCGGAACGCTCTATACGCAATTCAGTCATTTTATAGATCTGCTATATTGGTTTTTTGGCGACGTGGAAACGGTGTCCGCTTACACAGGAAACTTACATCATCAGGGACTGATCGAGTTCGAAGATACCGGCGTGGTAAGTCTGAAGTTTTCCAACGGTGTTCTCGGCACGATAAATTATACAGTGAATGCCTACAAGAAAAATATGGAAGGATCCCTTACCATTTTCGGAGAAAAAGGGACCGTAAAAATTGGGGGGCAATACCTCAATGAGCTGGAATATCAGAGTCTGGAAACGGGAGCCATAACAGATCTTCCTCCCGGCAATCCTCCCAATAATTATGGGCAGTACGTCGGATCTATGTCCAATCACGATAAAGTGTACCAAAACCTGGTCAGTGTACTGGATGGCCATGGAACGATTGCGACCAGCGGACTGGAGGGATTGAAGACCGTAGAGATCATTGAAAAAATTTACCAAAACAGCAAACAACTCCAGTGAATAAACCCATCCTGCTTCAGTCCGGGATTGTAGATGTTCAGTTTGGAACAGAAGTCAAAGTGGTGCAGCCCGTCAATTTATACGGGTGTTCGATCGGAGACGGATGTTTCATAGGACCGTTTACAGAAATACAAAAAGGTGCAACGATTGGTGAACGAACCAAGGTTCAGTCCCACAGTTTTATTTGTGAACTCGTTACTATCGGACATGATTGTTTCATCGGGCATGGTGTGGTGTTCATCAATGATGTATTTGCTGACGGTCATCCGGCCAATGGCCAGAAAGAAAAATGGAAATCCACCCGGATCGGCCATCATGTGTCTATCGGTTCCAATGTTACACTCCTGCCGGTTGTCGTTTGTGATCATACAGTCATTGGAGCCGGATCCGTGGTGACCAAAGACATAACCATACCCGGTATCTATGCCGGTAATCCTGCCAAGCTGATCCGTAAATCAACAAATAAATCCTCCTCCTTATAAATGAAAATCCCTTTCGTAGACCTGAAGTCACAATACAACTCGATAAAGCCGGAAATTGACAAGGCGATCGCATCGGTAATTGGACAGACCAGTTTTATTGGCGGATCTCATGTGGATGATTTTGAAAAAAAGTTCGCAGAAGCATATGAAGTGAAACACGTCATCGGTTGCGGTAACGGGACCGATTCACTATACATCATTATGAAAATGCTTGGTATAGGACCGGGTGATGAGGTGATTACACCGGCCAACAGCTGGATATCGAGCTCAGAAACCATAACCCAGACAGGAGCAAGGCCGGTATTTGTGGATATTCATCCGGAATATTACAGCATGAACGAAGAGCTGCTGGAAGGAAAAATTACAAAATCGACCAGGGCGATTATGTCGGTGCATTTACAAGGCCAGGTTTGTGAGATGGACCGGATTAAGGCTATTTGCGACAAACACAATATTTATCTGATTGAAGATTGCGCACAGTCGCACTTTTCTGAATACAAGGGTAAGAAAGCCGGTTTGTTTGGTGTGGCCGGATCATTCAGCTTTTATCCCGGTAAGAATCTGGGAGCATATGGAGATGCGGGATGTATCATAACCAATGATGACGCGCTTGCCCTTCAATGCCGGTTATATTCGCATCACGGAGCCATTAAAAAGCATCAGCATCAGATGGAAGGAATTAACAGCAGACTCGACGGGATGCAGGCTGCCATACTCGGGGCCAAGTTGCCTCATCTGCCAGACTGGACGGAAAAGCGAATTAAAAATGCGGCGCTCTATGGGAAGTGGTTAAAGGATATTCCGGATATTGTAATTCCCGTCCAGAGACCGCAGACAAAACATACCTGGCATCTATATATGATCAGATGCAGGCAAAGAAACAGGCTGGCTGCCTATCTGCAGGAAAAGGGTATCGAGACCTCAGTGCATTATCCCACGGCACTCCCCAATCTGCCTGCTTACCAATACCTGCAACATGCTCCCGGGGATTTTCCCATTGCAAGTCAATACCAGGATGAGATTCTTTCCCTACCGATGTATGCTGAACTGACAGAAGACATGGTTGTCTACATTGCCGAATGCATTAAAAGTTTCTATGCCAGTTTAAATAATGCCGGTTCTGATGCAGGGAGACTTTCTTAAGGATAAAGTTATCCTGGTCATTTCGCCCCAGTCATGGGGAAATATGTTTTTGGCAAAACACCACTATGCTTTGGAATTGGCAAAATGGGGAAATGAGGTTTACTTTCTGAATCCTCCCAACAATCATTCCTGGAGGATATCTCCTAACCGGATAGAAATTAAGGAAAGCCCTGAGCAAAAAAACCTCTTTCTTATAAATCAGCTATTATTTTTTCCCTACCGGTTTAAATTTCATGCGCGGCCATTCTACGATGTGCTCATCCGAAAGCAGATCAGGGATATTCTCAGTGCCATTGGAAAACAGGTAGATATCGTGTGGTCCTTTGATATTGGAAATCTTATCCCGCTAAAATATTTTAAAAAAGTTCCCACAAGAATTTTTCATCCGGTGGACGAACCTCTTAATGAGCAGGCCCTGAAGGCCGGGAACGGCGCGCAGGTTGTGTTTTCAGTCACCAGGGAGATTTTAAATAAATACAATATATCCGGCGTACCCGGATTTTTCATCAATCACGGGCTGCCGGAAGAATTTGTAAACGTAACGGGTCAAACTTTTAAAAGAGAAGGCCCTTTAAAAGTCGGTTTCTCCGGTAATCTGCTCAGGCCTGATCTTGACCGGCAAATCCTGCTTCGGATAGTGAAAGAAAACCCGGAGAATGATTTTTATTTTTATGGAAGTTTCAGCACGGGCCAGTCCAATATCGGGGCTGAAGAAAGTGAGGCTGCCAGGGGCTTCATCGAAAATCTTCAAATACTTTCTAACGCAAAATTAATGGGCGTCGTAAGGACGGAGCAGCTGGCCGCTGAACTGATAAAAATGGATGCGTTGATGATCTGTTACGACATTAACCTGGATCAGAGCAGGGGAACCAACTATCATAAAGTCATGGAGTACCTGAGCACGGGCAAAGTGACCATATCCAATAATATCACAACCTATAAAGAATACCCCGACCTGATTTGTATGGTGCAGGAAAGGACGAATAATAAATTCCTGCCGGAACTTTTTAAAAAGACAATGGGGAACCTGGACTGGTGGAATTCAGATGAACTGCAGACAAAGCGCAGGCAATTTGCATTGGACAATACCTATACGAAACAACTGGAACGAATTGAGGCGCATCTCAGCCGTCAGTTTGGGAAAGCCGGGAAAAGGCAATGACAAGAAAACCTTTACTCGCTATCGTTACGTCGCATCCCATTCAGTATAATGCTCCGCTTTTTCAGCTGCTTACCGAAAGAAACAGGGTAACATGCAGGGTGTTTTATACCTGGGGGAAATCAGCCATGGCGGACAAATTCGATCCGGGATTTGGCAAAGTGATCGAATGGGATCTGCCGCTGTTGGATGGATATGATTATGAAGTGCTGGAAAATACGGCTAAGGAAAGGGGCTCGCATCATTTTAAAGGTATCGTCAACCCGGATCTGATTCACCGGATAGATCAATTTGGACCCGACGCCATATTAGTATTTGGCTGGGCATTTCAAAGCCACCTGAAAGTGCTTCGGCACTATAGAAAGAAGAAAGTAATACTTTTTCGGGGCGATTCCACACAGCTTGATCAGGCTTCGTCCATTAAGAAGACGATTCGCTCCCTGTTTTTGAAATGGATCTATAGTCATATTGATGTTGCATTGTATGTCGGTAAGAATAACCGCGACTATTATCTGAACGCCGGGTTGAAAGAAGACCAGCTGGTGTATGCACCGCATGCGATTGATAACAGGAGGTTTTCGGAAGACGAAGAGGAAAGGGAGCGGCAGGCATTGTTGATCAGAGAGAAAATTGGCATAGAAAAGGAAGCATTCGTTTTTCTTTACGCAGGCAAGCTGGAACCCGTAAAAAATCTCCCTCTGCTGTTGAAGGCCTTTGTGCTCTCAGGACTTGGGGACAAAGCAAAGCTTGTAATAGTAGGGAATGGAGTTTTAGAGAGCCGGCTGAAAAGTGAGTATGAGAGCCGACCGGGTATCGTTTTTATGGATTTCCAGAACCAGGCACAGATGCCCGTTATTTACCGGATATCCAACCTTTTTATTCTGTGTTCCAGATCGGAAACCTGGGGATTGTCGGTAAATGAAGCAATGGCATGCTCCAGGGCGGTGCTTGTAAGCGATCACTGTGGTTGTGCGCCGGATTTAGTAGTCAACGACAAAAATGGCTTCCTATTCAAGTCGGAAGATGTGGACGATCTGAAGGATAAATTGCTTTTGGCGTTTAACAACCGGTCGCGGCTGGAAGAAATGGGAAAAGTGTCATTGGAGCACATAAAAGGATTCAGCTTTGGGGCGGTTGCGCAAAAAATTGAAGAGACAGTAGAAAAGAGGGTTTTATGAAATTGATGATAGTTGGTTCTGACCAGGTTTATGCAATAGAAAATTTCTATGCAAAATACCTGCGTGAACTCGGTCTGGATGTATCCGTATTTACCGCTCAAAATTATTTCTACGAATATTATAACCGGTCCATCTTTAATAAACTCATTTTCAAATCATCCTTATCGGGCATTATTCCCCGTATCAATAAATTGTTTAGGGCGGAGGCGGAGAAATTTCAGCCTGATATTGTCTGGGTATTTAAGGGAATGGAGATCATGCCGGAAACACTAAAATGGTTAAGAAACAGGAATATCCTCCTCACCAATTATAATCCTGACAATCCGTTCATCTTTTCCGGCAAGGGAAGCGGCAACCGGTACGTCACGGAGTCTATCGGACTTTACGACCTGCATTTTACCTATAACACAGAGGTGATGGCGAGACTGAGGGCTGACTACCAGGTCGAAACCGAATTTCTACCATTTGGGTTTGATCTCGATGAAGGAACACTCGAAAAAAGCCGGTCGCAACAGGAAGTGATTAAATGTTGTTTTGTCGGCAATCCTGATTCCGAGAGGGCTGCATTTATTAAGAAGCTGCTGGCAAATGGGATTTCTATCGACCTGTACGGCCATCATTGGGAAAAGTATATCGAACATAATCAGGCCAGCATTCTGCCGCCAGTCTATGGCCATGAATTCTGGAAGGCGATTCGCCGGTACCGTATCCAGTTAAATCTTATGCGGCCGCACAACGAGAATTCCCATAATATGAGAAGCTTTGAAATTCCGGGTGTAGGGGGAATCATGTTAGCCCCGGATACAGTGGAGCACAGGATGTTTTTCACCAGTGGTGAGGATTGCTTTCTGTTCTCTGATGCAGATGATTGCAGCCTGAAGGTGGGAAGAATTCTTGAGATGTCAGACACCGAGTCGGCACGTATCAGAGAAACCGCAAGGAAAAATTCTTTATTAAAGGGATACCGCTACAGTGACCGCGCAAAAACTGTTTTCGATACCTTTTGTGAACTTGAGGGGAACAGAAAGCCTGAGCTCATCGGAGGATGATTTCGTTTTGAATAATTTAATGCAGCCCTTAGAGCAGTCCACCATTGCAGTTGTCATTTATACGCACCCGGAGTTGTATCCGCCGATACTAAATGCTATCGATGAGTTGTCCGCCAAATTCGACAAAGTCGTAATTCTTTCGAGAGCATTGGTAAAGCCGCAGTGGAAATTTGCGTACAATGTGGTGCCTGAAACAAGTGGAGAATACATACCTGTACGGGAATCGGAGCAGAAGCCGGTTTTGTGGAAACTGAATTCCTTTTTCCTCTTCACCAGGAAATTTCATGCTTTCCTCAACAGGTATCAGCCTGACTGGGTAATGTGCAATGATGCGATCAGTCTCTGGTCACTGAAATTAATTCGGCCGTTCTTAAAAAAAAAGGTTAGGGTCTGGTACCACAATCATGATGTGTCTGATATCGGATCGATGCGAAAGTATTCCGTCGGATATTTTGCAGTAAAAGCCGAGAAGGATTATTTCCCAAAAATTGATCTTTTCACTATTCCGGCAAAAGAAAGATTGAATTTTTTTCCTGTAGAGAGACTCGGCGGAGAATGGCTGCATGTACCTAATTATCCTGCGATAAAGAACTGGACAGCAAAGCAAACGGCGGGATGGATGCCGGGCATCGATCTGAAGCTGATTTACCAGGGCCGTGTGAGTGATGAACACGGACTCGAAGAAATAGTGGACCTTGTGCAGACAAATAAGGATTTGCGGCTTACGATTGTGGGGCCTGGGACAGCGGAATACATAGGCCGATTGAAAGCAAAAGTTGCCGGATCCGGAATAGAAGACCGGGTAAGCATCCTTGACGCCGTGGCTTATTCTAGTTTGCAGGAAATAACCCTGAAGCATCACGTGGGTATTGCCATCAACAAGCCTGTTAATGTTCAATATGCTACCGGGGCCCTGGCCTCCAATAAGATTTATGAGTATGCAGCGGCCGGCCTGCCTATTATATATTATAGCGACAAGCACTACAGGGAGGTCTTAGGAGGCTTTTCCTGGGCCTTCGGAACGGACCTGACGCAGGACAGCTTGTTGAATATCATTCGGTTAATCAAAGAACAGTATGCAAGCCATTCAGACGAAGCCCGCAGGGCTTTTGAAAAAAATATGAATTTTGAATATGTATTCAGACCGGTTTTATCCGTTCTGTCATCTGTAAGATCTGAAGCTATAGCGTGAAAATCTACTTCGCCTTTTTAAGTGCCTTCCTTTTCTTCCTGTTGTGGTTGATTTCCGACCTAACCACCCTGGAGTCCCTAAGTATTTCCCTTTGCGTTTTTGCTTTTCTGGAACTGCTTTTTGATCTCGGCAGGCGTGTAGTCATCATGGACTTCGCGATCCAGGCCGCCTTATTCACCTGTCTGGTGATGCCGGTGATATTTTACCATATATATAATATGGACAACCGCATGGCCAGGGTATGGGTAAAATACATGCCCATAAAATCTGACGACTACTACATGTATGCTTTGCCGGCGGTGATCGCCATGGCCATCGGTCTTCGCTTACCGCTGAAGAAACTGCGGATCGAAAAAAATCCGGCGGTGTACATGCAGAACGTTCAAAAATACCTCGTAGATAAATCCAATCTCGGATTGATCCTGATCGGCGTAGGTGTGGTGTCGGGTCTGCTTGATTTTCTGGCGCCGGCAAATTTAAAACAGGTTTTCTTCCAGATGGCCCATCTTACTTATGTGGGTGTGTTCTACGTAGTGTACTCACCTTATAAGAACAAAAAACTGATTGTCATAGGCGTTTTGACGCTCATGGTGGCCCAGACGATGGCCGAAGGCATGTTCGGGGAATTCATTTATCTGCTGATATGCAGCCTGACCTTATTCTTATTGGGGAAGAAAATTACTTTTCGTTTAAAGTTGACATACGCGCTTCTCGGTATTTTCCTGATCATCCTGCTACAGTCTGTAAAAATGGAATACAGGAAAAGAAGCTGGTTAGAGGGTCAGGGTGCTGATCCAGCCTATTTTGCCCAGCTAATAGGAGACAAGATTACAGACATGAGCACCCTGCTTAACCCTGACAATCTTTTTTTCAGTGCGGTTAGAATGAACCAGGGGTGGCTTGTGGCCGTCACTATGAAGAAAGTACCTGAGCGTTATCCCTTCGGAAATGGCGAAACCATTTTCAATTCCGTCGCGGCTACGATCGTCCCACGCTTTGTGTGGCCGGATAAACCGGATGCCGGGGGCAAGGCAAACCTCAAACGATATTGGGGATACAAACTGGTTGGATATAGTATGAATATCGGCCCCCTCGGGGAGGGGTATGCGAATTTCGACAAGTTCGGAGGCATCATTTATATGTTTTTCTACGGTCTTTTTTTCAACTACATGCTATCCGGCATTCTTAAATTTTCAGAGAAAAGACCCTCTATTATCCTCTGGCTGCCTTTTCTATTCTTCTATTCGATCAGCGTGGAGTCGGATTTATTGACCACAATGGGAGCACTGGTGAAGGGTCTTATTTTCACGTGGATAGTTTTCAAAGTATTTCATATCGCTTTCAGGGTTGATCTGTAGGCCGGTTTCGGCTGCAGAGACAGACAAAATGAAACAAAATGGCTGGTAAAGTTGCTTTAATCACCGGGATCACCGGGCAGGACGGTGCTTATCTGTCTGAATTACTGCTGAAGAAAAATTACCGTGTGATCGGTTTGATCCGGTCATTTTATGGTTCCAGCCTGGAAAAGCTGAAATATCTTAAAATTGACCAGCAGATAGAATTATTGGAATGCGACCTGCAGGATCTTTCGCAGGTAATAGGAATTGT
>Ga0157374_10001645_pt1 | contig 18715 bp, 17 predicted proteins | sample M25metaG_FD_115308 | JGI IMG/M metagenome (GOLD analysis project Ga0157374, IMG submission 115308) | Miscanthus rhizosphere microbial communities from Kellogg Biological Station, Michigan, USA - M2-5 metaG | ecosystem: Host-associated > Plants > Roots > Rhizosphere > Soil | place: USA: Michigan... | reverse complement strand
TAGGTTTTGGCGACTTTGTGTAGGTAATCGAAAATGACTTTGGTGAATTGCTCGAAACCTTTTTTACTAATCCATTCGCCAGCCGCGTGTTGCTCGCCACCTTCGGGGTGAGTTAAAATGCATGGCACACCAACGGCGGCGAAAAAGCGAGCGTCGCTGCCGCCATAGCTCATAGTGCCAGTAGCTTCGTGACCGGTAATTTTGGCAATACTCTCGACAAATGGTACGACCTGCGGATGTTTTAGGTCGGTGACGCAAGGCGTACCAATAACCCGTTCAGTAAATGTTGCGCCGTAGCGTGCGCAAATATCAGTAATTGCCCCTGTTAGGTGTGTGTAATCTTCGTGTTTTACATAGCGTATATCTAAAGCGGCTGAAGCGTGTGCCGGAATTTGATTTATAGCTTCGCCGCCATGTATCATGCCAACATTTAGGGAGCTTGTGTGCATGGCGTTTTCGTCGAATAAGTGACTTACTTCGTTGAGTACGCGAACTAATTTAATGATGGCGCTATCGCCTTCCCAGGGGCGCGCGCCATGCGCTGCTTTACCAGCCACCTCGATGTCTCCTTGGATAAAACCTTTGGCGAGAGTTTCGATATCCCAATTCTGGCCGCCGTCGGGCAAAATACACATGCCCGGCCGGTAGCCCTCCGCTACTAATTGCTCGACGCCATTTCGGCCGCCCAGCTCTTCATCGCTCACCATCATGATGCCCAAATCGTAATTTTTAAGATCGTCGCCAAGCATATCAAGCACATGCATGTAGTTGGCGGCGGCAGATTTCATATCGTATACGCCCCGGCCGTAGTAATTGCCGTCTTTTTCGGTGAGCGTGTAGCTTTGTGGCTCGCCTGGAACGACGTCAATGTGCGCAATCAGCATAACTTTTGGCGCTAAGTCGTTTGGTTTAACCGTGGCCACGAACGACGCGACGCCGTTAAAGTCATACTCTTTAACGTGTAGCCCGTGCCCAGCACAAAAATCAGCAATGTACCGCAGAGTTTCCCGGCATGCCGCCTGGTCGTTACTATTACTCTTAAAAGAAATAAGTTTTTGGAGATATTGGTCCATTTACCTGCCTGCCTGTATTATTTTTTGTAATTTAGCCATTTTCCCTTCAAAAGTTTTTGACCGGATTGGCTTTTCGGCGCGATTTGTGTAATCGCCGAGCGCTTGACGGTAAGCGTGTAAGCCTATTGCTGCAACCTCAACATCGCCGGTGGTGGTGGCGATGTTGTAGTATAAATCGGCGTCGATACCCTTTAAACGAGGATCGCTGCTGCATGCGAAACTGGTGCAGTAATTGAAGGTTGCCGCAAGTGCGTCCTCGGTACGGCCACTGGCTGTGAGCGCCAATACCAGTGCTTTTATTTTGTCATGTTTGAGACGTGCGTCAAGCTCTGGAAATAACCCGGCAATCTCATAGGAACTTGCCAGCGCATCTGCGTAGTTTTCGTTACCGATTGCGGCTTTGAATGTACCGTAGGCGGCCAGCACGCGCATGCCGATGGTATGCGGATAGATGCTCATAAAACTGGTGTAGCGGTTGCGGCGCTCCCAGCGTTCATCGCGGGCAAAACGTGAGACGGGATCGAGGCGCAGCGAGTCGCCTTTTTGGTAATACAACCAGTTAAAACCAATAGTATCTGGGTGGTAAGTGAACTCATCGGCAATATAGCCGGCATTTGTGAGCAACTGTTCAGTGTCAACACGAGCAGCGCCGCGCCCGCTTGCCGCCTGTTGCTGCAACAATTGAGGAACGGTTACGCCGCGCAGTGCGCTGGTTACGTTCTGGCTGAGACTAGGATTTATAACGTCAAACATATACAGCTGCGGCCTCGGCGTGTTTTCGCCGTTGACAACGCCGTTCATGAAGTGGTCCTTAAAATAAATAATATGGTTTTGCACGCCAGCCAGAGCCATCGTTTCGGCGGTGACTGCGGCGAAGCCGAGGCAGTTCGTCTCTTGATTTTTAGGAATGGTATTTTCTGTTTCCCCGTTGGCCGGCTGGTATGCCGGATAGTTGCCAAGTTTAAACCGCAGCGCGTTGTGGACGTGGGTTTGGATGCGTTCCGCCGCTGTAAGGCGAGCCGTATCACCAGTTTCACCAGCTTGCGTAATCGTTTCGCGGAGCTGCGCCGGTTGTACAACCTCCAACAAGGCTTGCTGCGTTCCGGCATAAACTGGTGATCTTGGGTGCGGGGTGTAGATATTTTCTGTAAACATGGTATTAAAAAACCGGGTTCCTATTTGGTGGAACCCGGTGCCTTTGCTTAGTGTTTTTTGGAAAGTTTTAAGCCAAGTGCAATCCGCGCTCCATCGAGCCGAAAATAACCACGAGACCAAGCATCTTTCGTTGCATAGAACCTATTTAACTAACCCATGCTGTTTTTGTCAAATAGAAAGGGCGCAAAAACCACTGGTATGCTTTAATACGACCCAACTTCTAGACTAGCAATAAGCTATATTATATGTTATAATAAGCTCTATTATGTCTGAGTTTGGCAGGCAACAGCCGGAATATCTTAACGAGAGTGAGCTGGCAGAGCGTCGCCTTCCCCAGTTAGAAGAAAGCTTGCGTGCCGGTGAATATGGCGGCCGTCCGGTGCGTTTTTTAGTTGGCACCGAGCTTGAATTTTACATTGTTGGCGTTACAGATGCCGGCCCTTTGCCTGCCGAAGAATACGATCGCCGGCGTGACGAAGCCTGGCAAGATATATCGCGGCTCGTACCGGCAAACGCGGCAGAAGCGCAGAAACAGCAAAAGTGGCTTGCAAACATCGATAATTTTACCATAGCTGATTTTATTAACTACGAACTGTATAAACGCTTTTCAACCCCGACTCTGGACGAAACAGCGCCGCCGAAAGGTGCTTCGTACGACACCTTGGCTAACCAGTATGCTTCGCCAGATAACTGGCTGGAATTCAGGTTTGGGAATGCTGGTTTGCAAGCCGGCTATTATGACAATACGGGTGTCTCAGAGATTCGTTTGTCGCCGTGTGCTCCAAGCGAAATGCCTAATCGTGAAAGAATTGTGCTTAATGAACTCGTTAACATTGCCGCCAAGCATGGTTGCGTCCCGGGCCACTTCGGCGAGCATGTCAGCAGGCATATCAATTTGAGTATGTACGCTGAAGACGAGTCACAACCTGATGAGTCCGGTGCGCCGGAATGGCTGCCGGTTATCGGCAATACGCCAGATAAAATAGACGCCACCTTAGATGTTATGACCGGCGTGAGCGCAGCAATCGAAGAAGGGGCCTGGATGAATGAATTATCCGCTGAAGAAACCCTTATTTTTGGTGAAAATGCCGCGGGGAGGTGGTACATTGGAACCGAGCGTGTCGCTGTCAGGATAAAAGACGGCTACGTTGAAACACGCGAAGAGCATTTGCACAGTTCAGTCGCGCAAGGGTCGCTTTGGCTTATGGCGGCCATGAGCTATGGCTTTGAAAAGGGCCAGGCGAATATTGGCGAGGCTGGCCACACGCCGGCAACGCTCGTACTTAAGAATTTCGTAAAGCGTCTCGATAACTTCGATAAAGACACAAGCCTTCAACTGTATCGCTTAATTGAAACCATTGCGTATGACGCTACTATGAAGCCGGTTTTGCCCCCCACATACCAGCGCGCCGAAGGTCTGGCTACAGAATTATTCGGCGAGAATGTGCTCAGCCACGAACAGGCAGGTTTTATTGCTGCCGGCATAACTGACGGGTTGGAGTTAGAGCCGGATGGAACACCGCGCTTGGACGCCGACAAGTTCGCAAATGCCTATGTTGAGGCGTGGGCTCTTTACGATGAAGCATTTGGAGCGAAAATTCCGCTCGATTTTTCACTTGGCGGCGCTGCGAGTATTATCCAGAAACACCTTGGCCGCAATGCGATTAAAGTGGGCATTGGGCCAGCTATTTTTGCCGACCCAAAGTGGCCGCAGCTGTTGCCCGCTGACTGGCGCGAGCGCTGGAAAGCATCGCCGATTATGCAGCGGGCCTATGGTGACGCCAACCAAGTGTATGCCGACCGCCTTTGCGCGGTTGCGGAAGCCCATTATAAACCGTTGCCTTCTGATGATTTCTTGCTGCGTTATTCGATAATGAAACAACGGCAGGAAGCCTGCAAAAAAACGTTCCAGCGAATAATGTCAGAGAAAATCGGGCAGTTTACTATAAAAGTTGATACGGTGTAGTGTGATGCCGCGCAGCTTAAGGTGCCCAGTGAAGCTACTCTTTTGCAAACACCTGGTTTAAAAGCGGATGCACAGCTGCGAGCTTTGCTTGCATTTCTTGCACAATGTTCGTGAATTCCGAATCTTTTAGGGTTTTGTGTGTAAATAACGCCGCGGCATCGGCGGCGGTGTGCGTAAACTGCATACGCAAACGGTGACCGTGTAGCGTGGCGTACTCTGCCTCGGCGGCGTACCCTTCGCTTTGCAGATAGCTGTGCAAGCGTAAACTTATATCAAAACAGGCTTCAAAATAGTCAGCTAGGCCCGCCTCTTCAATTATTTTTGGCACCTCGTAGCCATACCGCGGCGTCAGCTGCTGGCGCGTGAGTGCCCCGACGTTTTGACGCTGCAACGTGTTAAATGTGCCGAAATTTGCCACAATATCCCAGGTGTAGCTGGCTTTTTGCAGCACTGTAGTGTCATTACTGCCTAGATAGGTTTCAATTATCAGCGCTTTTTGGGCGTATGGCAACTTGGCGGCGGCTTGAATAGTTTCGTTTAGTGGTAAACTGCCGTGCGCGAAAAGCATCTCGGCGGCTAAACCAAGCTCATTGCGCGGCAAAAAGCTGGTGAGCGTTGCGCTGGTAACCACGCTTGCCGCGTAATTGTCAGCTAATACGCTTTGAGCTAACTCAGAAAGCTTGCTGCCGGCTGAGGATTTTTGGCTTGTTGTGTTTTCTTCTTCAGTGTTGGTAAAAAAGTCGGGTAGTGCTTTTTGGGTTTGCGCTGCGAGCGCCCTGCCGGCGGCCGCATATTCGGTAAGGTTTTGGTGCTGCATTGTTTTTGCAGCTTGCTGCACGGTAAATGCCGAGGCAGTGACGCCAATGTTTGTAGTAGCTGCGACCGGCAGCGCATCGTGCAGAATATGGCGTGCCCGGGCGACAGCGGTGTCATGCCAAGCTTTGGCTTGCTCATCTTGCGATGTCCGGTTCTGCTTGAGATGGTCGGAAAGCGCTTGCAGCATGTAGCTATATGCGTCAAAGATCTTATCCATCGCGCCGCGGTAATAAGTACGCACCTCATCGTTTAAGTTCGCGGGTGTGTGATACGGGTAATTGCCCTTGTCGTTTTTGTAACTAAAATGGGCGCGGAACGTTTCCGGCTGCACGATATGCAGGTTAGGTTGGGTGCAGAGCCTGCTGGCAAGCAAGCCGCTGGCGTTCTCGATAATAATGTGTGTTTGGGCGAGGTGCTGTATAAATGCTGCGTCGCCTTGTTTCGTAGCTTGGCGCAGGAACGCAGCATCTTTCTGTGTACTTTCGGAAAATTCGTCGAGCAGCGTCAAGCGAAGGTCGTTGGCGCCGTGGTATAGCTTGGTAAATAATGCGGTGATAGTGGCTGGCGCGAGCTTGCCGGTGAGTGCGTATGTGCCGCCGGCCGGCTCAGTAGTGGCTTGCTGCAAAAAAGCCTGGCCGTCTTTAGTTAGCTCGTAGTTGCCGTCGCTATTTAGTTTTACGAACGGGTTTTCAACGATGGTAGCTTCATGCGCCTGTGCCTGAATATCCTCGGCGACGGTCGTAAACGCCGGCGTGCTCATTTCCAGCTGCGGTGGCGGCGGCAATAACGCGTCAATCTTTTCCCATAATACGCGCTGGATATTTTCAACGTCCATTAGGCGGTCGTGGCGCACGCAATCAATGCGCACAAAATCACGCGGGAACAGTTCGCACATTTCATCGTACACTTGTACGGAGCGCTGCAAATGCGTCAGGTCGGCTTCGTGGATATCGTGTTTTTTATCGGTGTAACTGCGCTGCTCTTTTTGGTCTACAAGAGTTTGGGCGATTTCGGCCGGTACGCGTAGCACAAAGCTAGTAGTTGGCCGTGGAATGTGCAGCATTTCGAATTCCAGGTTGTCGAGCCAGATGAAATAGCCGCGACGTTCCTCGGCGTTTACGAATTTAGTGCCCTGATGCGCCATGTTGCTGCCCACGAAACGGTTGGCCAATACCACTTTGCCGGCAGCGAGCGCCTGGCGGATTTCGCCCGCGGCGTCGTAGCGGTCGAGTGCATAAAACAGCGAGCCGGTGTATGGGCCTCCGTCGTCGGCCTCGCCGTACGCACCGTTTAAGTATTGGCGCACAAAATAGCTCGAGGGGCTTTCGTACTGCGGAAAATCGAATAAAGCTACCTCGTAACCGGCTTTTTGCAAGCGCTCGGCCAGTAAGCTAAACTGCGTGCCCTTGCCTGAGCCATCGGTGCCCTCGATGACGATAAACGTTCCCTGCGTGTTGTTCATGCACCCTCCAAAAGTTGCTTCAAAATGGCTTGGCCCACCCTCAAGCATGTGCTTCTAATGTACCTCTAAACGTCTCTGTAACGCAAGCATATGCTAAGCTAATAGTAGTAAAAAGGAGGGTGCTTTGATGGTACAGGCTAACCTTGCGTATCTGGCGGGCGGCTGCTTTTGGGGCCTAGAAGACGTATTTCGCGAGCAGCCAGGAGTGGTTGACACTGAAGTTGGTTATAGCGGCGGCGAAAACCAAAACCCATCATACGAAAACCACCCCGGCCATGCTGAAACGCTTGCTATTACCTACGACCCGAATAAGACCGATTTTGCCCATTTGCTGGATTTCTTTTTTCGCATTCACGACCCGACAACTGTGAACCGCCAGGGCAACGACGTCGGTTCGTCGTACCGCTCGGCTATTTTCTACCAAACCGACGATGAGCTAAAAACAGCCCAAATGGTGATTGGCAAGGTCAACAAATCGGGCCTGTACAAAAAACCAGTGGTGACGTCACTTGAGAAGTTCAAAGCGTTTTATACTGCCGAGGCCTATCATCAGGATTATTTGCGCAAACACCCTGGTGGCTACACCTGCCACTACGTTCGCACCGATGCAAGCTTGCTGTAACCTGCGCACTATGGCATACTTACCTTAAATAGCAAACATTTTGGAGGGTAAGATGGCAGATAGCGACGTGCAAGCAGATGGTTATTACGCAAACGACGATATGGAATCGAAGGACATCGACCTCAGTTTCCTGGATGAGCATGCCGACGAAGATGAGGCTGAAGCTGAAGCTGACGAGAGCAAATAACTTTCGCTATCGGGCGACGGGTTTTTCAGAGGTTGGGCGATGAAGATTGGCATTGTGGTGCCGCATATTTTTATGCACCCGCAAATTCTGCCGGATGTTATTTTTTCGCCCGGGCATTTAGCAATCCAGCTGGCCGCAGGTTTGCAGGCTGCGGGCGAAAACGTCACGCTGTTTACGCCAGGTAAAGTTAAAACAAGCGTGCCGGTAATTACGCCCGACCTCAGTTATTTCGAGCAAGAACTTGCTGCCCGCGGCGACACATACATTGATTTGCTTAAAAAGCACGCCTTTACATTTGTAACGCTTGCCCGCCAAGTACAAAGCGAGCTTCTAGCACGTGCTTTTGCTATGGCGAACGCCGGCCAGCTGGATATCGTGCATGTATATTGTAACGAAGAAGATGTCGCCCTGCCCTTTGCGCAGTTTTGTAAAAAGCCGGTTGTTTTCACCCATCACGACCCCTTTAATTTCTTGGCGAAATATAAAAGTGTCTTCCCCAAATATGCCCACCTTAACTGGCTTTCGATGTCGGATGCCCAGCGTGCCGGCATGCCCGCAAATACTCATTGGGTGGCAAAAATTTACCACGGCTTGGCCGCTAATATGTTTGCACCGGTTTTAAAACCCGCGCCCGCCGCCGGCCAAAACTACGTCGCTTACGCAGGCCGCATTATCGAGCCAAAAGGTGTACACTTGGCAATTGCCGCTGTGCGCGAATATAACCGTCAGCACCCGCACAATACCCTCGTGCTTAAAATTGCCGGCAAACATTATAGCGATGCCCAAAAAGACGCCTACTGGTACACAAAAATACTGCCCGAGCTGGGCGATGATGTCGAATATGTCGGGTTCATTAAAAATAATGCCGCTAAAAATAAATTTATCGGCAATGCGCAGGCGCTGTTAGTGCCGTCAATTTTTGACGAGCCGTTTGGTATGGTCAGTATCGAAGCTTTGGCGTGTGCCACACCGGTGGTGGCGCTCGATTCTGGTGCTTTGCCCGAAGTGGTTGATGGTGGCAAAACCGGCTTTGTAATCAAAAAGCAATGGCTCAAAAAAGTAGAAACCCCTGAAAACGCGCAGACTGGCGTGCAAAACCAGACTACCGGGTTAGCCAAAGACCCGCGCCAGCTCGATACGGCTGCAACCGCAAAACTTATGGCCGAAGCAATTGCGAACCTGCCAAAAATAAGCCGTGCCGCTTGCCGTCAACAATTTGAAAAACGTTTTACCTTACAAAATATGATCGCTGGCCACCAGGCTGCGTATCAAAAACTTATAAGATAACCAGCGGCGCTTTAATATGCGGATGGGCTTGGTAATCTTCAAGTGCGAAGTTATCTTCGGTAAAGTCATCAATGCTTTGTGGATTACCGATAATTTTAAGTTTCGGGAAGGTATACGGCACTCGTTCCATTTGCTCGCGCGCCTGGTCGATTTGGTGTTTGTATAAATGGGCGCTGCCGATACTCACTACCAGCTCGCGTGCCTCAAAGCCAGTCAAATGCGCGACCATGTGCAGCAACATAGCATACTGCGCAATGTTAAACGGCAAGCCCAAAAACACATCGCTCGAGCGTTGGTACAATTGCATACGCAGCTTGCCCTTGGTGACATCGAACTGAAACATGGTGTGGCACGGCGGCAAGCGCATTTCTTTTAAGTCGGCCACGTTCCAGGCACTCACGATAATCGCTTTTGAATTTGGGTTGTTTTTGATCTCGTCGATTGCCCATTGCAGCTGGTCGAACTCTTTGCCGTTTGGGCCTTTCCAGTGGCGCCATTGTACGCCGTACACCGGGCCGAGGTTCAAATTTTTGTCGGCAAATTCATCCCAATAATGGATTTTGTGATCTTGCAAATATCTAATATTAGAGCTGCCCGAAACGAACCACAAAAGTTCATGCAGCAAAATTTTGAACGGCATTTTTTTGGTGGTTAACAGCGGAAAACCGTAACGTAAATCGAAGTGCAATTGGTAGCCGAAAATAGCTTTTACGTCGACAATACCGCGCGTCGGCTTGGTTTTGCCGTTTTCTAAGATCTCGTTCATGAGCTGTCAATATTGCAGTTCAGGATGTTGTTTTGGCATACTAAATCTCCCTTTGTTGTGGCGCAATGCGGCGCACTTTTTTGCCCGCGGCCTCTAATAATGTAACGGCGTACCCATCGGAATGGTCACTTTGATACACAACTTCTGCGATGTCGGTTTCGGCAAGCATGCGCGCGCAAGTGGGGCATGGCAGCAGGTTAATAAATATGCTAGTGCCTTTAAGGCTTACTCCTTGCCCGACGGCTTTCACGACGGCTTCGACCTCGGCGTGCACAGCATCATAATGGTTAAGGTCGCCCGGCGGCGAAAAATGGGTCTCGCGCGAAGCGCCATGCACCATGGCATACGTTTGGAACGGCACAACTTTATTGAAGCTGGTGAGCAGCACCTGGTATTTTTGGCCGGCTTTTTTGCCCAAAACAACGCCGGTTTGAAAACTAGTATCATACGAGCTCTGGGCGGCAATACTGGCAAGCTTTAGCATTTGCCCATCTGTAAGTGTGGTACCTTGGGGCGAATTTTGAGTAATGCGCCGAGCAATCTCCGGCTCTTTTTCAGCCTCGTAGGCTTTCGCTTCGGCTTCGCCTACAAATGGTGATACCAGTTCGTACGGCGTGCCAGCTTTCGTAATCTCATAAAACGTGGGCAGCGTATGGAACGAGTATTTCCACGAGCCATTTATACCCACAACGCGCTTAAAACCACCCTTGTTAATAACATGTATACCATCGCGCTGCGAATATGCAAGCGTGTATATTTTATGCGGGCTGGCGCTGGCGTTTACTTTTTTAATGAGCGCGGCAAGCGTTTCGGCCCGAAGGGTTTTAAATTGCGGTTGGCCTTCGAAGCCTAAAACGTACGGTTCCGTGGCTACGCCCAAAATAATATTGCCTTTTGGCAGATAAGATCTTATAAGCTGCGTAAACCGCTTAGCCGAAATTTCGCGTGGCGCCAAAATAAAAGTAGCCTTTAATTTATTGAGTGGCTTACCACTGCCGAACGCCAAGTCTGCCCACTGTAAGTTATAATGGTTTTTGCTGTGGTCGTTTGCCTCATTGCCAGTGTTCTTTTGTTCGTTTTTATCAAGCTTACCGTGGGCGTATTTTTGGTCGAATTTTTGGCTGAGCTGCGCGACTTTTTTATTGGCCGCCTGGTATAACGCCACGTTTTCAAGCGGTGTGTTTTCAAGCTGGCGATAATTCCAGGTGCATAAATCGGGTGCATCAAACGGAATGGCGTGAAAGTGCACGTGCCCGACGGTGCTTTGTGCTTCGGCGCCATCCTTTTGCACGATTTGCATACCACCGATGCCGTGCACATCTTTGATCAGTTTTTTGGCAATGTACATGCATTTGCGCACGGCTTGCCACTCTAAGGGCGTAAATTCTTTGGGCGACGTAACGTGCCGCCTTGGGACGATCATCATGTGGCCGTCGATGTAAGCATATAAAGTGATGGTCAAAACAATGCCGTTTTCTTCGAAAAATATATACTTTGGGTTGAGGTCACAAAACACACACTTTCCGACTGTCTGCCAGATGCCATCGTATTGTTTGCTAAACCGGGCGTCGCGGTAGGCTATTTGTTTTTTTCGTTCCTCGGGGGTGAGTTGCATAAAATAACCAGTTAGCGTTCCTTGAGCGGGTCTTTGCGTAGCTCCATAAAGTCTTTAAACACGTCGCCTAAGTGCCCGCCAATAGCGCGCTGCACAATTTTAGTAGTCGAAATGGCTGTGCTCTGGCGGTCAACGACAACCACTTCGCCGCCGTACTTAGTTACCGTTTTGTACTCTTTAGAATCTTTGTAGTCGGTGGTCCAGTCTTCCCTGACGGTAATGTACACGTCAGGCTTAAGTAAGCCGAGCGAGGGTTGGCAGCTTGGCTCAGGCAGAATGGTTACAAAATCGACACAGCGCAAGAAGGTGAGCATTTCGGCACGGATTTTTTCATCTAAAATAGGCTTGTTCGGGCCTTTTACCTTTTTAATAGCCTCGTTACTGCTGACACCGACCACTAAAATATCGCCATGTTCTTTGGCTTTTTCAAGGTAACGGCATTGCCCGGCGTGAATTAAATCCCACGAGCCTGCCGTAAACACGATTTTTTTGCCGCGCGCTTTCAACTGCTCATGTAACTCTAATAAATCACTTTGCGAAACAAGCCGTTTCTTCCACGATTGCGCCATTTTCTCTGCCCTCTGGTGTCATTAAGATACCTTGATTGTAATCGATTGCGGCGTGTATGCCAAAACGTGTTTATTACAACTGGTGTAAAATGCCGCGTTGCAGCAACAAGTCTTTGGTTCGTGTGTAGTGCTCGTTGCCCGCCAAATATTCGTAAGGGTTGTGCCGCAGAAATTTGTACAAGTCATGTAACAAAAATACATTTATAAGGGTTTCGAGCAAGTCGTAGCGGGTGTCATTCACTCGCACGAAAGTTTGCTTGACTTGCACCGGGCTGCGTTTATTATAGCCGGAATCAAGAAAGTATTTGCGTGTTTGGGCTTCAGTTTTATATTTGCAATCGACCAGTAAAAACGCCAAAGTGCGGGCGATGTCAAATATCGGCGCGCCATTGCCTGTTTTTTCAAAGTCTAAGATACCGCTAATGCGCAAACTGGGCCGGGTGCTGAATAAGATGTTGCTGCGTACAAAATCCATGTGCAGCGCCTGCTGGCCGGGTAATTTGCCACATGCCGCAATTAACGTTTTTAGCTCATATAGGGTGTTAACCGGCAAGTATATGCCAAGCTTGTTTTCTACTGCTTGCATAGTGGCCGGCTGGCTGAAATATATAATCATTTGGCTGAAGATTTTAGCATATTCCTGTGCGATGCCCGGGAGCGCAGCGGCTTTTGGGTACTGTGCAAGCGCGCTATGCAACTCGCCTAATGCTTGGCCGAGCAGTTTAATGTGTTTGGCTGTGTATGCCTCCCATGAGATAGTTTCGCCTGGCAGGTAATTATACAGCGCGCCGAATCTAACAGCTTGAGCATTTTGCAATTTAATAATCCGGCTGCTTACGCTCGTGCGCACCGGCAGTCCGCTTGCGGCTGCAAAGTTGGCGACAGCATGAGTGCGTATAATCCGCTTGGCTATGCCAGGTTCCTGCTTGTACAAAATAAAATTGTACAAACGCCCGCTGGCCATGCGAAAACCGTAAGATTGGTTGCGGTAACCTTTTTGTACGCCGAGCGTATGCACGGGCTCCAAACCGTACGCCCGTATGGCCTGCAAAATGTATGCTGGCGCTTGAGTTGCCTGACTCTTCATGCAACAATAATGACATATAAGGGGTTTAAAAGCGATGCGCGTAAGTATTATTGCCGCTGTTTCGGCCGACGGGTTCATTGCCCGCGAGCACAACGAGCTCGCTAACTGGTCGAGCAAAGAAGATAAAAAACTGTTTGTGGAACTGACCAAGCGTGCCGGTGTAATGGTGATGGGCGGCGTGACGTATCGCACCATCGGCCGCGCTTTGCCTGGGCGGCGTAACATTGTGTATAGCCGCACGGTCATCAATCAAGAAGGCATCGAAACAACGCAAGAAGAGCCGAGTGCGCTTGTGTGGCGTCTGCAAAAAGAAGGTTTTAGTGAGCTTGCCGTGTGCGGCGGCGCTGCCATTTATGATATGTTTTTGCGCGCTGGCGTAGTTACAGATGTATATTTGACGATCGAGCCGGTGTTTTTCGGTACAGGCATCAGCCTTTTTAAAACACCGTGCGATGTTCGTTTGACGCTCGCCGAGTGCAAGCAACTTACGCCTGATGTTACATTATTCCATTACACCGTACAGCAAAAACCGTAAGCGCTTTTTAAGGCGCCAGTAAATGATATAATAGCTGCATGATTACCCACCATGCCCTTGGGCTGCATCGCCGCCACGGTTTATTAGTGCGATTGCTGTCTTATGGCGTGGCATTGAACGGCGTGCTTATTATTGCGAGCGTGCTCCGCGACCAAGTTGGCGGTAATTTTTTACGCATTGAAATTAGTGAACTCGGCGAGATTATCTTTAGCCTGCCCTTGTTTTTGGGCCTGACGCTGGTGTATTTAAGTGTGCTGCTGCGCCGCCGTAAACTTACCGCTTGGCTGGTAACAATCTTAGTGTATGGCTTTGTGTTGGGCATCAACATCGTACGGCTCGCGAGCGTGCACCACCCTTTAACAGCCGGCTATCCGCTGGCGCGCATCCTTATTAACATCGCATTGCCGGCAACAATCGTTGCGATTTTGGCGTTGCTAGACGACCACTTTACAGTAAAGAGCGACATCCGCGGCTTTAGCGTGTCGTTACAGTTTGTAGTTGCGGTCATGGCGATCGCGCTCATTTATGGGGTCACGGGTTTTATGCTGCTCGATGTGCATGATTTCCACCACCAAATTACCCTGGGCGAAGCATTCCACCGCACTATCGACCAGTTTGGGCTGACGACTAATTCTAGTTTGGTGCCGTATACCCGCCGTGCGCATATATTTTTAAATTCGTTGAGCTTTATTAGCCTGGTGGCAGTCGGCTACGCCTTTTTGTCGTTTTTTCAGCCGCTGCGTGCCCGCTTTTCCGACCAAAGCGAGCACCGGCATGTAAGTGAAAAGCTGCTCGCGCAATATAACGGTAACAGTGAAGATTTTTTCAAGTTGTGGCCGCACGACAAGTATTATTTTTTTGATGAGGCAGATACGGCCGGCCTTGCCTACACGGTGCGCCATGGTATAGCTTTGGTAGTGGGCGACCCCATGGGCGATGCTAAAAAGTTCGCCCGCCTGCTTCGTGAGTTCGATGAGCTTTGCTGGTCGAATGACTGGCGCGTTGCCTACGTGCATACCACGCCGGACTATGCCGGACTATACCGCGCCGCAGGTTTTAGCTTGCAAAAAATTGGTGAAGAAGCGGTGCTTGATTTGCAGCACTTTAAAGAACACACCGAAAACAACAAGTATTTTCGACAAATTAAAAACCGCTTCGACAAGCAAGGTTATACAGCCGAACTGCTAAAACCACCGCATAACCAGGCGCTATTGAATCGCTTAAGCACCATTTCAAAGGAGTGGCTTGATAGGCCAGGCCGTGCTGAGCGCGGATTTATGATGGGAAGCTACACGAACCAGTACATGCAGCTGTGTAATATTATGGTGCTCCGCGACCAAGCGGGTACCATCCAGGCATTTATTAACCAAATTCCGTCGTATGATCCGCACGAGGCTAACTTCGACTTGTTGCGCCACACGCACGAAGCGCTCGGCAATAGCAACGACCGCCTATTGCTGGCATTTATACATGCACTCCACGCCGAAGGTTTTGCCCGCTTAAACTTGGGCCTGTGCCCGTTAAGCGGCCTCGATGATAAGACCGAAGAGCGCACCGTTATAACTAATGCGTTGCGTTTTGTATATGCGAATGGTGACAGGTTTTATTCATTTAGTGGCCTGCGCCGCTTTAAAGAAAAATACGAACCTGTGTGGCAGCCGCGCTACATTGCTTATCGCGGCGGTTTAAGTAGCTTTACAAAGGCACTGAACGCCCTTAACCGCGCGATGCGCGTGCGCAAGCCCCGCCATCTTAAGCCCTAATTTTTACGCGTCGATGCCAAGCCGCGAGCGTAACGCGTAACGAGCCATTAAAAAGCTGTCTAACGGTGTGTCACACCCTATGGCGGCTTCGTGAGTCGCATACTGCGAAGGGTATTCTGGCTGTAAAAGCATGACCGCATCTGCTACTGTGCCGACCTCTTTTAAAAACGTTTCATGGTGAGGAGTGCGGTCGTCGATATGGACAGCCGTAATCTTGTACTCGGCCGCTTCTATATCCTGCTCTGTAACGGCCGACTCTAAACATTGGCGCATAACGGTCGCCGCGGCTTTGCCCTTGTTCATGCCGTCTTCTTGCCCGCTAAAGTTGCGCGGAAAAACAATGCCGTCGAAACAGCCGGGTAAGAAATCGGCAAAGAAATCAACGGTCGCTTGTTCGCACCCTGGCAGCGTAGAAGTGTTGGCAAAAATATATGCGCCGCTGCGCCGCAACTGCTGCATAATACTTGAAATTAGATGGATATTTTCAGCCGGCTTGACAAGCTTAGCATTCATCATAACTTGGGCGACTGATTGAATATCGGCGTAGCTTGAAAGACTTTTGAGCCCATTGCCGTATTCGTGCATCTCGTCAATTGGCGTGCCCGCGGCTTCTTCGATGGTGCGCAAACATTCGTGCGTACCACGCAGCACCTCGCAGACATCTACCGACAGGTACGTATGCGGCATGTTTTCGGTCATAGCTAGGGCGCCTAAAACGCCAACAGTCGGTTGTACGCTGGCATCTGGATGCTGCATGTATGCCTGCCAACTGCTAAGTAGTTCTTGTTGAGTAATTTCAGGATATTCGTGGTCGAGGCTCATACCGGCGTTCGGCATCCATAGATTTGGCTGTGTCATGTCAAGCAGTATAGCATAAAATAAAAACTGCCGCCTGAATATTGGCGACAGTTTTTATTTGGCGTTTCTGCGGCTGGTGCGGGCTAAAGTTCGCTCACATCAACGGTAATTGAAGGCCCCATAGCGGTGGCGATATGGATCGCTTTCACGTAGTTGCCCTTTACAGAATTCGGCTTGTTGCCCTTGATGCTCGCAAATACGGCGCGCACGTTCTGTTCGAGCTTGTCTTTGCCGAATGAAACCTTGCCAACGCCCAAGTGCACGATGCCGGTGCTGTCGACGCGGTATTCAACACGGCCGGCTTTTGCTTCGGTAACGGCTTGAACAACATCGGTGGTAACGGTGCCGCTCTTTGGGTTCGGCATCAAGCCGCGCGGGCCAAGGGCGCGGGCATATTTGCCAAGCTTAGCCATTTGGCTAGGGGTAGCAATTAAGATGTCGAAATTCATAATGCCTTTGTCGAGGTCTTTGATTATTTCTTCGCCGCCCACGAGATCTGCCCCGGCCTTTTTAGCGGCGGCTGCTTCGTCGTCGGCAAAAACTGCAACGCGCACGTTTTTACCAGTGCCAGCTGGCAATACCAAATTATCGCGCAAGGTTTGGTCGGCGTGGCGCGGGTCGACGCTCAGGTTAACATGCAATTCAACGCTGGCGTCAAACTTTGCTGGGTTGGTTTTGGTGGCAAGCTCCAAAGCTTCGGCCAAACTATAGGTTTTGCCTTTTTCGATTTGCTTGGCGGCTTCGCGGAACTTTTTACCCTGGCGCTCTAAACGAGGGCGAGTCGGGTTGGCGTGCTGCTTTGGCTTTTCAGCTTCTTCGGCCGTCTGCTCTTTGCGCTCTTCTTTAGCTTGCTTTTCTTCGGCTTCAGCCAAAGATTTTGCGCTGCGCTTACCAGCCTTAGCGGTCGCTTTTTCTTCTTTTTCAGGAGCTGCTTCTACGATTAATTCAGCTTCTTTGGTTTCTTCGTTTGTAACGGCTTTGTCTGCCATAATTATTCCTTTCGTGGTGCGTGCGGCCGGTTTCACGGGCCTCCCACAATTTAATTTGTTATGAAACGTTAAAGTTTTTCAGGGTAACCAGGTTCTCCGTAAATAAGTCCATCATATGATCGTGGCTGCGCAGAGGGGCGAGGTTGTGGTTCTGGATAGTTCGAAGTTATCACCGGAACTTGTAAACCATCGTATTGCTGTTCTGGCGGCGCTTGAGGTTGGTCACTCTCGGGCTGGCCTACGCTTGTTGCTTTCTCAAAACGGGGAGTTCTGACTGGCTCTGGGTAATTAAAGTCGGAGCTGCCTGACGCCTTGTATTCGCTTTGGCTCGAAGGCTGTTCGTTTGGATTAGCGCTACTATCGGGGTAGAAAATTTTAAGTGGCCGGTCTTCAAAATTCTCGCCACTAAAAAACCCTGTTTTTTCTGTCATGGTTAGCCTTCGATTTCAACACCCATGCTGCGGGCAGTGCCGGCAACCATCTTTTTAACAGCGGCGATGTCGTCGGTGTTCATGTCTTTTGCTTTCGCTTCAGCGATTTTGGTCAGCTGGGCATCGCTTAATTTTTTAGCGATCTTTTCGCTGTTGGGCTTGCCCGAACCTTTTTTAATGCCAAGTTCGGCACGAATAAGGTCGTCGGTTGGCGCACCAACAACGTAAAAGGTCATACTGCGGTCGTCGTAAATTGTCACGTGGACAGTAACGGTCGCACCTTGCATGTCTTTAGTCTGGTCGTTGAACGGGTTGATGAAGTCCATCATGTTTACACCGTGCGCACCAAGAATACTACCAACCGGAGGCGCAGCAGTTGCGCGGCCAGCGGGCAGTTTCATTTTTACATTTGCTTTTACAGCTTTTGCCATTGATTAATCCTTCTTGCAATATGGTGAGAAAATTGAAGCGCTCACCACAATGTGCGTAACTTTGGTATTTTACTATAAAACGCTTTAAAAGTCTATGCTTCGCCGTGCGGTGGTTGGGGAAAATCTGGCAATAAGTCAGTGAAATCCGTAGGCACGTCTGGTTCGGCAAATATCGCATTTAGGAGCGCCTGCTCGCGCGCAAACATCATACGCTTTTGGTCCGGAGTCAGCACATCATTTAGGCAGCCGCCCGTCGCATCATAGCCAAATCCGTTTTCGCGTTGTTCTGTTGCCGTACGAACTTGTTCGCATTCGCCTTCGGAATTAGCAAAGGCGCATTTGTACGGCTCGCCAATTTTCGGCGTAAAGTCTGTTATTGTTGAAAAAAGCAGCCAATTTCGCAGGCAATTTTCACCTGCGGGTGACGAGGATGACGGAGAGTTTTCTGCAGACATGATTTTGCCGCCTACACGCGCTTTACTTGCAAGCTGTCGAGCTCGACCGGTGTTTCGCGGCCAACCATATTTACAAGCACCTTAAGTTTGCCTTTGGCGGCGTCAATTTCGTTGATGGCACCGTCGAAGCCCTTGAACGGCCCGTCGATAATACTGACCACTTCGCCAAGGCGGAAGTCCATTTTGTGCTTCGGCTGTTCTAAGCCCATGCGCTTCTGAATGTTTTTCACTTCATCTTCACTTACTGGGGTCGGCTCGGTGCCTGAACCTACAAAACCGGTCACGCCAGGAGTGTTGCGTACGATGTACCAAGCGTCCTCGCTCATTTTGATTTCTACCAAAACGTAGCCCTGGAAAATGCGCTTTTCGACCACTCGGCGTTTGCCGTTTTTGATCTCAATCATCTTTTCTTTGGGCACTAAGACTTGGAAAACCTTGTCTTTCATTTCCAGGCTATCGGCGCGTTGGCGGATGCTTTCGGCCACCTTTTCTTCATAGCCGCTGTAGGTGTGGATTGCGTACCATTGTTTTGATTCGTCGTATCGTTTGCTCATAAATTCTCCGGTAAGTCAGCCTTAAACCTGCTTACTTTAATAATACCTGCTTAAATATTTTGTCGAGACCGAAGTCAAGTAACGCGATAATAAT
>Ga0157374_10001644_pt1 | contig 18718 bp, 20 predicted proteins | sample M25metaG_FD_115308 | JGI IMG/M metagenome (GOLD analysis project Ga0157374, IMG submission 115308) | Miscanthus rhizosphere microbial communities from Kellogg Biological Station, Michigan, USA - M2-5 metaG | ecosystem: Host-associated > Plants > Roots > Rhizosphere > Soil | place: USA: Michigan... | reverse complement strand
TGGCGCGGGGCCAGAAAAGCGGACTCAATGATGCGCGCTTGGTGCTCAAGGGCATTCGCGGTATCGGCATTACAGAGTTTCAAAGCGAAGACGTGGTCCGTCATCCGTTGGTACAGCAAATCGTCAATGCTTATGAACAACAGGCTAGAGAGCGTTAATTACGCATGGCGGCAAAACAAGTAAAACAAAAAACTCCCAATCGGCGGAAGGGAGAAGTCGATAAAAATTCCGCGTCAAAACCATCTCTCAAATTAGCCGTGCAATACGAATTGGATAAAGATTCGTTGCCCACTAGGCATCAATTTCGTCGTTGGATTCATCTTGCACTCGAGCACGATGCCGAAGTGGCGTTGCGTGTTGTCGACGAGGATGAAGGACGCCAGTTGAATCGAGACTATCGCGGCAAAGATTATGCGACCAATGTGCTGACCTTTGAGTACGGTGCTCCGATACCGGGAATGCCGCTCATGGGTGATATCGTGTTATGTGCGCCGGTTGTTGCTCGCGAGGCGCGGGAGCAAGGCAAAGATTTACATACGCATTATGCGCATTTGACGGTGCATGGCGCGTTGCATATGCAAGGCTATGACCATGAAGAGGCGAGTGATGCCGAAGTGATGGAAGGAAGAGAGATAGAGATTCTTTCGGTGCTTGGTATTGCAAATCCCTACGACGAATAATAAAAAAACGCTAACAAAGAGACGCTGCCATTCTGAGAAATCTGCTTTTCTATATGGCGAAAATTAGCAAAAAGCAGATCCTTCGCGATGCTCGGAATGACATTATGTTTTGTAAGTCATTTGCAAAAAAATCAAGAAGTTTTCTTTTTCTCTTCCGGTCCGAGCGGCTCCAGATTTTCTCCGCGCAAGGCCGTCAATAACAAATCACCTTTTTCAGATACCCGAAACTCGCCATAACGAGCCCGTTGATAATATTGTCCATGACCTTCTTGAAAGAAGAACGCATTGGTGGCGAATTTCACATTGTTATCGCGGACGCGATAACGTAGCAGCGCTTCGCCTGCGGCAAGCGGTGTTCCGTCTTCGAAACGCTTGAATTGGCCGACACCTTTGTCGTTTAACGCAACGACAATACGGCCATCGGAAAGTGTGCTTTTATCTCGGCTGCCGAACGCATCGTTAACAATACGGAAACGCAACGCCATGTAATCGCCTTGCATCAGCGAACGCGGATCGACCGGTGCCAATTCTAGTAGCACGATACGACCATTCGCCAACAAGTTTTCCTTTTGCCATATGGAAAAGTTGACGGCACCGAGAATGAGAATCGCCCCTGCCAATATGATGAACTTACGCATGGGATTTCTCCTCTTGTTTTACCGGAAATAACAAATGCAGCCCATATCGCGCCGCAATCAGTACGCAGCCGGTACCCGTAAGCGCCATGGATTTCACCAGCAAATTGACATCGAGCTGGTAATAAAAGTGCGATAAGTAAAGTAATAAAGCAATGATGCCCAGACCGAATAAGATCCGATTGGCATTGGCGAAGCCAAGTATGACAACGAGTAGCGCCACGCTAATGCCCGGCGCTTTGAATGCTGTTGCTGCAATCATTAAAGCGATAGCCAACGACACTATTCCGGTGCGGCTTGTCGGCGTTACTTCGTAACGGGCCAATAATCCGAACACGGTTTTAACCAACATCGCGCCGATCATCAGCGGGCCTAACCATAGGGTGATTTCGTTTTGCGTAACGAGCTGGGACCAAATCGTTGACCATAGATTTATCGGAAATAAAAGACCGAGCGTTAACCCGTACCCGATAGCGCGTACCTTCGAGCTTTGCGAAGCCCAACGAAATTCGTTTAGCCAAACGAGCGTTAATGCCGCAGCAAGGATGCCGGGCAATAAGTGAATTATGTGTTCCAGCGCGAAGGCTATCGCAAGTGCTGCCACGACGCTGAACGCCGATAAAACACGATGAACGAAATTGGGAATTACTGCGACAAGTACTGCTTCAAATGCGGCGAACAACAAGAAGGCTTCTGGTGAATCTCCCTTCTGGAATAAATTCATGATGCCGAAGCCGATCGCGAATTGTCCCGTGAGGCTCACCGCTAGCCCGAATTGCGTAGTGAAGTCGTTATTGTTCCATTTGCGGAAAATAGCGAATGCACCTGAGCAGCAAAGGACTCCGATGATGAGCATGGCGCCGCTGCTTTTAAAGCCGAGGCTGAATGCGACACCGAAGAATGCCATCAAAAACCATGCCCCGATCCAGCCTGCTACACCGAGCATGGCGCGGATGTACCACACCGACCGCGTCGCAGCCGGCGGTGGCAAGTCGCCCGTTACCAATTGTGCCTTGCTTAATCGTTGCCATAGGTCTTCGGGCGTATTCATGCTTTCATCTCCTCGTTGATGCCTTTCAACCAGATAGCACCGCCTGCCGACAATCCGATGATAACAAGCCCAATCAATAGGAATCCGCCGGCATGGGAATCGTGCAACAAATAACGGCTGAGTAGTGCCGTGATGACAACGATTGCCGACAGTACGCCGGCGGCAAGAACATATAAATCGGGCAAGCGATAACGATAAAACCAGTAAGCGGTTCCCATCCACAATAGGTATATCGGCAATGCCGCATAGCCGATATCGCGCGCTTCGAAAACCCACCACACTGCAAGAATCGATGCGCAGATACCGTTCACTGTCGCAACTGTTCGGGCGCCCCAGCGAGGACGTAACCAGTCGATGCCATATAGCGCAAGGCTTTCCCATATCAATAGCGCTATCGTGTTTAGCATAAACAACGACCATAGCAATGAACGATGGTCGCCGAACCAACCGAAGAATCCGCGCAACACCATGCCATAAAGCGTCGCCGCCACATTGATTAGCGCAAGCCAAATCAGCCACAACGCCGCAAGCCGTGCCGTTAATACCCAAGGCAGTATTAACAATGCCCATACCGCGAATAATTCCCAAGGGTCCGCGCCGGTTTGATAGGTCTGGCCGAATAATGCCAATAAAGCACCGGTGACGAGTGACGCAGCAAGTAGCGAGGCTTTCCCCACTGTTTTTTCCAATCCATAAAACCAACTGATAGCAACGGCGGCAGCAAGCAGTGCTTCCACCAAAATGAATTTGGCGAATCTACCGAGCTCTTGCCAGTTGTAAGCAAGGAAAAACACGATACCAGCGGCGATCAGCGCTGCGCCGAGCCAGATAAAAAGATCGCCGATGAAACGGCGCCATGCAGTGCCATTGGGAATGACATCGGCGGTGCGTAACGCTGCTTCGACATTATGCGGCTCGATTCGGCCATCTTCGGCCCACTCTAATATATCGTTGCGTAGATTGCCTTTGCCGAAATCCACAGTAGAGGCCCCTTATTAATTAATCAAACTGATTTTCGAGGTACGGCTTGTTTCGTTCAAATTGTTTATCGATGCGGGCCAATGTCGGAAAAAACCTTCCGCAAATGAGTACAAACTTTTTTCAGGCGTGTTGTGAAATCTTGTCCCCGCGCGGGGCGACAGGGAATCGAGACTAAGCCGCTTGCATCCGGTAAGTGTATGTCGCCGGTTTTGTTGGGATCGAGCAGGAAAGCGCGATGCCGGCCCAGTCGGCCGACGGCGAGTCCTAGTTCGAATATGATGTCATCGTGAGCGAGATTGACGGAGGGGATGACTGCGTCGTCGGCTGTCGCGATGACTATTGCGAAGTCTGTCTCATCGAGTTGTTGTTCAAGACTTTCGATGGCATAGGGCGATGTGCGGAAAACCCCCTTTGTCCAAATTTTGCAAGTTAAGGTCGCGCAAGCTAGGTGCTTTTCGGCCGCTTCGGCGATTTTTAAAGCTTCCGGCGACGAAATGATTAAAACCCGGGCGGTCTCATCGGTTCGTTTAACTAGCGCATTTCGCCGATAAAGGCGGTCGGCGAACATTTTCGCCAACTGATGCCAAATCATCGGATATAAATTCGCCAGCTCGAAAAAGTGTGCCGACGAGAGCTTAGCTACCGAGCTGGGCTCCAATGCGATGACCGTCGCCGAGCGCGGTAATGAGGGAAGAACGATGGCGACTTCGCCGACATGATCATTGGCCGTTAACTGCGCCACTTCGCATTCATCCACGAAGACGGAAAAGGTGCCAGACAGGATGAAATAAACGGTATCGTCGAAACCGCCTTGAGCGATGATGACTTTGCCGGGCGCGATTTTTTGTACCTTCGCCCGTTGGGCGATCGCTTCCGCAATATCCGCATCGCCCATCACCAGCTTTTGGTTGAGAAGCGATTCGACTAACGTTGCATTTTTATCAGGGTGAGCCTGTGGCATTTTTCTCCCTTAAGTCCTGCAAATAGGTTCTAGCTTCGGTGTTTTCCTGAACGCGCCATACATTGGTAAACAGCAGAACTATATAACAAGGATTTCTAACCGGGGGTACTCTTCGTGTTATTGTGAGCCGCTTCATAGAGCGTTTTCGCCGAAATTTGCAGGTCGGTTGACTGTCTTTTGCCGTCAGGGTAGTGTGTCCGCTCCGCTTTACCCACGAAAACAATCAATGAGTAGTGACTCACCACGACCTCGGTGGCTGGAACGCCTTTCCAGCTTACTCTCCCGTGAACCCGACGACCGTGAAGCTTTGCTGGAACAGCTTCATGCCGCTTACGAACGCAATTTATTGGATGCCGATGCGCTTTCGATGATCGAAGGGGTGTTGCAGGTATCTGAAATACAAGTTCGGGATGTGATGGTTCCTCGGGCTCAAATGGATGTCATCGACGTCTCCGAGAGCCCCGATAAATTTATCCCCTTCGTCATTCAAACCGCCCACTCCCGCTTTCCCGTCATCGAAGAAGATAAGGATAACGTCCTCGGCATTCTGCTTGCAAAAGACCTCTTGCGTTATTACGCCGGCGAGGAAGAGTTCAACGTTCGTGAAATGTTGCGGCCGGCGGTTTTTATTCCGGAATCGAAACGGCTCAACGTGCTGCTACGTGAATTCCGCGCGAACCGAAATCATATTGCTATCGTCGTCGATGAATACGGCGGCGTTGCCGGTTTGATTACGATTGAAGATGTGCTGGAACAAATCGTCGGCGAAATCGAAGACGAATACGATTACGACGAATCCGAAGACAACATTATTCAGGATCGCACAGGGCGTTATCGCGTCAAAGCCGTGACCGAGATCGCCGACTTCAACGAAATCATGGGCACGACCTTCTCCGACGAAGAGTTCGATACGGTCGGCGGTTTGGTCATTAGCCATTTTGGCCGCGTGCCGAAGCGCGGCGAGCAAGTGAGCTTCGATGGATTGGCCTTCCAAGTGCTGCGTTCCGATAGCCGGCGATTGCATGTCTTGCTCGTGGAAAAAGCGAAAGATTCCTCCAAGGATGACGACGGACGGATCAGGGCAGACGAATGAATGGTAGGGAAGAGAGCGGAGAGCAGGCCGTCTTGGTCCCGTCTCCGTTGTCCAGGCGTAGCGTCGTCGGTATTGTTCCTCGTCTCTCGTTGGCGCTGGCAGGAATTTTCGGTGCCGTCACTATCTTTGCCTTTTCCCCATTCGGGCTTTTTTATGTCGCATTCCTCGCACTAGGTGGCTTGTCCTTACTATGGCGGCGCTGCAGGATTCCAATGCAGGGGGCTTTACTGGGCTATGTTTTCGGCCTCGGCATGTTTTGTACCGGTGTCGCTTGGCTCTATGTCAGCTTGCACGATTTCGGTGGGATGCCGGCGCCGGTGACGGTTTTAGCGGTCTTTCTGTTGTGCGCGTATTTGGCTTTGTTCCCTGCCGTTGCCGGTTGGTTGACGGTGAAATTCGCCGGGACATCGGCATGGCGTTTTTCGCTCGCCGCTGCGGCGAGCTGGGCATTGACCGAGTGGCTGCGCGGATGGCTATTGACTGGTTTTCCTTGGCTTGCAATCGGCTATTCGCAAGTGCCGTGGAGTCCCTTGGCAGGCTTGGCCCCCGTCGGCGGCGTGTATGCGATGTCGTTCGCCGTCGCTTTGATCGCCGCGTTGGTGGCACTCGGCATAACGCAATGGCGCGAATCGACACGTGCGGTATTGGTTATCGGTTCGATATTGATCGCTTTATTTCTTGCATCATGGGCATTAAAACAAATCGAATGGACCATGCCGTCGAAAGAGCCGATTTCCGTTAGCTTGTTGCAGGGAAATATCCCTCAGGAATTGAAATTCGTGCCGGGCAAGCTAAGCCAGCAATTGCAAACTTATTTGACCTTGGCCGACCAGAACAAAGCGCAGTTAATGGTGCTGCCGGAGTCCGCAGTTCCGCTGTTGAAGAGCGATGTGCCGCCGTCTTACTTCGATGCGTTGAAATCTACCGTGCCACCTAACGGCGATATGTTGGTCGGCGTATTCGATGATATCGATAGTGGAAAGCAAGTTTTCAATAGCGTGATCAATCTCGGCAATACGCCGACGCGCACTTATCATAAGACGCACTTAGTCCCATTCGGCGAATTCATTCCGTTTAAATGGCTTATCGGCTGGGTTTATATAACCATGTTGAACATACCGCTCTCGGATCAGACGGCGGGCGCAACCGATCAAACACCGCTTCAGGTGGCGGGCGAAAAAGTGGCGGTCAGCATTTGTTATGAAGACGCATTCGGCGAAGAAGTGATTCGGCAATTACCTGCCGCCACGTTGCTGGTAAACGTCAGCAACGATGCCTGGTTCGGAGAGCATGTGGCGCCTTGGCAACATACCCAAATCGCGCAAACCCGCGCAGCCGAAACAGGCCGTTATATGCTGCGGGCGACCAATACCGGCGTTACTTCCATCATCAATGATCGTGGCGAAGTCGTCGCAGCCTTGCCGCAATTGATGACCGGCGCATTGCGCGGTATCGCCCAGGGCCGTACCGGTGTGACCCCCTATGTGGCCATGGGTAATTGGCTTATCGTGATCGTTTGTTGTTCGTTGCTGTTGTGTCTTCGCATGAGACGCAGCGACCAGGACATCACCTCGTGACGTGGTGGTGCTATATGATCCGTTGCGCCGATGAAACCTTGTACACCGGTATTACCAACGATTTGCAGCGGCGCATCGATGCGCATAATGCCGGCACGGCCTCTAAGTACACACGTGTTCGCCGCCCTGTCGATTTGGCATACGCGGAGCCCCACCCCGCCCGTTCGGAGGCATCGAAACGCGAAGCTGCCATCAAGCGCTTATCCCGAGAGGCGAAGTTAGCGCTGATCGAGAACGGTTCCCTTATGGGCGATAGATGCGTATAAGACACGCGAAATAAAGTAAAATCGATCGCTTTACGACTATCAGAGAAGCGACCCGAATCGCCGGTCACTATGCGGACTTTCCAAGAAATCATTCTTACCTTGCAGGATTACTGGAATCGCCAAGGTTGCGCGTTGCTGCAACCCTATGACATGGAAGTCGGCGCCGGTACATCCCACACTGCTACGTTCCTCCGCGCACTCGGCCCTGAGCCCTGGCGTGCTGCTTATGTGCAACCGTCGCGCCGGCCTAAGGATGGCCGCTATGGCGAGAACCCCAATCGGTTGCAGCATTACTATCAATACCAAGTGGTGCTGAAGCCGGCGCCGGAAAATATTCTCGAACTCTACCTTGGATCCCTTGAAGCCATCGGTTTCGACACCAAACAAAACGATATCCGCTTCGTCGAAGATGATTGGGAAAATCCCACCTTGGGCGCATGGGGCTTGGGCTGGGAAGTGTGGTTGAACGGTATGGAAGTTACGCAGTTTACTTATTTCCAGCAGGTAGGCGGGCTCGATTGCAAACCCGTGCTCGGTGAAATCACCTATGGCTTGGAACGATTGGCGATGTATTTGCAAGGCAAGGAGAATGTCTACGATCTCGTCTGGACCGAATGGACGGAAAAGGGCATTAAACGGCAATTAAGCTACGGCGATGTCTTTCATCAAAACGAAGTCGAGCAATCCACCTACAACTTCGAATATTCCAACATCGATATGTTATTGCGCCACTTCGGCGAATACGAAACGGAAGCGAAACACTTGATGGAGAACAATCTGCCGTTACCGGCCTATGAAATGGTGTTGAAGGCAGCGCATACATTCAATCTGCTCGACGCGCGCGGCGCCATTTCCGTTACCGAACGTGCGGCATATATCGGCCGCATTCGCAACTTGGCGCGCAAAGTCGCTCAGGCCTATTACGATTCCCGTGAACGTTTGGGTTTCCCGATGTTGAATGCAGCGAAGAAAGAGGCGGCATGATGGCTGAGACTTTGCTGATCGAAATTTTTACGGAAGAGCTGCCGCCGAAAGCGTTAAGCCGTTTGGGGCAGGCGTTCGCTGACGAAGTGTTCAAGGGACTGCAATCGCAGGATTTAATTGCAGCCGGCACGGCCCCTGCTTTTTATGCGACGCCGCGACGCTTAGCGGTCAGTATTCCCGGTGTGCTAGCGAAGTCAGCGGACAAAGAAACACGCGTTAAAGTCTTACCCGTTAATGTGGCCCTCGACGCGGACGGTAATGGAACGGCGGCGCTGAACAAAAAACTCGCAGCCCTTGGTTTTCCGCAACTGACCGTTGCCGAATTGGAACGGGCGCAAGACGGCAAAGCGGAAAGTTTTTTTTATAACTACACCGCATCCGGTATCGACTTGGATAAAGCACTACAGACGGTGCTGACGCAAGCCATCGCCGCGCTACCCATTCCGAAAGTAATGCGTTATCAAGCGGAAAACGGCGACGATGTAGAGTTCGTTCGGCCGGCTCATGGATTAGTAGCCTTGTATGGCGCCGACGTGATTCCTGTGAATGCGCTAGGACTTACCGCCGGACGTGTGACCCATGGACATCGTTTTCAAGGTGCTGCCAACATAAGCTTAGCCCACGCGGATGAGTACAAAGCGAAGCTGAAAACGGAAGGTGGCGTGATTGCTAGCTTCACCGTTCGTTTGTCGGAGATCAAGCGCCAGTTGGAAGAATGTGCTGCTGTCTTGGGTGCTGATTTGCGTCTTTCCGAAAGAGAAGATCTCCTCACTGAGGTGACCGCCCTAGTCGAGAATCCAACCATCTATGTCGGCGAGTTCGAATCGGAGTTTCTCGAAGTTCCGCAAGAGTGTTTGATTCTAACCATGCAGCAGAATCAAAAATATTTCCCATTGTTCGATCAAAACGGCAAACTGCTTAATCAGTTTCTACTGGTCAGCAATATGCGGCTCAACGATCCGGAAAACATTATCGAGGGCAACCAGCGGGTCATCCGGCCGCGTCTTGCCGATGCGCGTTTCTTCTATCAGCAAGATAAGAAACTGCGCCTTGCCGATGGTGTGGCGAAATTGAGCCATGTGGTTTATCACAACAAGCTGGGTTCGCAGCTCGATCGCATCGGTCGTTTGCAACGTTTGTCGTCGGCAATCGCCGGAAAACTCGGCATCGATCCTGCTGCCGCTGATCGCGCGGCCTTACTGTGTAAGGCCGATCTCGTGACCAATATGGTCGGCGAGTTTCCTGAATTGCAAGGTATCATGGGCCGCTACTACGCTCGTAATGATGGCGAAAATGCGGATGTGGCCGATGCGATGGAAGCTCATTATCGGCCTCGCTTTGCAGGCGATGAGTTGCCGCCGGCGGGCGTTGCAACCGCCGTGGCATTGGCCGACAAAATGGAAGCGTTGGCCGGATTGTTCGGTATCGGACAACAGCCTACCGGTGATAAGGACCCATTCGGTTTGCGGCGCGCGGCGTTGGGTGTGATTCGTATTCTTGTCGAAGGTGGTTTGCCGCTGGCGTTGAACGATTTGATCGATGCGGCATTCGATTGTTTTCCCAAAACGCTTGGATTGGGTGATGCGCATACGGATTTGACGCGATTCATATTCGATCGCATGCGCGGTTATTTCTCCGATGCAGGTTATACGACCAATGAAATCGAAGCCGTATTGTCGCAATTGCCGATGCAAGCGCATTTGATTCCGAAGCAATTGGCGGCGGTGCGTGCGTTCTATGCATTGTCCGAAGCACCAAGCCTCGCCGCTGCCAATAAGCGAATTGGTAATATCCTCAAGAAAGCGGAGCATATACCGGCGACATTCAGCGCATCGCTGTTTATTGACGCAGAGGAAAAAGCGTTAGGAGAAGCCTTTGTCGCAGCGAAGACCCGCGCCGACGAACACTTCGCATTGCAAGATTACACCGCCATGCTGCAACAGCTTGCATCGCTTAAAGACCCGGTGGATCGTTTTTTCGACGGCGTAATGGTGATGGTCGATGACACGAGCGTGCGCGACAACCGTATCGGTTTGTTGTATCAACTGCGCGAAACCATGAACCGCATTGCCGATCTTTCCAAGTTGGCCGTATGAAGCTAATCGTTCTCGACCGCGACGGCGTCATTAATTACGACAGCGACCAGTTCATCAAGTCGCCGGACGAATGGAAGCCTATTCCAGGCAGCCTCGATGCCATCGCGCGGCTCAATCAAGCGGGTTATCGAGTTGTTGTAGCCACCAACCAATCGGGTGTGGGGCGCGGCTTATTCGATATGGCGACGTTGAATGCGATTCATCGCAAAATGCACGAGGCCGCCTTTCAAGCGGGCGGTCGAGTTAACGGTGTGTTCTTTTGCCCCCATGCCGCGGAAGCCAATTGCGGATGCCGTAAACCGAAGACGGGTTTATTCGTCGACATCAGCCGACGTTTCAATATGTCGCTTGCCAATGTTCCTGCGGTTGGGGATTCGTTACGCGATTTGCAAGCGGCGAGCGCTGTGGGCGCACAGCCTATACTGGTATTGACCGGTAAAGGGGAAAAAACCCGCGCAGCGGGCGACTTGCCTCCGGAGACGATGGTCTTCGACGATTTGCAGAGTGTCGCAAAACATATCTTGAAAAAAACTTGAATGGTTTGCTGTGCTGATCTTATTGGCATCAAGATGCTTTGGATGGCTCCCTTCTCCCGCAGGCGGGTGCTGCAAGGTATCTGAATACCTATAAATTCAACGCAACAAATCACCACCCAATCCGACATGACTTACCTCCGCTCCATCCTTTTCAATCTATTCCTCATCATCCTCACAATTCCTTACGCGCTCTTTTCATTTCTCACCTTTCCTCTCAAGCGCGAAACACGCTACACCTTGATTACCTCTTGGACAAAGTGGGTCTTGTGGGCTTCGAAGGTGATTTGCGGCATGCGTTATCGCATCGAGGGTTGGGAGCATATTCCCGCACAGGGGACTATCTTTCTAGCGAAGCATCAAAGCCGTTGGGAAACCGTTGCGTTGCCGGCGCTCATTCCGCTTTTGTGCTTCGTATATAAGCGCGAACTGCATTACATCCCATTCTTCGGTTGGGGTATCGCCTTATGCGGCATGATCCCCATCAATCGCGGCAGTGCGCGTCATGCGTTGGCGCAAGTGGTGAGAGATGGCGGCGAGCGGCTCAAAGAGGGCTGGAATGTGGTGATGTTTCCGGAAGGCACGCGTGCTATGCCGGGGCAGCGTTTGCATTACAAAATGGGCGGGGCTTATTTAGCGGTCAAGACCAATACACCGGTGGTGCCTATTGCTCATAACGCCGGCGATTGCTGGCCGCGTGGTTCATTCTTGAAACGCCCTGGGCTCATCACTTTGGTATTTGGCCCGCCCATCTCGCCCGAAGGTATGACGGCTGAGGAATTGAATCGTACGGTCGAAACCTGGATCGAAACCGAAATGAGCCGCCGATTTCCTCATCAATACGATAAGCACCCAGCATGATCAAGCGAACCAAGGTTGCGGAAACGACGCGCTCTATTCATGTCGATGGCCGCGAATTGGTTTATGTATTGAGGCGCACGAATCGTCGCCGCACCATCGGCTTGATCGTCAATCACGAAGGGCTCAAGGTCGCTAGTCCATGGTATGTGCCCCTGGACGAGATTTACGCCATGATCGAGCGAAGCAAAGATTGGGTCTTCGATAAGCTGAATGCTTGGCAAGTCCAGCAGTTACCAGTACGGCGCTGGATTAGCGGTGAAAGTCTTTATTTTCTTGGGAACCAGATTCGTCTACATGTAGATATCGCTTTATTGGGCCACGGTGTTTTTTTATCCGGCAATGTACTACGCGTTTTCGCTAATGATGCTATTGCTATTGAGAAGGCCGTCATCGCTTGGTATCACGAACAGGCGATACATCATCTTCACCAGCGAATCGAAGCCATTGCGCCGATCCTTGACGTAAGACCAAGCCGTTGGACCTTATCCAACGCGAAGCATCAATGGGGAAGCTGTAATAGCAAAGGCGTGATTCGTTTGAATTGGCGATTGATGCAAGCGGCGCCTGCGGTAATCGATTATGTGGTGGCGCACGAACTTGCTCACTTGCGGCATATGGATCATAGCCCTCGATTCTGGGCGACCGTGGCTATCGCTTGTCCGCAATATCGCAGCCTGCGAGCTATGTTGAAAGAGAAGGACGTTCTTTATCGAACGATATAGCGTCGCGCTGTCTTATCTTTTCTTCGCTCGGCATAACAATTCAAACGCGGCGCTAACTGAAGCGTCGTTCTCATATCTCTTCAATCTTTCCAAGGAATCATCATGCGAATTCTTCACACCATGCTGCGTGTCGGTGATCTCGATAAATCCATTGCGTTCTACACCACGGTACTCGGCATGCAACTATTGCGCCGCAAAGACTACCCCGAAGGAAAATTTACGTTGGCATTTGTCGGTTACGGCGATGAATCGGAGCAAGCCGCGTTGGAGTTGACATACAACTGGGGTGTCGAAAAATACGAAATCGGCACGGGCTATGGCCATGTCGCATTGGAAGTAGACGATGCCTATAAAGCATGCGAAGAAGTGAAATCGCGCGGCGGCAAGGTTACTCGTGAAGCGGGACCGATGAAGCATGGTACGACGGTGATTGCATTTGTCGAAGATCCGGATGGTTACAAAATAGAGTTGATACAGAAAAAAGATAAATAGCGTCAGCGGAATTTATGAAAGGTGCATAAAATTCCGTTGGCGCTTCTTACTGGATGAAGCGTCTACATAATCCAGCCATAACGCGCTAATTCACTTCCTGTTGAAATGCTTCCTCCGATTCCTCATAATCAAATCGGACAATACTGAAGGCCGCAGGGTAATGGACTAATTCCATTGGATTTACCCTATTCGCTTTTATAACAATCGCAAGATTTCGATAGGCATATCGAGCCATGAGTGATAAAGAGCCTAGTTATATCGACGTTGACGAGCTAAAAATCGGTCATTACGTGTACGTGGACGTTGGCTGGATGAATCATCCTTTTACATTCAGCAGCTTCAAAATCTCTTCGAATGATGAAATCGAGACCTTGCGTTCCTTAGGAGTAGCCCAGTTTCGCTACAACCCCGATCTAAGCGAGATCGTGGAAGACGACTCGGTCAAAAAAGATCAAAGCACCAAAACAACTGAAGCTTCTCCCGCGCCGACAAGTGAGAACAATCCAGCCTTGAAGGCAAAACGAGAACGTATCTCGCTGGCGCAGCGTTTACGGGCAAAGCTCATCGCTGTTGAAAGGGAATACTCGAAAGCCGGCGGCATTGTCCGGGATATCATGAAAAACCTGTTCTCGTCACCGGCGCAGGTTTCGGCATCGGCCAATCAACTGGTTACTGAAATTGCCGATTCTTTAACGGCGAAACAAGATGTCGCGGTTTATTTGATGAGCGACAACAGGACGACAGGTGAAGAGGTGTATTTTCATTCGCTCAATGTCGCAACGTTGTCGATGATGGTGGCGAGAGCCATGCAAATGGACGCGGCTACGGTACACACCATCGGTATGGGCGGTTTGTTCCATGACATCGGCAAAACCGAAATTCCCGATAAGATTTTACTGAAAACGGAACCGCTGAATAGTCACGAGGAGAGGCTCTTTCGGCAGCATTGCGCTTTCGGTATCAAAGCGGCAACGCATCTCAAGTTGTCGGAAGATATCAAAAATATCATTGCGCAGCATCATGAATGTATGGATGGCTACGGCTATCCGAGCGGGTTGTCCGCCGATGAAATTTCAATGGGCGCGCGAATCGTCGGTGCGGTGAATGCTTATGACAGTCTTTGCAATCCGCATAATCCCACCGAAGCGGTAATACCCTATAAAGCGCTTTCGATGATGTTCGCCAAACAAAAAGAACGATTCGATCACGATGTGCTGATGACGTTGATTCGTATTCTCGGTGTTTATCCACCTGGCACCGTCGTCAAATTGTCGAACGACATGATTGCTATGGTGGTGGCTGTCAATACAACCAATCCATTGCGGCCGCAGATCATGGTCTACGATGAAGGCATTCCGCAGGAAGAGGCCATCACGCTGGATCTCGAGCGGGAAAAGAGTATCAATATCAGCAGTGCGATCAATCCGAATCAATTGTCGAAAGCGGCGATCGAATATCTGGATCCGCGTAAGCGAGTTAAGTATTACATCGATACGGGAAATGGATAGGGGATTTTAAGTTTGCTATTGTTTTATATGGCGACTACTTAATTTCTCCTTCCCAACGCCCCCTTCTCATGCCGTGCTGAAGTTCAAGGGTAGGGAGTTTACTGCGATCTACCTTATCCTTATCTTGCATAATCATCTATTGTTCGGTTTGCACACTGCATTGCTTGAATGCTAAAGAAGCGTGCAATTAGAATGCGAACCTTTCCATCAAAAAATAAAAAGAGGATTCCGATGACTTCATTCGTTTGGCCGCTTAAACGAAACCACGTCCGTAGGAGCAGCACACACAATGCATTCGGCATGGTTCGCAACGGCGGTGCCCGACCTCATCAGGGCTGGGATTTGGTTGCGCCACCGGTGACACCGTGTTATGCCATCACCGATGGCAAGATTCATGAGGTATATAGGGATTTACACGGATTCGGCAAGGTAATCCTTCTGGAGTTCGAGCACCGGGGAAAAGTACTATACGCTGCATATTGCCATCTGGACTTTTCCCTTGTAGTGCAAGGTAATAAGGTCATACGCGGCCAGATGATCGGCTACACCGGCAATACCGGTAACGCTGCCTCGATGCGCGGCTTGGACCAGCATATGCACTTCGAAATCCGCACAATCCCGAGGCCGCCCAAGGGACTTTATGGCCGTATCGATCCGGCCACACTATATGGTCGCGCGCCTATCGGCTATACGTTTTTCGAAGCTCACGGCCAGAAGATTGCTACAGCAGGGACATCAGGACTTAAGATTCCGGGTGTCAATGTGCGGGAGCTCTTCGAATGAAGCGGCTCACATGGTTTTTAATACTGGCGCAAGCTTCAATCGGCGTGCTCGCGAACGAAAAGCCCGCTATGACTCCAGCGGAGGAAGCCCGGGCGCTGATTGGCGTTGAATATAGCCCGATTGGGGATGATGATCGCATTGTGGACTACTTGTCCTGCGTCGATGAGGGAAGGGGAGCCCTGGATGACGAGATGGTGTGGTCGTATGGCGTTGCCAACTGCCAAGGGCGCCGGGTTGTTATGCTGACGCGCTTTGTCAAAAAAACAGTCAACTATACGACATGGCATATTGTCGATACCTTGCTGCTGCCGCCAATCGAAACCCGTTGGAGTCCCAACCCCGGCAATAAGTTGCGTCTCACCTTTGCTGACTCTACCCAGTGCGAAGTACGTGGCCAGCCGAACATACTCTTCGCGGCTTTGATACGCTGGGGCAAGCGTAACAAGCGCAATGAAGTCGATTGGCGCACCGGCGTCGAGAAAGCATGGACCTTCGATACCCAGCATGGCCGCATCGTGCCGTTGTCGACTAAAGGCTTCACCTGCTGGTGGGACAGTGAACCACCGTAAGCGATGCCAATTCTTATTTTTTTAATATTGGCGCTGACCTCCATCATCGTCTTCGCGGGTGAAAAGCCCACCATGACAGCGGGGGAGGAAGCACGTGCGCTGATCGGCGTTGAATATGCCCCGCTTTTGCTCGATGAGCGCATCGCGGATCATCTGTCCTGTACCAATGAGGGAGGGGGATCGTTAGATGACGAGAACTGGTCAGATGGCATTGCCAACTGCCAGGGGCGCAAGGTCATTGTGCTGAAGCGCTTTGTCAAAAAAGACCAGCATGCGACATGGCGTATAGTCGATATCTTGCTGTTACCGCCGGTTGAAGACGAGTGGCGTCCCAACCTCGGCAATGAATTGCATCTCATTGAGGCTTGGGCAGGCCACTGCGACGTAAATGGCCGATCGAAGATACCACCCTATGTGGCGTTGGTACGCTGGGGCAAGCGTAACAAGCGAGATGAAATCAATTGGCGCACCGGTGTCGAAAAGGCTTGGACCTTCGACACCAAGCGTGGCCGCATCGTGCCGCTGTCAACCAAGGGCTTTATCTGCGAGTGGCCTGCTGAACCGTAAGCAATGCCAATTCTCATTGCACTCTGCTCGCGCTATGTTTTTGTAATCCGCAAGCGGCTGACTTATTCCCCATTAGAATCGCTCACGACGAGCCGATTCCGACCTTCTTGTTTCGCTCGATAGAGCGCCACATCAGCGGCGCGCATCAAGCTTTCCGCTTGAGCGCCGTCATCCGGAAACATTGCGATGCCAATGGATGCGGTAATGGGCCCCAAACTTTGGATGGTATGTTTCACTTCGAGTTGGCGTATCGCTTGCAGAATGCGTTCACCTGCTTGCCTTGCCTGTTCCGCTGTAATGTCGGTTAGCAGTATCGCGAATTCTTCTCCGCCATAGCGGCAAGCAACATCGTTTTCGCGTGTATGCGCTGTGAGTAATGTACCCATTGCGCGCAGCACCGCATCGCCGGCATCGTGCCCAAACGTATCGTTGCAGCGTTTGAAGTGGTCCACATCGAGCATCAATATGGCGAGCTGCGATTTTTGTCGGCTTGCGCGTGCTATTTCGCGATCAAATGAAGCTTCTAAGAAACGGCGGTTGTAAAGCTCGGTGAGTGGATCGCGAATCGATTGATGGCGTAACACTTCCCGCATTCGGAGATTGGCAAGGGCAAGACTCGTTTGCTCCGCCAAGGCGGTCGCAATTCGATGTTGCGCCTCATCGATGTCGTTCTTAGTTGTTGAGTGGACCCACAATATGCCGAACGGTTCTCCTTGTGCACTCATCGGAACACATAAGCACGGCACGACAGCCGTCAGCGATTTTAGGTGCTCGCATATCAAGTCTTTGCCTGTGGTCGTGATTGTATGTGGCTTGCCACGGCGAAGCGCCCAACAATCGTTCGGTGAAAATACCGGGATCGTTTTGGCATGCTCTCCCCATGTTGTCGCCAAGGTCAAATAATTCCGGGACGATGCCAACAGGTAGAGAGAGCCGATGGTATTGGGCAGCAGCTTTTCAGAGAAGCGCGCAAACACTTCGCAAGCCATCGCCTCGCTGCCGCAAGATTGGAATAGATTACTTAGTTCGCCCAGCTCCGCGATTTCGCGATTCCGCTGTTCTACTTGCGCTAAGGTCGTGCTGAGTTCGTGATTTGCCAATGCAATTGCGAGCTCCGCTTTCTTACTCTCGGTAATGTCACGGAATACCGCTACGGCGCCATGACTTTCATCGTTCGCATCGATAATGGGCCTTGCACTCGCGCAAACCGTCAGCTCGGTTGTGAACAGCGGGGGTTGTATCAGCATTTCAACATTACTAACGGCTTCTCCCTTGATAGCTCGAACCAGGGGCAATTCTTTCGTAGGAAAGAAACCACTACCGTCGGGCAATCGTATTTTATAGTGTTGAACCCATTCGTCCGGCGTCTTGTCGGTATATCCTTGCCCAAGCAATTTCTCCGCAGCACGGTTGAACAAAGTTAAACGGCCTTGCGAGTCGGCAACGACGACCCCTTCATTCATATTATTAAGAACCGAGTGCAGTACGTTGGTCTGTTCTTTGAGCGATGCTTCTATGGTTCGCCGTCTCGCCAGCTCTCGCAAGATGAATCGATAAAGCGTGATAAACAGCAAAACATTCAGCGTTGAAATTATCAGAAAACCCCATAAAGCACGTTTACCCATTAAGTCCGCATAGGCCCTTTGGTTCTCCAGCCACTTACTTTCTTTTTCATTCAAGGTATCGACTGTATTGCGAATTTCATGCATGAGTTGGTTGCCACGGTTCTCTTTAACAATAGAGAGGGCCGCATCGAAGCCTGCCGTGCGCCTCGTTTCGATGGTTTGCTTCAATTCCTTCAATTTGGCATCGATGTTGGAGCGCAATTGATCGATGTGTATTTGTTCGCCGCTGCGTTCTGCTGTCAATTCGCTTAGTATTTTTAGTTCACGCGTTATTTCTTGGCCTGCATGTTCGTATGGCGCTAAATACTCTAGATCTCCTGTCAGTACATAGCCTCGCTGGCCGGTTTCCGCATCAGTAACCATAACGCGGATATTGGTTAATGTATCAATCATGACGATCGTCCGATTGATTAAATTGTTTGCTTCTAGAATCGCGTAAATACTGTAATAGGGAATTGGAATATTTATGATGAGCAGCAGCGCAATAAAAAAGCCGACGCTAATTCTGGTTGATGCGCGATGGGGCATCGTTTGCTCCTGTGAAGGGACTCACGAAACACACTTAGGACTTATGCAAAACCGTCCCAGCAAGGCGCGCCAAAGTAAGTACGACAAGGAGGCGCAACGCCGCGGGGGGGCGTTATCACGCCTCCCACAATGTTGCAAACAATCAGAAGTTGGTAGGTGCGGCAGCGACGGTGAGATGCGGAATATGACGTTCACCTGCTCGTGAT
>Ga0157374_10001642_pt1 | contig 18741 bp, 5 predicted proteins | sample M25metaG_FD_115308 | JGI IMG/M metagenome (GOLD analysis project Ga0157374, IMG submission 115308) | Miscanthus rhizosphere microbial communities from Kellogg Biological Station, Michigan, USA - M2-5 metaG | ecosystem: Host-associated > Plants > Roots > Rhizosphere > Soil | place: USA: Michigan... | reverse complement strand
TCGCAGGGGAAAGACCGGTTCATCATCACTGTTCTCGGACGCTCGATTTCAGCGAGCCATCTTTCCCAGGTGAGTGCCATCATCGCGGAGCACGGCCTAAATGTAGATCGCATAGAGCGACTCTCGGGGAGACGGTCGCTGGCTGTGCATACTTCGACATCGAATGCGTGTGTGGAACTGCGGGCGAGCGGGCGCGCCACGTCCGAATCATCCATGCGCGCAGCTTTTCTTGCGACTGCTCATGACCTGCGGATTGATATTGCCTTTCAGCGCGAGAGCATTTTCCGTCGCAATCGCCGACTATTTGCGTTCGACATGGATTCGACTCTGATTCAGGGAGAGGTGATCGACGAATTGGCGCGAATGGCAGGAGTCGCGGACAAGGTGGTGGCGATTACCGAATCAGCGATGCGGGGAGAGATCGAGTTCCAGGAGAGTTTCAGACGCCGTGTGGCGCTGCTGCGCGGGCTTCCGGAGCAGAAGGTTTGTGAGCTGCTAGGCACGATCCCGCTGGTGGAGGGGGCGGAGCAGTTGATCGGCACTCTGAAGAAGCTTGGGTATAAGACCGCGATCCTGTCCGGTGGTTTTACATTTTTCGCGCGGCATCTGCAGGAGCGCCTGGGGATCGACTACGTGTTTGCCAATGAACTGGATATTGTTGATGGTCACGTCAGCGGGTACGTCAGGACAAAGATTGTGGATGGTGTACGCAAGGCCGAGTTGCTACAGCAGATTGCGCGCAAGGAGAACATTTCCCTGGAGCAGGTGGTTGCCGTGGGGGATGGGGCGAACGATCTGCCAATGTTGGGCGTCGCCGGGATGGGCATTGCGTTTCGGGCGAAGCCGATCGTGCGACAGACGGCCGGGCACGCCCTGTCGTTTCTGGGGTTGGACAGCCTGCTCTATCTGATTGGAGTAAGGGAGCGGGATTTGAATATTGCGACGGCTCACAAAACGGAAGATGGCAGGAGCGTTTCATGATGCGGATTACGCGTGTTGCGACACTTCTCCTTGCGGGATTCAGTTCGCTTACTGCAGCTGGTGAAACAGTTTCACCGGCTGACCTAGTGGTCTATGGCGGAACCGCTTCCGGCGTGATGACTGCATACACGGCAGCGAAGGAGGGGCTCCAAGTTGTATTGCTGGAACCGGGAAGCCATCTGGGCGGGATGGTGACGGGAGGTCTTTCCGCGACGGATGTTGCGCACTTTCAGATCATCGGGGGTTATGCGCGCGATTTTTATCGTGAAGCGGCAGCACATTACGGCGTGCATGACCTGGACACCCACGACGCGTGGCTTTCTGAGCCGCATGTGGGTGAGGAGATATTCAACGTATGGCTGAAGAAGGCAGGTGTGGAGGTTCACTTTCACTCACGCCTGAGGGAAAAAGGTGGAGTGGCCAAGAGCGGCACGCTAGTCACTTCAATCGCAACCGAAGACGGCACAGTGTGGAAGGCCAAGGTTTTTGCCGATTGCTCCTATGAAGGCGACGTGATGGCGCAAGCTGGCGTGAAGTACATGGTTGGCCGCGAAGGGATGGGGGTCTACGGAGAGGACCTTGCCGGTGTGCGCGTTGATACACCGAAGCATCAGTTTTTATGGAAGATTTCGCCCGTTGATGCGAGAGGCAAGCTCATGCCGGAGGTTGATCCGGGACCGCTGGCTGCAAACGGTTCCGGCGACAAGAAGGTTCAGGCTTATAACTTCCGGATGATCCTGACCAATGATCCGGCGAACAAGATGCCGTGGACCAAGCCGGAGGGCTACGACGCGTCGCGCTTCGAACTGCTTGCGAAGTATCTGCAGGAGTGGAATGCGCATATGCATCGCAACCCTAAGTTTGGCGATGTGATGAATCCTGTTGCGATCCCGAACAAGAAGGCGGACTTCAATAACAATGGCGCATTTTCGAGCGATTACATTGGGAAGAGTTGGAGTTATCCGGACGCGTCATATGCCGACCGCAAGAAGATATGGGGCGAGCACCTTCTTTATACGAAGTCATTTCTCTGGTTCATCGCATCGGATCCGCGGGTTCCGAAATCGCTTCGGGACGAAGTGAATACGTGGGGCAGGGCGAAAGATGAGTTCACCGATTCCGACGGCTGGCCAAACCAGCTTTACATTCGCGAAGGCAGGCGAATGATTGGTGCGTACGTGATGCGTCAGGCCGATCTTCAGACAAACAGAACAAAGGCCGACTCCATTGCGATGGGTTCCTACAACAGTGACTCGCACAATATTCAGCGCGTGGCGATGGCGGATGGTTCGGTAAGGAATGAGGGGGATGTGCAGGTCTCGGTGCAGCCTTATGAGATTGCTTTTGGAACGATGATTCCGAAGGCTGACCAGACGGAGAACCTGCTCGTGCCAGTTTGTCTTTCCGCTTCGCACGTGGCGTACTCTTCGGTACGGATGGAGCCGCAGTACATGATGATTGGGCAGGCCGCGGGAGATACGGCTGCTCTCGCCATCAAGTCAGGGATGCCTGTGGGCAAGGTTGATATTGCGGCTCTGCAGGAGAAACTGCGGTCACAACATGCCATTCTGCATATCGAGCAGGAAGCAAAAGAGCGCGCCAGGTAAGAAATCTGGCGCCGGTTTATTCGCCTTCAGCTTTAGACGGTGTTGATTTTACGGATCGCCCGAATAAACTGCCTGCGGCGGTGAGTAGCGTGGCGATTGCGGCGATATAGCCGACGACCTGCTGAGAAAGTGCTGCTTGTGAGTACAACAGCCACGCGGCGAATCCAATTCCGACAGCAATGACGATGAACTTCAAGGCATGCCAGGTGCTCTGCTGTTCGAGCTTTACCCATTGTGCAATGTCATCGGCGTGTTCGGGAGAGAGCACGAAGCGGCGGAAGCTCTCGTTGATGATCTTGTACATCGGCTCTCTTTTAACCAACTGTTTCGCCTCAAGCTGATGCATGGCGGCAAGGTTCTTGGGATTGGACCAGCCATCCCTCGCCAATTGGTACAGGACAAGTCGTTCGGTCGAGCTCAAGCGTGTCCATAACGAGTGATAGTAGGAGTCTGCAAGACTCATGACTCTGCTGACGACCCACTCGCGTGAGGGTGAATTGCCGCCGGAATGCTCCTCCAGAATCAACTCGCCTAATTCGCGCAACTTCGAGGTGTGGTCGCACTCTTCTTTGACGCGGGCGGCGAAGATGGCGTCACTTGAATGCTTTTGAAGTGTACGCTCGAATTCGGGTTGCGATCGGTCTGCCAAGTGCACCTTTCTGAACTTGCTTAGGGCAGCGGCCCAGCGGCCAAGAAGACGTCGGGCCGGACTGTCCTGACCGTCGGCCATGGTGTCTGTAGCGTCGTCGGTAAGGGAATAAAGCGGGTCAATCGTGGAGATGATTATCAGCCTGAGGTCCGATTCGCAGAGCAGACTTTCGAGAAGGCTAAGCCGCGCCCGGTTATAGGCCTCGTCCTTCATGTTGAAGTCAAAATGATCGAGTATCAGGACACGCATCGACTTGTCCCAGCTGGGCCAGTACGTTTTGTCCTCATCCATCTTCTTCAATTCGATTCTTAGATCGAGGCGGTTAGTGGGAGGCAAATCGTTGATCTGCTTCCATAGCTTGCGTCCAGACTCTGCCTGATTGATCACCAGATAGTGTTCTTTGATGTCTGCGACTCCGGTCCAACCCAGGTCTGTAAAGGGCGTCACGTCTTCGAGGCTAGTAAACAGCACCTCTTTGAGTACAATGGCAAGCCAGAATCCCAGACCCACCCACAAGAGAACTAAGAAGATTCTGGGCCACCGCTGGAGGCCTTTCCAGTCTAGATATGTTGCAGTTACGGTTTGATTAGGCCATCTTGAGGACGATTTCCAGACGAGTTGGAAAGAGGTTGGGGTGGGTTCTTTCCAGCAGTGTTCCCAGTTGTGCCGGGCATCTGCCGTCGACGCAACGCCTAGTTTACTCATTTGTGATCCGAGCGAATTCGTCGGTAGCGTCAACGCGAGCGTAGCGTTCGCAACCACTCGTTCGATCACCTCATTTAGATCGTCGCGGGTGAGCTTTTTCGGTCCCGAGTGCGAGTCATCACTCTCGCAGGGGTTCGACGCGGGAGCCTCGCTCACTTCGAAGAATCGTGTTCCGGCCTGCGGCGCGTCGTTATCATAGCGGTCCCAATGTTCGCCGATGCGTCTTTTCACGATCGGCTCTTCTGATCCGACCGGCAGTTTCACGCCGTAGCCATCTGCCAGCCTTGCATCGTCGTAGTATTCGCGAATGGCCGCCGCTCTCCGGATCAATCGATCCGAGACTTCAATTTCGTCGCGCTTCACGGCAAGTTCGGAAACGGCATCGTAGGAGTACTTGAAAAAACCGACGCATGGAACCAGTCCGGCAGCGGTAATTACGCTCAGTACAGCCAATACGTAAGCCTTGCTGAAGTGATCCTCAACATGATCTAGGGAAAATCCGACTTTAGAGAGAGCCTTTGCGATAAAGGTGGTTGAAACTCTATCTGAGAGAAATACTGCAATCACACAGGCGGTGCTTAATACAACCCATACATATTCCCAATCGCGAGGATCGTTTGCGGCTCGCGAAGGGATGGCCAGTAAGGATATGAGCAAAATTGTTGCCAGACTTGCTCCTAAAACAAGTGGTCCTCGATTTGGAAAAGCAAGTTTTGAAATGGAGAACAGAATCGAGGCAACTGCCACTAGGGCAGTGAGTCCAAGAAGCGGCGCTTCGTATAACTTGGGATAAAACCACCAGAACAACAGGAGAATCACGACGTTTGCGAAGAAAATTTGTAGATAGGCGATTGCATTTGCTTTTTGGGGAAAGAGAAATCGCGGCATATAAACCCATTGCCCCGCCTTTCGTGCCAGTAAATGCCCGGCCGCGATCAGTAGGACAACGACAAAGTAACTGCCCATCAGAACTGCGCAGACAAGAACGATCGCAAGATTGAGAGTCAATGCGACCTCAGGTTTTCGAAAGACCAATAGGAACGCTTGCGTTGTGTTGGAACCTGCACTGCTTCCTTCCAGGGCGAACCGTGGTGATTCAAGAGTTGAAAGATAGGCGCGCTGGGTATTTCCCTCGTATGAGATGTTGAGCGCCGTGTCGACTCCGCTGAAGAGCCATGGCTGGAGCTCGTCTTTATCCAGAGAATTTTCGCAGAAGTCCTCTCTCATATTTCGGTATGACTCCGAATGAAAGAGCACATTGCAGTTGGCATCTATTACGACAAAACGGTAACCGGGAGGCAAAATGGGATCCACGAGTGACATGGGCCGGAAGCTGAGGACTTCAACCTGGATCTGCTCATCCTCCTTGAGCAGGTCTCCCTTCTTGTGGCGGCGGACTACGTCCGTCTGCTTTTCATGCAAGTACAAGCCAGCCACATCCACTTCGAACTCGTCGGTACTTCTCGTCAGGATCGGTTGCAGGTAATGATCGTCAATGTATTTCGCTTTTCCAGAGATCGCGTGCTTGAAGTAAGGGCGATTCGCAACATTGATGATTGGAGTAGGAGTCGATCTAACGTCGACCTTGTAGTGTTGCCAGCCATTTCCTTTCACCCAAAAAGCACTATCGAGATAGGGATAGGGAAAGGCTGTGCGATCCATAAAACCACTGGAATCTTTCAACAGGTCCTGCTGAAAGAGAAAGTCACCCTGGAGAACAGGGTAATCGCCCTGAAGAATTTTTGGAGGGATAGACAATTTATCTAGTTGCAGTACAGACGTCTCGATTTCGTCCTTGAGATTGGATTTGATAAGCTGCGCGAGCCCCTGCAACTCCTGGTCTAGTTTGTTTTTCTCGTGCCCGTTATAACTCGCGTTGAGTAGCATGAGCATGACGGAGGTTGCTGCAAGAAGAAGCGCCAAGACCAGATACCATCCGTCCGCCTGACTGAATCGCTCTGTCTTGGACATGAATCGGAGCTTGAACAGAGGCCAACTCAGACTGAGAAGAGCTGCAGCGATAAGCGCCGCCCAGATGAGTGCAGAATATGGGATCTTTCGACTGATCTCGTCAAATTGTTGAGCATCCCACAAACCAATTACGACGAGGTTCCAGGTCTTCCCGCCCGGCAATGGAATTGGTACCGGACGGGAGAACATTTCGTAGGCCCTTCCCGCTGCGGTGACCTCTGTGAAAGCGCTGGCGCCAAGGAGTCTGCGAAACTTTTCATCCGGATCTGAAACAGCGTTTTCTTTTGACTTCTCACCTGAATCTGCACTTTTGGCCTCTGTACTCTTCTCGGATGCGCCTTTCTTGTCTGCTTGGTTTTTCGGTTCGATCGAAGTGCTGCCGCTCAGCAGAGCTCTCACATTCGTGATTTGGGGCTTCGTGCTGGATTTCAGGAGAGTGGGATCTGTTCCGGTCACCGACTTCTGAAAGATCACGTTTCCCGATTCTTCCGCCACTAAGACATCATCGAAATGACCGCTCTGCTTGTCGAAGGCCCCACCGACCCACTTCATAAGATCTACGGTGTAGAGAGGTTGACTGGAGTCGTAGCATGAGATCGACAATGCCACGGTGTTGCTGACGGGACTGATCTTCGTAGGAGACGCCGCCGCATTCTCATGGCTTCTCAGCGAACAATTTTTGATCTCCTGCAGGGTTTTGGTCGAAATCGGTGAGTCCGTGACGTAAAGGCGCAAGAAGTTCCTGAGGGTTTTCTCTTGCTGTCGAGATTCCTGTTGTGAGTTCGGGGCGGCGAGTTTGAGGGAGGCTTCAGTCGACTTCTGCGCTTTTTGGATTTGGGCATTGAGCTCTCCGGAAAGGGTTGTGAGCGCGCGAAACCCATCCTCTTTCAAGAAATCCCGTTGACCCGTGACGAAATATCGCTCATAGGCGATGAAGAATGCGAAGAGCAATCCCCACGTGGCCAAGAGCATCAGCAGCTTCCGCAGCTTTTCGCCGGACTTTAGCATGGACTACTCTTTTGGAACTCTTTTACCGGGCCGTGATACCCAGGAGAGAGAATAGATCTAGCGATTTCGCGGTTTGAAGTCTTGTTGAATAAGGAGCATACACCTACTCGTTGATTCGCAGCGGGTATCCTTATCCCGTGAACAAACAAAGAAGGTGGCCGTAGCTGGTCTTAGCTGTTCATGAGGGGCGAGAATTTCTAGTTTCAATTCTTATTGTCGCGACTGCGTATTTGGCTAGCCGAATTTGGTGGCAACGTTTTTAGTACCAAAGTTTTGAGCATCGGGCGTCAAGCTTCGATTCCGACGACGATCGGGCCTCGCATCCTTTTAGCGAACAACGTGAAGGCGCTGAAAGTAGCGATTGAAGTTGAGCGATAAATTCGGCAAGCGAGATACACAACGCTCTATAACAGGGGTCTATCTTTCGTCTCAGGAATCCAGAACCAACAAAAGGCCGCCAGAACGAAGGCAGTTCCTGCTATAGCAAAGGCGATTCCGAACCCGTGTTGCTGGGCGACGCTTCCAACGGCAAATGGGGCGGCAGCGCTTGCGACGCGGCCGACGTTGTAAGCAAAGCCCTGTGCTGTAGCGCGGATCGGGGTTTCGTATATCTCAGCCGTTACGGTGGCGAAGCCGGTGTAGTAGCCGGTTCCGAAGAATGCTACGAGCGGACCGAGTGCTATTAACATCCATGGAGTATGAACGCGTGCGTAAAGGAACATCAGTAGAGCTGCCAATACGAGATAGAGCACATAACAGCGCTTACGCCCGAACAGATCGCTTAGGAAGCCGAAGCTGATGTAACCCAGCCACATTCCAGCCTGCATCGCGATTACTGTGACTGACATGGCATGAGCTGTCAGTCCGACTCCGCCTCGATCGTGAGGCAAAGAGAGGTAGGCGGGAACCCACAGATTGAAACCCCACCAAGCAAAGAGTGTGCAGGAGTTCATGAGCGTAATGGCGATGGTGATTGGGCGAAGATCGCGCTCAAAGATGCGGCGAAATCCATGCGTGAAGCCGCCGGTACGCGTTGTTCTGCGTTTCCACAACTCCGGTTCCTGCACACGACGGCGCACCGCCAGCGTAAAGAAGGCAGGAAGAATTCCTACAAAGAAGACCGCGCGCCAACCCTTCCATGGAAGGATGATGCCGGCAACAAGGGCTGCGAGAGCATAGCCAATGGCCCATGAGCTCTGCATGATTCCGAGCGCCTTGCCGCGGTGTTTGTCGGGCCATGTTTCAGATACGAGCGCGGCACCACTCGCCCACTCACCGCCCATACCGATGCCAAGCAGAATCCGGAAAATTGCAAGCTGGACGATGTTTTGAGCGAAACCGCAAGCGGCAGTGAAGACCGCGTAGATGAGAACGCTGCCTATAAGAGCACGAACGCGGCCATACCGGTCGGCAATAGCACCGAAAGCCAGGCCTCCTACCGCCGCTGAGAGCAGTGTGATAGATCCGAGGATCCCAGCCATCTGTTTGGTGATTCCAAGATCTACGATCAGCGAGGCGAGGACGAGTGCATAAAGCATCACGTCAAAGGAATCCAGCATCCAGCCGAAACAGGCTGCGGCGAGGGCGCGCCGAGCTTCAGGGGTTGATTGACGCCACCAATCAAAACGGTCTGGCTGCGAAATTTCGGTTACATGTGACGCTTCGGTCATTAGATGCCCTTATCGGTATTGGCGGGCCCGAATCCGCCCCCGCCTGGTGTCTCGATCCGGAGCCGATCGCCACGCATCAGTTCGAGCCGCGCTTTAGCAGATACTGTTTCGACCGTACCATCGGCGTGGATAACTTCATTCCGTCCGCAAGCCCCGGGTTCGCCACCGTTCGCTCCGTAAGGGTGGCTAGAGCGCCGTTCGCTGAGTAACGTGATTGAGGTTTCGGTCAACATCTCATATTCGCGCAGAATTCCTTCGCCTCCGGGATATTGACCGGGACCGCCGCTATCTTGTCGCAGCGCATAGCGACGTATACGGACCGGGAGGTAATGCTCAATTGCCTCGATGGGCGTATTGCGCGTGTTGCTCATGTGGGTATGAATTCCGCTGAGGCCGGGCATGCCGTTGCGGCCGCCCATACCCCCACCGATGGTTTCGTAGTAGGCGAAGGGCGAATCATCGTCCGGTCGTTTTCCTCCCAACGTCACGTTGTTCATGGTGCCCTGACTTGCGGCGGGAATGATGTGGGGGAGTGCCTTTGCGAGCGCCCCAAGAACGACGTCTGTAATTCTTTGCGATGTCTCCACGTTTCCCCCTGCCACGGCGGCCGGATGTAGGGCGTTGACAATTGTTCCCGGCGGAGCGATGACACGGATAGCACGCGAGATGCCGGCGTTATATGGGACATCCTCCTGGATGAGACACCGAAAGCAATAGAGCGTGGCGGAAAGGGTGATGGCAAAGTTCGCGTTCACGCCGCCACTGGTTTGAAGGTCTGTGCTGGTGAAGTCTACCTCGGCCTGATCGCCAGCAATGCGGACTGCAGCGCGAATACCGATGTTTTGGCGGCTGAAGCCGTCGTCGTCCATCACGTCTTCGAAGCTGTACTCACCATCGGGGATAGCGGAGATGGTATGACGGAGGATGCGCTCGGCGTAATCCTGTACTGCTTGAGCGTATCTTCGAACGTACTCGAGCCCGTATTGCGTCACCAGTGCCAAGAGGCGCGTTTCGGCGACCCGGTTTGATGCGATCTGGGCGCTGAGATCGCCCTCGCGTTCGATAGGAGTTCGCACATTTGCAAGAATTAGCGCCATCACATCGTGGCAAATCTCACCGCGACGTACGAGTTTTACGGGAGGGAGGATGAGTCCTTCCTGGAAGATCTCCTGTGCCAGTGGCATCGAGCCGGGGCTAACACCGCCTACATCGGAGTGATGTGCGCGATTGGCGACGTAAAACGCCGGGGTCGATTCTTCATCAAGAAAGATGGGTTGCACCAGAGTGATGTCAGGAAGGTGAGTGCCACCCTGGAAAGGATCGTTGAGAATGACCATGTCGCCTGGTTCCATGTTCACCTGCCGGATCGCGGCCTCGACAGAGAGCGGCATGGCGCCAAGATGCACGGGCATGTGATCGCCCTGTGCGATGGTCTGTCCATGTTCGTCGTAGATGGCGCAGGAGTAGTCGAGCCGCTCCTTGATGTTGGGGGAGAAGCCGGTGCGGCGAAGTGTAATTCCCATCTCTTCGGCAATAGAGATGAAGATGTTCTTGAAGATCTCGAACTCTATAGGATTGACAGCATCCTTGTGCGAGTCACGATGTTTCGGTGAGGAGAGATCTTTTAATCGGTCCTGATCTTGCGCTCCGCTTCGGGTGGCAATCAAGGCGCCTGCACCGTCTATCCGGAAACGGTAATGCGGTGGAATAACCGCGGTAGATTCGCCACTTGCGACAATTGCCGGGCCTTGTCCTTCCATGCCGGGAAGCAAGGTACTCCGATGGAAGATAGCAGTTTCACACCAACGGCCCTCGAACCATGTTTGGCGCTTGCTGACGGGTTGAAGCAACGGCTTGCCGACGACCGGTGAAGAGGGAAAAACAGGTTTCTGTGTAATGCCTGCTGCGTTGACCCGAACGTTAACGATTTCAGTGACGCGAGAGGGATTTGAATACCAATAGAGCCGCAAGTGCCGGTTGTTGAACTCGTCATTGAATTCCGGAGTGAGGGGTACATTGATTTCATACGACTGCCCCTGATAGCGCATATCGAGTGAGCATTCGATGACGATGTTTTGCGCCTCGAAGCCCTCGCCGGCGAGATCTACCTGCGCCTGCCGGACCAAGGGGGCAAGATGTTGTTGCAAATCGGAGAAGGAGATGGCGGTCGATAACTTCAGGATGGTCTGCGAATAGTCTTTTCTCACGTCAGCAAGAAGCATGCCGAGCGCGGAGAGGACACCGCCGTGCTCGGGAATGATCACGGTACCTATCTCGAGTGCGTCGGCAATCTCACAAGCGTGCATGCCTCCCGCTCCACCGAAGGCAAGCAGAGCAAACTCGCGCGGATCGTAGCCGCGTTGCACCGAGACGGCTCGTATCGCACGCTCCATGTTGGCATTGGCAATCTGGACGATGCCTTCAGCCAATCGCGTAGGGGTAATCCCAAGCTTGTCTGCGAAGATACTGGCATGTTCCGAGGCGCGCTCGATGTTAAGCCGCAAGCGGCCACCGAGGAAGTATTTCGGATCGAGGCGGCCGAGCAACAGGTTTGCATCAGTGACAGTAAACTGGGTTCCCTTGCCATAACAGATGGGGCCTGGATCGGCACCTGCACTTTGGGGTCCCACGCGCAGTGATCCACCGGTATCGATGTAGGCTATCGAGCCTCCTCCGGCTCCAACCGAATGGATGTCGAGCATGGGGAGACGAACGGGGAAGTCGCCTACGGTGGACTCATTCGTTGCGCTCAACTGTCCGTCGATCAGGCTTACATCGGTGGAGGTGCCCCCCATGTCAAAGAGAATGATTTGATCAAAACCGGAGGCGCAAGCGACTGAGTGTGCTCCTATCGCGCCCGCTGCCGGGCCTGAGAGGATGGTCCGAACTGCCGAGCTGCGAGCGGTGGCGGCAGAGATGGAACCGCCGTTCGACTGCATGATGTGCAGTCGTGTAGTGTCGAGGCCCTGTTCGAGGGCGGAGAGATATCGCGACATGATAGGGGTTACGTAGGCGTTGACGACTGTCGTACTCCAGCGCTCGTACTCGCGATACTCCGGTAAAACACTGTGCGAGGCGGAGACGGCAAAGCCCGCTTCTTGGAGATGCGACGCAATTTTCTGCTCATGGAGTGGATTGGCGTACGAGTGCAGAAGGCACACGGCCACACAATCCACTTTCGCCCGGTGCAGCGTTTCAGTCAGTTCTTCAAGTTCCTGTATCTGCAAAGGCTCGAGCACGTTTCCGTGACAGTCAAGGCGTTCCGTAACTCCAAAGGTGAGCCCGGCCTCGATCATGGGCAGCTTACCGGGCACCAGAAAGTTATAGAGTTCGCTTCGGGTTTGCCGCCCGATTGCGAGTACGTCTTCAAAGCCCTTCGTAGTGACCAATGCAACGCGGGCGCCCTTGCGTTCGAGCAGCGCGTTTGTGGCTACGGTTGACCCATGAATCACTTCGAACGCCAGATCGGTCTCTCGTAGATCTGCAATACCGGCGAGAATGGCACGAGCTGGGTCGTCCGGCGTGGAGCGCAGCTTGTGGACCGTAAGCCCTTGAGCGTCAAGCCGCACAAAGTCCGTAAAGGTTCCGCCTGTATCTACTCCAATTCGAGTCATTTTTTTCTCTAAATCACAGTTACAGAAGTTCTTGCGATTCGGCGCACAATTCTTGCGGGTATTGAAGTTCGATCGCGAAAACACGGGACCGGGATATGAAGATATTTCTGGATGACCGGTAAGAGGTCAACCAATCTTAAGAAAACGTAACTTTCGATAAGGATGCATCTCTTCTACTGGTGGAAGGAATTTTTCATAGCTGGGACATGTGTCATCTACGTGAAAGTAAGCAGCCGAACGGGCCATCCGAGGATTTCCTGGGAGATCCGTCCGCACGGTTTCGTTGATTGGTCTGCTATCGAAAAGATGGGCTTGACAACCATTGTCATTAAGGAGGAAGCTTGCTCCGTTTCAAAATTGGTCTGACCTCACGAGGAAAAGATACCGGCGATGTTCGTCGGCGCGGCCAGACCGGTTGAGTGCGACTTCGAGGCTAGGAGTGTACGATGCATACGAATCTAAGTCCTAAAAGCAAAGCAAGCGGGATAGGCTGCTTCTCACGGCTTCTCCTCATCGGAATGGCAGTTCTTCTCAGCAGCATCCCCCTCAATGCACAACTCGCGGGCAAGGGGTCGATCAAGGGAAGCGTGACTGACCCCACGGGCGCCATGGTTCCCAATGCAACGATCACTGCAACTTCTACAACGCGCGGAACAAAGCTAACTGTCACTAGCACTGCGGCTGGTGACTACAATCTCTCACCGCTCGATCCTGACATTTACACGGTAACAGTGAAGGCCGGTGGGTTCTCCACGACCACCCAGCCAAACGTTCACGTCAATGCCCTCGAAGTCTCCGACGTGAATATCGCCCTCAATGTGGGCTCTGAGAACGAGACTGTTACGGTCTCGTCAGCCCCTCCAGAGATCGAAACCAGCAATGCCACGCTCGGCGGGACGATGGAGAACGAGTTGTATTCCTCTCTTCCTATCGAGATGGGAGCGTACGGGCAGCCCGACCAGCGCCGCGCTACGGATTTTGCATTCCTGATGCCTGGTGTGCAGGCCAACAACACCAATGGCAACGCAACCACTAATACCGGTATCGTCAACGGCTCGGGCAGCCGCGGAGCGGTCAGTGCCGTTTACATCGACGGTCTGCCCTTCGTCCGTGCTGGCGGCAACGGAGACCCGCGCTTCGTGTGGACCGCCATCTCCGTCGATGCCGTCGATCAGTTTCAGGTGCAGACCACGGGCTACTCGGCTATCTATGAAGGGCAGGGGATTCAGAACTACAACATCAAGCAGGGTGGCATCAAATACCACGGAGCGGCCTACGAGTTCTTCCGCAACACAGCGCTCGACACATGGGGATTCTTCGGCCCTCTGAATGTCAACCCGACCACAGGCAAGCCTTCGAAGCCCGTTGAGCACAGTAACGAGTACGGAATTCTGCTCAGCGGCCCGCTTGTTCCGATCAGTAGCTTGAAAGAGAAATTGTTTTTCTTCGGTAACTACAACGGCTTCCGTTATACGAGCCAGACACCTACGCCCATGACCTTTCCGACTGCCGCAGAGCAAGCAGGAAACTTCCAGGGTCTTGTCACTGGGGGCATCTTCGATCCATTTAGCCAGACACAATGCACCGCCTTCTATGGTCGGCCTTGCCGTTATCGCTACGGCTTCACTCGGGGAGCGAACGCCTCTTCTCCGCAGGTTTCGTTGTGTCCGACGAATCCCACGAGCTGCCAGGACATTATCCCGGCGAGCCAATTCTCCGCTGTCGCTCTCAAACTCCAGAGCTTCCTGCCAGGAGGCATCGGCCCGTCGGCAACCAACAACTACATCTCGCCCAACTTCACCAGCCTGAACAACTGGTCCACCACAAATCGGATCGACTACAACTTCACTTCGAAAGACACGTTAACGTTCCTGGGCGCCATTGGCCGTCAGGCCAGCGCCGTGCCTCAAGGCCAAACCACTGCGGGACGCAACATTGGTCCTGTGCCGTACAACTGGGGCCAGGCATTTGCGCCGAAGACGGCTGTGGGCATGATCGAAGAGACCCACATCTTCAACTCGCACCTTGTTAACCAATTCAAATATGGATATGCGCGGTACGATGGGCCGACAATCCAGCCCAATCAGGCTCCTCCATATGCTGGATCAAACTGGATTACCGGACTCCCGGCGGGGCAGGCCGCTGGAGCCTTCCCAATCGTTACGTTTACGGGAACCAATGCTCCGACCAACTGGTCAGGACAAACCGCGAATGTCACCCTCGCGCAGAATTACACCCTTCTTGACAACGTGCAGTGGAACACAGGTAAGCACTCCTTCACCTTCGGCGGTCAGATCGCGTGGTTGCTCTATAACGTGACGCCTAACACGGGAGGTTCCAGCGCTCTTACCATCGCTAACTCAGTGAATGAGACGGCTGGATTCCAGAACTCGACCGCTATTGCAATCGCGCCGAACACAGGCCACTCCTATGCCAGCTTCCTCGTCGGCCAGATTGATCGTGGCACTCTTACCCAAAACCTCGTTCAGGCATATGGGTCGCGTTTCCGTGCTATCTCCCCCTACTTCCAGGACAACTGGAAGATCACTCCAAAATTGACGCTTGATCTGGGCCTTCGCTACGACTTTTTCCCATCGGTTCGCGAAGTGCACGACAACATGAGCTTCTTCGTCCCCACGCTGGCGAATCCGGCCACTGGCGTAAATGGAGCGCTGCAATTTGCGGGCAATGGAGCGAATACCTGCAACTGTCATTCGCCCGTCAACAACTATTACAAGAACGTTGGCCCACGAATCGGTATTGCGTATCAGGTTGATCCCAAGACGGTCATCCGCACCAGCTACGGTGTAATGTATACCCACGGTAACGGAGTTGGTGGCGGCGCAGGCATCGCGGGCGCAGCAACCAATACGCTTGGATTTTCTGCCAGCCCAGCCTTTGCTGCCAACTCTTCATTCCTGACAACTTTCCCTCTCACTGGTACCAACAATGCATTCCCGGCGTATGCGCCCCCCGTCGGGCGCGGCGTAGGACCTTCCTTCGGAACTGGCTTTTCGACAGCGGCAGGGTTTACAGGAACACCGCAGAATGTCGCCTACTATGATCCCTACCTGGGCGGGCGTGCACCGCAGTACATCAATTGGAGCTTCGGCTTCCAGCATCAGTGGACGGAGGGTCTCACCACCAACATCACCTATGTTGGGTCGCAGGGTCACTTCCTGATCGCTGATGCTGGCAATGCTCGCGGTTACTGGGCCAACCAACTCGACCCGAAGTACCTTGCGTACAACACTTCTACCACGAACAATCTTGCTCTCAGCGGAGCGCAGGCGACTGCCTTCTGCCAGGCGAACCAGTTACCCTGCCCGGCGAACTTTACAACGAGCCAGAGTCTCGCCACTGCTCTAAGGCCGTTCCCATTCCAGGGCGTCACAGACTTCCTTGGGAATGTTGCGAACTCCAACTACCATGCGCTTCAGACGCAGTTGAATATGCGTGCCTACCGCGGACTGACGGTCATGGTCAACTACACATGGTCGCGCTCCATTGATAATGGCGGCACCTTCCGGTCCGGTTACGACATCCCGGCTGCGTTCTCAGGAAACGGCCAGGCTTGGAAGCAGGACCGCATCGAGCGCTCCGTATCAACCTCGAACCAGCCGCATCACCTGGTCGTCACCGGTGTCTGGGCGATGCCCTTTGGCAAGACTGTATTCGCAGGCAACGCCTGGTCGCGTGCAATCCTCGGAGGCTTCAAATTTTCGGAGATCTTCCAAGCGTACTCCGGATCGCCCTTGGCGATTACGTCCTCGATATGCGGCTTCAACCCCGCGCAAGGCAGCGTGGGTTCTGGTTCCTGTATGCCGACCTATAACAGCTCCTTCGCGGGTCCGGCGCGCGTCCATGGCAAATGGGGTGAAGGTGTTACTACCGCCAACTTCAACACGTCGAACGCTTCGGTTACTCAAACATCGGCCAACCAATTCATCGATGTGAGCTCGTTCGTCGCCCCGCCAAACAACGTGTTTGGCAATGTTTCACGCACGGCACCCTACAACATTTATGGACCTGGTAATTACCAGTTGGATATCGCGCTGGCGCGCAGCTTCCCGCTGCATCTCGGTGAATCATCCAGGCTGAACCTCCGTGCCGAGATGTACAACCTTACGAATCACACTCTGTTTGGTGTAGCCAGTACAGTCTGGGGTACCGGAAACTTCGGGCAAGTTACCTCAACTGCATCCTACACACGTAGAGCAGCCCAGCTCTCGGGTCGTATCGAGTTCTAGCTAAATCACACTACAAACGATTAGCCGCTGAAAATCGGCGGCTATCGTTGTTTCACTCATGGTTTTCATTTTGTGTTTCCTGGCTGAGATGGAGCCTTTGCCGATGTCGCTAAGAGATTCGGCGTCAAGGGCACCGTGTTGTTCATCTGGGTGATCTCAGGAACTCTTTCGGTAGATTCGATTGTTATCGAGTCGCCGTTGAGGTTTGCTTTTGAGGGCGGCCGGAGATAAACAGTTGCGATCTTGGGTTGAAGGTCAGTAGGAGCTTTGAGAGCCGGGGTGCTAGTCGCGGCCAGTGTCACACCGTTGCGGTCACGTAGAATGACTTTGGCTGACTGAGAATCCACAGCACCGAGGCTGTGCACGGTAACAGCGATGCGGTTTCGTTCGATCTTGATGTCTTCGGCATCGATGCCAAGGTCCGGACGCATCCAGTAGGGTGTGCCCTTCTGTTTGAGAGTGAGCTCAAGGACCGTCGTGGTGCGAGGAGCAAAGGTGACGTCGAGACTACGGCTGCGCTCAAAGGTTTCTGTACGAGTGGTTGCGTTGCTGAGTAGAGCGTCGGTTTCGGCCTGAGTGCTTTGTTTGATTTCCCATTGGCCGGGATCGATCTCCCAACCGGTCATCTGCGCGCTTACGGGCTTGTCGTCAAGATTGTAGGCAAGAATCCGAATGTGATCAGGGGTGCCTTCAGGGACCAAAATAGCGACGCTCTCATCGTTGGCAGGTGCGGCGAACCGCCAGCTTACGACGTTCCCTGGATAGATGTAATTGCGCATGAGTGCGACACCGCCCAGTCGGGAGCGCTGGAGTTCGCCATTATTGAAGTAGACACGGTCAATCCAGAGGCTTCCCTCTCGATTGATGAATTGCCGATCGTAGGCGGTTTCGATTTGCGTCGCATAGACCTTCTCAAGGTGACTTATGTCGCCGGTGAGTTGCCAAGCAAGCTGCTCGTTGGACTCACCTGCGTTGTTGGAATCGGTGCGACGGTTAGGCGCATTGGTGGCGAGGAGTTGCTTGCCCCAGGTGTCGCGCACGTGCAGGATGTCGAGTGCATCCGCATTGATTGTGCGGAGCGAGTCAGGCCCGTTGTCATTGAAGGGAGCAATGTATTTGGGATCGCCTGTCCACTTGTACGCGGCCCAGAGCATAAACCAGGGAGTCATCGTACCGTTGCTAGGCAGGTCCTCGTTGGTATGGAAGTTGACCGAGAAATGCATGGTCATCTTGCCGTTGGCATCGGGCCGGCGATGTGCAAGGAAGCCATCAGCAATCTCCTCGACCATTTTGCGGGTGCTCGGCGTACCGTTGAAAGAGACCAGTTGAAGCGCGGGATGGAAGACCATGTAGGAGCGATCTTTGGCCCAGCCCCAAACGCCGCCCTCAGCCATTTTGGTGCCACTGAAGTAGACAGACCGAATCTGTCGCTGGCCAGCGCTGTTGTAGCCTGTAAGCCACTCAAGGCGGCGCGACGTCTCCATGGCCCGCTCCAACATACGCGGACTGCCGTAGTCGAGCATAAGAGACTGTCCGAGCACATTGAGCCCATCTTCGTAGCTGTGCAACTCGTCATACTGCGCGCTAGAGAGGCCGTTGGTGAACATCTTCTGCGCGTAGATCGCTTCGATGGTCTTGAGAAGCGAGGTCTTGAGCTTATCGGGCTCGGCACCCATAAAGGCGAGACCAGGCCACCAGTTGAGGAAGTCGCTATCGTCTGAGAGACCGCCACCGAACTCGCCGTTGGATATCTGGCGATTGTCGACGTACCAGTTAATAAGGCTCTTGAGTTGGCGAAGGTCTTCTACTTGCAGGAACGCCCACCGCGGAACTCCGGGTGGGGCCTGCGGCAGAGTGAAGGGTGGCTTCAACTGCTCGCGATTTGTCTCGTTCCAGTACTTGCGGCCGAGATCGTTTTCAGGGTCGACGCGGAGAAGATCAGTGATGTCGGCATAGTACCGATTAAAGATGTTAAGTTTGCGCGAGTTGACGGACTCTTCAACGAGGTTGGCGTAGTTATCGCGCACCTGCGTTAGCCGGTCGGAGATGTGCTCGGCAAGGGCGTCTTTGTAGGGCTTGAAGATGAGTCGAAGGTGCATGCCTTCAAGCGATTGGGTGCCGAACTCCGGACTGGCCGATGCAATGGTGAGGTAAAGGCTCTTGCCGTTGGGCAGAATGCGATCGCGGGTGTCGAGCCATAGAGTGTAGCCTTGTCCCGGTTTTACCGAGAAGTTGAAATCGAGCATGTTGCGCATCGGCCAAATCGGATCCTTGATTTGGATGTTC
>Ga0157374_10001639_pt1 | contig 18747 bp, 14 predicted proteins | sample M25metaG_FD_115308 | JGI IMG/M metagenome (GOLD analysis project Ga0157374, IMG submission 115308) | Miscanthus rhizosphere microbial communities from Kellogg Biological Station, Michigan, USA - M2-5 metaG | ecosystem: Host-associated > Plants > Roots > Rhizosphere > Soil | place: USA: Michigan... | reverse complement strand
CCGGAATCCGAAGTCCATCATCTCGGCTCTCTGGCATTGGACGCCTCTGACCAGAATTCAGTTGTAACCCGCTCCAACTTAGGCGTTTCGCAATTCTACCTGATGGGTCCTGAGCATAGACATTTCGGATTATTTCCAACCCTCGAGACTTCGGCGCTCGGGTGCCGCTTACCTCGGGCGCCTTCTACTTCGGCAAGAGCCCGTGCGCGATCGCATCCAGAATCCCATTCAAAAAATTGATTGACTCTGGTGCGCAATACCGTCGCGCAATTTCCAACGCCTCATTAATCACAATTGGAAAGGGCGTACCCTTGAACCCGATCATTTCTCCCACGGCCATTCGCAGCAGGTTGCGATCCACCGCCGGCATCCGCTCTAACCGCCAGTGACGTGAGTTTGCGGTAATCAGTTCGTCAATCTGTTCCTGGTTCGCAATCGCCGTCCGGAATAGATCTTCTGCAAATCCCCGTACCTCGGGCTCCGTCGTGTCCACCGACTTCCAGAATGTCGCCCGCACCTGGTCAGGCGTCTGCTTCCCCATCTCTGCCTGGAAAAGCATCTGCATCGCCAGCTCACGCGATTTCCTCCGCGAACCAGCGGTCACGCTTTCCCGCTTTCCGCGATCTTCCGCTTTACACTGACCATCTCGATCGCAGCAGCAGCGGCTTCGAATCCCTTATTCCCTGCCTTGATGCCCGCGCGATTCAGCGCCTGCTCCAGCGTTTCGCACGTCAGCACCCCAAAGCCATGCGGTATGCCCGTCTCCTGTTGCGACTGTCCGATCCCCCGCGATACTTCGTTGTAGATCGCTTCGTAGTGTGCGGTCTCTCCCCGAATCAGGCACCCCAGTGTCACAATTGCATCCACCTTCTTCTGCTCTGCAATTGTCCGCGCCGCATCTGGAACCTCCCACGCTCCCGGCACGCGTACAACCTGAATATCTTCGCGCTTGGCCCCGCTCCTCAGCATCGCATCGAGCGCGCCCTCCAGCAGCCGGTCCGTGATCACCGCGTTCCATCGTGCCGCCACAATCGCGAACTTCATTCCCGCGGCAGAAAGATCCCCTTCCAGCGCAACCAGCTTCCCTCGCAGCGGATCCACCCATGCCCAGAATGTGAAAGACCATCCCGGCTCCGGCTCGACCGTAAACATGCGTGACTTCCAATGGGTGTCAACTGGCTCGGTCAACCGCTTGACCGCTGAGTCACTCCCACTCGCGTGCAACCAGCGCTCCGCGGCCTGGTAAGCCTGATCAAGCGACGTCACCTCAACCATGACATCTGAGACGGAGGGCATCTGTCCCGTCACGACTTCGAAATTCCCTGATGGCGCGACGAACGACGCGCCCTTGCCTTCGGGCTCATCCCATCCCGCGCCTGGCGCAAATCCCATGGCCGCAAAGAAACTGCTTAACTTGTCATAAACAGCTCCGTCCTCGGCCCGGCGAAGAATGGAAATCCCTTTAATCATGCTTTGATTCTATCGTGCTGCCCTGCTCGCTCTTTACCGCCAGGGAATCCAGATCGTCGCGATCCGGATGAACATCCGAAAGAAGCAGCAGTGCGTGAATGACACTGAAACGGATTCGCAACATCCTCTTCGTATAATCGTTTTTGATTTAACGAAGGAACCGTGCACGTGATAACAATCTTGAAGATTCTTCCCTTCATTTCGGCCCTTCTCGCTATCTCTACCGCCGGCGCGGAGACCTGCAAACTCCAAACCTACGCTTCTTCCTGGATGGCAACCGGCACTCCTTTTTCGATCAAATGCCCTTCCGGAGACTACTCGGGCCATCTCGTTTCCACCCCCGCGCGTCGCTTCTTCCGTCGCGGCCACCTCATGTTCGTCTTCGATCAGCCCATTGCACTGCGCCCGAAGAAAGAGGGCGATGAGGGCAAGATCCAGCCCGGCCGCACGCGTCAGATCACCAATATGCTTGTCGGAGGCGGGGTCAGTGTCGGCTCCAAAGACCTGGTCGACGGAATTTCTGGCACCGTCTTCAAATCCGCCTACATGATTCCGATTACCGGCGTTGCCTTTGCATTCTTTTCGACCGGCGGCGATGTGCTCCTCAAGCCCGGATATCCGCTTGAGATCGTCCCTCGGGAACCGAGAAGCCTCAAACCGCTCCAGGAGCAACACACAGGGAACTAAACCCGCTCAAGATCCTTTGGACATCTCTCCATTTCGTGTATTCCTTCGCATCAAGAGGCTTGAATGACTGCATCCGCAGCTTGTATGCTCCCGTGTCATGCAAACACAGCGAACTCTCAACGCAAAGATTCTGGGAGCCGCCCTGCTTTTGGCGTCAACTCTCGGATGGAGTCAAACCGCTTCTCCAACCCAGGACAGCAGTGCAACACAAGATGCGAAAGCTGCAGGTCATGAAACCAAGAGCGCTGCAAAGGATGCAGGCCATGCCGTAAAAACAGGAACCGTCAAGGCTGCTCACGCAACCGAGAACGGAACGAAGAAGGCCGCGACCGTCACCGAACAAGACAGCAAAAAGGTAGCCCACACAACTGCCACAGACACATCGAAAGTGGCGCACGCGACGACAAGGGATACCAAAAGTGCAGCACACGCAACTGCCCACGGCACGAAGAAGGTTTGGGATAAGACCAAAAGCACAGCCAAGGGTGCGGCGCATGGAGCCAAGGAAGGCGCGGAAAAACCGGCGAACTGACCAACATCAAGGCAAAAAAGGCCGGCATCCCGCCGGCCCTTCTCGTTCCAACTATGAACCCGGTTACACAGTGTTTCTCGGCTTCACCAGGATCACCGTAGCCGGCACCGTACCCGATGCAGGCGGCGCACTGTTGTTGAACACGCAACTCGGGTCGCTTCCCGGAGCGCATGCTGGCAGTCCCGGATTGATCTGTTGTGTATCGGTAAGTGTCGACGTCTTCACGAAGTGGATCTGCCCGTCCCCCGAAGTCGATACGAAGAAGTACTGATTGTCGAGGCTGAACGCCCCCGCGATCGGCGCCAGAACAGCATTCCCTCCAGTCAGCGAAAGGTAATTCAGTGACCCGAGTGTGCCTTTCGCACCCGGCGTATAGTAAGGCAGTTTTCCTCCCGGAGCGGTTCCATCGTACGTAATAAACGCCAGGTTTTGCGCCGGAGAGGTCACAATCGCGTTCAGCGCTCTTGCATTGATCCCGTTCACGCCGATCTGGTTCAGGGTGTGCGTCAGCAGCAGAGGGTTCAGTTGCGACCCGGATTGCGGACACGGATCTGGCAGAGGAGCCGACGCAGCCGGAATCGTCACCCCGATATCCGAAAGCTGCACCCCGCCGCCAACAAGCGCCGCGCCCAGCACATGCTGACCGTCAGTGGTCGTCCCCAGTATGTCCGTCTGCGCCGCTACAGAGTCTCCCTGCGGATAGAACACGATGCTCTTGTAGTTGCTCGCCGTTCCTGAAGGACACCAGGTATGCGCAACCGTTGGGTTGCCGCTCAAGTATGCCCCCACGCTCGGAATTGCTAAAGTAAGATTCTTTCCGCCTCCCGACGAGCTCAAATCGTATGTAGTCCATCCTGTATTCGCGTTGTACACATACAGCGTGTCCGTATGCCCGGTACCCAGGGAAGCGCTATCAGTCACGTATAGCGTCTTGGAGTCGGGCGTCCACTGCGCCGCATTTCCCACTCCAGTAAACGTCGCAGCTACCGACCCTGACGTGTTGTATAGGTAGAACACCTGCCGGATCTGATCGTTGATCAGCACTTGCTTGTCGTCCGGAGAGACCGCGAGCACAACTCCCGGAACCGTAGTGTCCGGCGGATTCGCGGCAACGTTGCTCGATGATGAGTAAGACATCAACGCATGGGACGATCCGAAATAAATGGTTGTACCCAGCCGGTCCATCACCATCGAATTCGGCACGTACGGCAATCTCACAGTTGAGCCCAGTGAGTTTCCTACCAGATCATAGGGAACGAAATACTGAGATTGCCCCGGCGCACCGAACCACACGTATGTACTCGCCGTTCCCGGCGTGGTGATATTGACGGCATTACTAGTAACAGCTACACCTGTCCCAAATAACCCAACCTGGTTGATCGGCGAAGGATTGCAAGCCGAAGGCTGACAGATCGCATAGACCGACGCCGCCCCCGGGAACGAAGCGAGCACCGACCCTGCTGTTCCCGCCGAAATGTCCAGCGGGTTCGTGGACTGATAATCCAGGGTCAGTCCTGAAATCACCGCGCCCTTCGTATCCACAACGGTCGTAACCAGGTTCTGCGTAACTCCCTTTGTAACTGTCGCATTTGTGTTCCCGTTCAACGTCACAGAGATCGACTTCGGGGGACACGTGGTGAAATAACCAGCCGACGATCCCGATCCCGCAATCGAGGCTTGGATCGCCGTCGTGCCTGGCTGCGCGGCCGTAATCACGTTTGTCGCCGCATTCAGCGTGGCCACCGAGCCGGTGCTTACCGAGTACGCAAGAGTACCAATCGAACTCGAACAGACGGGCACTGAGGTTACCCCGCTCGGCAATGCGCAGGCATAATTTGCCGGCGATACCGATGCCGGAGCGCAAAACTCGAACTGTTTGCCGTTCTGGGAGAAGCACGCCTCCGAATCAAGCTGGGTGCTTGCTCCCTGCGAATAGCACTGCTGATTTCCAGCTAATGCAAGCGACACCGAACTCACCGTCGCGTGTACAAAAACCTGCACCGGGTTCGAAGTGACCCCATTTGCCGATGCCGAAATATAAGCGGAGGTATATGGCAGCCCGTTTGTCGCGGGCGCCGGATTGGGAAAATTGCAGATTGTAAAGTCAGGAATGCCGCCGCCCGAATTGCGGTTCCACGTTCCCGCGCAGATTCTGCCTGTTGGCGAAACGTCTACCAGCTTGTTGTCGGTCGTCGAATAGTTAAAGCTTGATGCGTTGGCATTCGTTCCCTTGCAGTTGAATGCCTGCGGAGCGCTGATCTGCTGCTCCTGCCCAAACGCCAGCGACAGACCCGTCGTCTTCGGCTCCAGGTCGACCCTGTATACGTCCGTGTCCTTCAATCCGTAGCCGAGACCGTTGCAGTAGTTCCCCGCCGGGTTGCGGGTACAGCCGGAAAACGAAATCCCCGCTGGTATTACCAGAAACAGCATGAAGACAAGCGTCAGATACCGCCGCATGAATCCTCCCCGCCCCGCCCGATCTCGCCGCGGAACGGTCTCTCCAAATCCGTTAGAAAATAAGGGTTAAAAGCGAGTCTCTCCCGCGCCATCCACTGGCCTGTAATTCGGCCCTCGTGCACAGGACACCGGCCTTCGGCACTTCCCAGATCCATGCAGCCGGTCGAGTGACCACGCTCGATTTGCTCCAAACGAAAGTGTATCAGGGCAGGGTTCTCCCACCCTCCAATTGTCTGTATTTACATAGACTCAGCTAGGACCTCATTCGCGAGCAAGTCACTCTGCCAATCGAAGTCTACTCGTCCCCTTGTCCCCTGGTGCCCGACTCACTGCTCCCCGGCATGTACTTCTCAAACCACTCCACCGCCCGATCCATCACGTCCCGCCGATGATCCGGATTCACAAACCCATGGCCCTCGTTCGGATACACCACCAGTTCGGTCGGCACGTGCTGATCCCTCATCGCATGCCAGAACTCGTACGACTGAGGCGCCGGACACTCCCCATCCCGGTCTCCCACCACCACCAGCGTCGGCGTTTTTGCCTTCTTGATGTAGTTGATAGCCGAGCTCTTCGCATACACCGCCGGATCGTCGTACACCGACGCCCCGAAATATGGAATCATCCACTGATCGATCGAGTTCTCACCGTAATAGCTCTGCCAGTTCGACAATCCCGCCCCCGAAACTGCGGCCTTGAACCGCTGCGTCTGCGTCACCGCGAACATCGTCATGAACCCGCCGTAGCTCCACCCGGTAATGCCAACGCGCTGCGGATCGATCGGATACTTCGCCTCCACTATGTCCACTCCCGCCAGGATGTCGCGCAGATCACCGTAGCCGAAATCCTTCCTGTTCGCCTGCGTAAATGCCTCCCCTTGTCCGTAGCTCCCGCGCGGATTCGGCATCAACACAAAATATCCCAGCGCCGAAAGCCCCGTCCCACTAATCCCTCCGCCGCCACCCCACCGAGCCGTCACTGCAGCCGCCGGCCCTCCATGCACCTCCACTACCAGCGGATACTTCTTATGCTCGTCATAATCCTTCGGGAGCAGCAACCAGCCCTGCACTCGGAATCCATCGCTCTTCCAGCTCAATGACTCAGCTTTCCCCCACCCCGGCTTCACTCCATTGTTCCAGTGCGAAAACTGCATCACGCCGTCCAGCCCCGAGGTCATCACCGTCCCCGGCTTCGCCCCATAAATCTCCACTGGATGTTCGAAATTGCTCGCCGTAAACACAAACAGCGAGTGATCTCCGGTGCTCGACAAGCTGTGCGACCACCGGCCGTCCGCCACGCTTCCCGGAATCGAAAAAATCGGCGATCCGAACGTCGGCGGCTTCGATCCGGCGCGTACACTCGCATCGAGTTTCATGCGGATGAGCTGGCTGTTCCCGCCCGCCAGTTCGCTCACAAACAGGTATTCGTTGCTCCCCCACTCCACCCACGCGGGCGAAGTCGGCCTTCCCGCCGTCAAATCTTTCGGTTCACCACCCGTCGCAGGCACCATCCACACATCGCCGCCCGTCGATCCTTGATCGCTCATCAGCCCGCCGATGAACGCAATGTACTGCCCGTCCGGAGACCACCGTGGCACCGCGATCTGCAGCCCATGAAGCGGCCCGCTTACCTCCGCAGGTGCGAGCACCGCCTTCGGCTCACTACCCACCACCTGCGTGTATAACTTCGCCACCCACCAGTTGTTCTCCCCGGGTGGCTCGGCGCCGACATATGCCACCCCTTTCGAATCCGGAGCCCAGTCGAACTCATAAGCATGTAGATTCGCCGGCGTCACCTCAGTCGGCGCGGCAGCAGAAGCATTTGCCGCCACCATTGCGACCCTCTGGACCTCAACATTGTCCTGTCCAATAACTCCGGCTGCGGGCTTCATTGCCGCCAGCGCCCCGGCAGGTCGCGTCGCACCCTCCACGTATAGGAAGCCGATTTGGCTTCCATCTGGAGAAAAGGCAGGCTCGTGAACATATCCCTTCGCCGCGGTCAGCCGCTTCGCAGGATTCCCATCCATTCGCGACAAGTAAAGATCCTCCTGCCGCCCAGCCGGATCCCCGCAACTCGAAAAGAACGCCACAGCCTTCGAGTCTGGCTCCCAAGTGAGCTCTCCCTCAGCACAATGCTGTTCCGAATTGAGAGCCGCCGTCACGCGCTGGCTCTTCGACAGGTCTTCCGGCGAGGCTACACGAATCTCTCCGCCGCCGCGTCCCCCCTCAATCCACGCCAGCCGCTTCCCGTCTGGGGAAATGGCTACCTGCCCCACTCCCCGACCACGATTCAAACCGCGCAATACCTCTTCTATATGTGCCCGGTCTGAAACGCTCTTCGCTGCATCGTTTTGCCCGTGCGCGACCTCACAGGTGCCAGCACCCAAAACAAAAACGGCGCCGGAAGCAATCACGGCGCAAAGACGTGTTCGACGGAGAATTCGAAACATACCCAGAATGCTACCAGCCGCAGGAGCCCGTGTTCACGCTAACCCTGGCCTCAACAAGGGAGACCCGCAGTGCAACTTCACCCATTCATCGGCGACAGCCGGATCGTTGAAAATGAGGCGTCACCTCCCCGCAGTCAACGATCTACGAGCCGGCCTCGCAGGCTTGCCCACACCTAACACTTCGGATGAGGATTCTTGAACACCACTTCTGCCGGCAACCAGTCCGACAGCCGCTTTGAATCAATCTCGGCAGCAGTCGGTCCCGGCTTGATCGACGACCGCACGAGCGCCAGGCTCACCTTCGCAGCTCCCTTGTAGCAGTAGTCGGCGAGCAGTTTGCCTAGCTTCACGTCAACTTGGTCCATATAGTTTTGCGGTAGCGTTCCTCCCGTTCCAGGGATATCCACCGGATCCATGACTAACAGGTCCTTAACCGGTTGATCGTTCTTCAACCCTGTGCCATCGAACTTCGCCACCAGCACGGCTCTCTTTTCTAGGGCCTTCGGATTTCCCGTGTAACTCACAGCCGGAATCGCAACTCCCGCCGGAGTTGGTTTCGCGACCTTAGACTCGAATTCCAGATGGTACGGTGGCTTTGATTTCACCTTCTCTGGCACATTCGAAGTTTTGTTCCCCGGATCGACATTACATCCCCCCAAGCACACCAATGCTGCAAACAGCACGTAGCCCCTGCGCATGCCATCCCCCTAGTTCGAAAGACGCGTCGGAGCATACCACCCCCTCGACCGCGACCGCTGTGATTGCGGACAGCAATCCTGATCTCTCTAAACCAAAGAATCCACGGAGAAATTCTCGTCAGTGGCCATCAACGTCCTTCCCGGTCTGAGCTCCGACGCAGCTGCATCTTCACTTGGACCATCGGTGCCTTCCGCTTCGTCACTTTCCCCCAAACCATCCTGTTTCCTGCGATATAGTGACAAACAGCCGAACCGGAGACTCCTAGATCCCCCATGGAAACGCGCGCCCTTTCCCGCCTCCGAGTATTCCTGCGTATTTGCTTCGGCTATCTCACGCTCATCTCGCTGGTCGTTTCCATCTTCATGGTGCGCACCTTCCTCTGGATGCACCAGCATTCCTCGGCTAGTCCGTGGCTCCCTGCCGGAAACCGGCACCTCTCGTCAATCTCCTATCTCGCTTTCAGCTACCTTGTCCGCGTCATCCCCTTGCTGATGGCAATCACGTACGGCACGGCGTGGTGGACACTGAAGCACGGACGACGCTCCGCGCGGGGTTGGTCGATCGCAGCCAGCATCCTGATGATTGTTTCCACCACCATGCTGGTCGCAGCCCGCTTGACCTTGTGGCCCGGTACCCGTCATCACTTCCGAGGAAGCTATCTCCTTTTTCAGATCTTCTTCTTCGCCGTTGGCGTTCTCGGACTCATCGTCTTCACACGCACGTCTTCTGAAGCAATTCAGTCCAACTCTCGCAAGCGGCGTCAGCAGGGCGACGGAACCAGCGCCTTCCTCGACCTCCTCGTCTCCGGCCTCGCACTCACGGGCGTCTGGGGCGGCATCATCCTCTACAGCCGCTGGGGACACGCACAGAATCTTCCATCGATTCGCGGTACCGTCTCCTGGCCTGTCATCCTCCTCATCATCTTCATCACCATCTCGCTTCATGAAGCTGCACATGCCGGCGTCGGACTTGCTCTGGGCATGAAGCTTCGCGCCTTCGTCGTTGGCCCGTTCCAATGGCGGATCCGCGATGGTCGCTGGACCTATCGATTCGTCCCCGCGGGTTTCCTATCGTTCGGGGGATCAACCGGCATCGTCTCCGCCAATCCAAATCAAAGTCGCTGGGTCGAAATCACCATGATTGCGGGCGGCCCTCTCATCAACCTCGCGGCGGGTCTCGTCAGTGCCTTCCTTACCTTCTCGGCGAAAGGTCAGCAATGGGAGCGCTTCTGGGAACCGCTCGCTTTCTTCGCGCTCGTCAACATCGTCACCTTTGCGATCAATCTGGTTCCCTTCCGCCCGGAAGCTCTCTATTCCGACGGCGCTCGCATCTTTCAGCTTCTGTCCGGCGGTCCCTGGGCCGAACTTCATCGCGTCTTCTCGATGGTCCAGTCCAGCGCTGTAACTTCCCTGCGTCCGCGAAACTTCGATATTCAGGCCATCCGCAGCGCCGCTGCATACTTCACCCACGGCCGAGAAGCGCTTATGCTGCGCCTCTTCGCAACCTCCCATTACCTGGATCAGAATCAATTACCCGAAGCCCGGGCGCAATTCGCTGAAGCAGTCGCCATTTGCTCGGACAGCGGAATCAACATCCCTCCCGAACTGCTTACAACGTTCGTCTTCAACTCCGTCTTCCTCGAACGGGATGCTGCTGCCTCACGCCGCTACTGGGACCTCTACGAGAGCAAAAGCCCTGCCTACTTTGGCGTCGACTATTGGCTCTCCCGCTCCGCTCTCCACTTCATTGAGAACCATCCGCTCGAGGCCCGCGACGCGTGGAACGTGGGCGCTGCTCTCGCCCGCGAACTCCCAACAGCCGGCGCTTATGAGTTCGACCGCGATCGCTACCGCCTGATGCGAGATCTGCTGAAGAAGGATTACGCTCCCGATCCTCAGCCTTCCGTTTCATCAGCCAAGCTGCTGCGCATGCCTCCCCGCGAACGCGCGCCCCAGGCCGTCAGCCCCAGTACAACTCCCGGCGGCAATTTCATAGGCTGATCATCCGCGTTGTGCGGCGCTGGTAGCCGACCTGAGTTGCGCAGGCCGCTCGACTCCTCGCGGATGTCGCTTCATCGCACCCATCAAGTGCCAGCACGCACTCGTCAGCAAATCTCCCGGCACACCCGCGATCTGGCTTCGGCTGATTCTCAGCAAGAACGGATGCTTCTCCAGCCAGGCATCCTGCTTGGCCAATACCATCTTCACGTGGTGGACATCGGGCTTGGCAGGCAGAGGCCTTGCGGCCCTCACCGCAACTAGCGTAGCCAGGCCGCCCACGACGGCGAACAACAGGAAACACCTGACTTTCCAGTTCGCTTGTTCTCTTGATCCCTTCATGACTCGAGCATGCCTGCCGAACCTGAAGCCAGTCTGAGGAAAGAGAGCCATAGAGGTTTACACTTCGTGCAGGTTCGCCGCGCCCCACAATATTGCGGAGTCGAGATTCAAATGTTCCCCAACCCCCAGGACGCACTTCCCCTCCCCAGAAGATCCGCCGTCTCTGAGTTTCAGAAGCTTGCGAAGTCGCTAGCAGATGCCGCGAAATCGGGGGAAGGTTCGATCGCTGACTGGGCCAGCCACTGGATCGCCGCACAGATCAATGCATCCGGAACAATCAAACGACAGAACAAGTCTCCCCGGACCAGCCGTTGGATGAATCAAGTCGCCAGATATGCGACAAAAGAGTTACGGAACAAACCGACCCTGAACAAAGCTCGCCTGGTCATCGCCAGATCTCACGGCTTCGCCACCTGGCTCAAGTTCACACAGCACCTCCGGAAGTTGGCACAACAGAACTCACTAACTGCGCAATTCGAGATGGCAGTAGACGCCGTCGTCAACGGCAAACTAACCGCTCTGAAGCGTATCCTCGCCCACAACCCCAAACTCGTACGAGCGCGCTCGAACCGCGACCACAACGCCACGCTGCTTCACTACGTCTCTGCAAATGGGGTTGAAAGCTATCGCCAAATAACCCCCAAAAATATAGTGCCCATCGCAAAGCTCCTCCTCGACTCCGGCGCTCAGATCAACGCAGTCTGCGAAGTGTATGGAAGCCAATGCACCACCCTCGGCCTCACCGCCACCAGCGTTCATCCCGCCAATGCAGGCGTCATGAAAGACCTCCTTCAATTGCTCCTGGTCCACGGCGCTGAATTGAATAAGAAGGGCAGCGCAGGACGAGCGCACTCGCTCGTGTTTGCCTGTCTCGCCAATGGTCGACTCGAATCAGCGCAGTTCCTCGCAAGCAAGGGTGCGAAGCTGGACTTCGTCTCTGCCGCGGCCCTCGACTACATCGACATAGTGAAGCAGAAATTCGATCATCCTGGAGCACGCAGACCGAAGCTCTCCAAAAAGCTGATGCAGGAAGCATTTCGATATGCCTGCGGTTACGGCGCTCATCGCGTGGTTGAACTCCTGATTGATCGCGGGGCAGACCTTACCGAGCATTCCGGAGATGGACAAACCGGTACACACTACGCCGTCATCTTCGGGCGCCTCGACACCTTAAAGCTCCTGCTGAAACATAACGCGCCGCTCGAATCCCAAAACGTCTACGGCGGCACCGTTCTCGGCCAGACCTTATGGTCGGCGGCACATGGCGGCGATCCCGTCACCTACTCTCAAATCATCGAAACTCTAATCGCAGCAGGTGCCCGCGTGCCTGAACGCCACGTTCCAGTTAATTCCCGGATCGATGCTCTCCTTTTGCGCCACGGCAGCCGTCCCGAACCGAAATGGTGGTGGTACGGCGAAGAGCCTGTAAGCCATCGACGTTCTCACCGGCACCCTGAGAAGAGTTAGCCCTTCAGTTCATGGCTAGAGGTTAACAACCTCCCCAGCCAGTTCTGCCTCGTCTGCACCGAGCGGCTTCGAAATCTTCGCACTGTCGCTGGCCATACCCATTAGCCTTCTCAGCGCCATAGACAATCCAGTCCACACCAGCATCACTGCTCCCAGGCTCGCCAATGCCGCGATCGTCTCGCCGGCGACGCCGAATTCCTCGCCCGTATGCACAAACCGCGCATACGCACGCAGCCTACGCCCCGCCGGGTTATCGCTGAATCGCTTCACCGCATCGACACGCCCGGTCTCCCGGTTCATGATCACTTGCTGGGCTTTCTCCGGCTGCCCGCCAAAACTCGTATCCACTGACAACATTAGAACCCGAGAATCCCCGCGCGGCACATCCATTGTTATGGACTTCCACCCAGGAACTTGCTGCTTGGTCGCTTGCACCATCGTGTCCAGACTCACGAATGCAACCGCTTCCCCGGCATCCCTGCCGCGATTCGCCGGCCGTCCAGGCGCATTACCCGTCCCCGGCCCTTCTCCCCTCGGATTTCCGTTCGCGGAAGGCTTTGATCCAGTCATCGTATACAGCAGGTTGTTGGCCCACGGATACGACATCACCACCCCGCTCGCCACAATGAACAGCAGAGGAAATGCCACCCAGATGCCGATCACGTTATGCCAGTTCCACTCCCGTGCACGTCCTTTAACTCCGCGCCGAAATACTGTGCGCGCCTTTAGGCTTGGAGCGCTCCAGACCTTGGGCAGCCACAGATAAATTCCGGAAAGCACCATGAACAAAAACGCCAGGTTCGATGCGCCGGTTATTCCGCGGCCTATCGCACTCCGCATCCCCAGCCCCACCGAACGGTGAACTCGTTCCACTGTTCCGAAGAATTCCCGGGTGCTCTCATTCGGCTGCCCGATTACCTCTCCCGACCACGGATTCATGAACAGCGTCTTCTCGCGTCCGTATCTCGCCTCCACGGGCGCCGTCGGGCTGCTGTGCAGAATCAGCTGTGTCGGCATCCCCTGTCCGCCGCTCTTCAATTTGTCCAGCAGAGTATCCACCGGTGCCTGCCCCGCTGTGCTCGTCTGTCTCTCAAGCACCGCCGGCGCGTCCGCCCTCGCATTGACCTGCCGCTCATACGCCAGCAGAATTCCCGTCACCGACATCGTCAGAATCACCAGCCCCGCCACGCATCCCAGCGTGAGGTGCAGCCAGAACACAACGCTGCGCACTGCCTTCATCCATGGACCTCCATCTCAAGATCCACTCTGCCAGCAGAACCTGAAACCCATCTGAAAGGGATCCTTGCCTCACCTCTGCTTCGATTCACGAAGCGGCGAAAAGAGCTGGATCATATTCCCCTCATAGTCAACAACGATAAACGTCCGCATCCCCATTTCCTTGTCATCGAACAAGCCACCGCGAAACTGCGCCCCGTTCTTGTGGAGCCGGTGCCATGTCCGATCGAAGAATGCTCGCGAAACAACAGCTCCTGCCTTCGTGATCCCTGGCGGAAGCGAGCCATCTTGCATTTCTTCCGGCCGCTTGGCAGTGGAATTCTGAAAGAACATCAATTCGATGTACAGCCCGCCTCCTGCCAGAACAGCATTCCCTGCATGCCCGCTTGGGCCCATGCCGCGCTTCAGTAAGTGAACATCAAAGTTCGTTTCGTACCAACGCAGACCTGCTTCGACATCTCGGACAACGACTCCAATAAACGCGCCTTGAACCCTTGTGGGTTCCTTTGTTGGCCGAGCTCCGAAACCAAACGACACTGCCACCAGCCAAATCAGGATCAAAGAACCTGCTTTTGAAACCAAGGGGATCCTCCCTCTGCAAACTCACCTACCCGACCGCGCCACTTCATTCCGGGAACCCTCATGATACGTGCGTCCAAATCAACACCCATTGCCACCGCACCCCGTCAACCTCACCGTAAAGAGGCTTCCTTTTCTCGCCTCGCTCTCAACCGAGATCGATCCCCTATGCCTCTGTACAATCTGCTTCGCCATCGCCAGTCCAAGTCCCGCTCCGCCCTCTGCACGCGATCTAACTTTGTCAGCCCGCCAGAACCGGTCAAACACATGCGTCACCGCTGCTTTCTCGATTCCGATGCCCGTGTCCGCAACCCTCAACACTGCGTCGCCGCTCTCATGCCCCAGCGCCACGCTCACTGTCCCGCGTTCCGTGTACTTGATTGCGTTATCCACCAGGATCAAAAACAGCCTCCGCAGCTGCGTGCTTTCGCCAAGCACATAGGCTTCGCCCTCCGAAATCTCCGTTGTCAGTTCCAACCCTTTCGCCTCGGCAACCGGCCTCATCTGGGCTCCGAGCTCGCGCAACATCGCCGCAACATCCACCGGTGCCAACTCCATGTGTCTTTGGCGCGCATCGCCTCTCGCCAGATCCAGTAGATTCTCCACCAGGTTCGACATGTGCCGCGCCTCGCGAACAACCTTGCGCAGCACTTCTCTCTGCTCTTCCGCTGACCTCTCCCGTCGCAGCGAGACCTCCGCCGCCGTGGTAATCAGTGCCAGCGGCGCGCGCAGCTCGTGCGAAGCGTCCGCCGTGAATCTCTCAATCGACCGGAACCCCGTCTCAATGCGCTCCAGCATCGCATTCAGCGTCTGTGCCAGCCGCATCACCTCATCGTCAGTCTGGGGAACCCGCAGCCTCGCAGCCAGGTCTGCTGGATCGACTGCCTCCGCCTCCCGCCTGATCTGCTCAACCGGGGCCAGAGCCCTTCGGCTCATCCAATATCCCGCCGTCGTAGTCAGCATCAGCGCAATCGGAATCAATGCCATCAGGTAAAGCTGGTACTCACGCACCGCCCCCAGCAGATCGCGCAATGGCTCTACCACATGAACGGTCAGATCCGTGCCCGCCACCGTCACCCGTCGCGAAATAAACCGCACCGGCCACCCTCGCTCTGTAACCGATCCAATCGTCGGCTCTCGGTTGTCCGTCGCAACAGGCAATGCCGCCACCCGGTGCGAACGCAGCACATCGGACTGATATAAGATCTCGCCCCGTGCATCGGTGATCTGCACAAACACACCGATCACTGGCGAGTCCTCAGAAGCAATGAATTCTCTTTCGAACTGCTGGTGCGTAGACAAACCACGACTCTCGATAAATGGAACAATCGTTCTCAACCGGTATCCCAGATCGCGATCGATCGCGCGATACATGCTCGCCCGCATCGCAAACCAGCTTCCGCCCGCGAACAATCCCACAATCACCACAAGGCTCAGAAAGTACCACGCCGTGAGCCGCGCCTGTATGCTCAGGTTCTTCAATCCAAGCCTTCTCTCAGGCAATATCCCAGCCCGCGCTCCGTATGCACCAGCTTCAGCAGCCCCTCGCGATCCACCTTCGCCCGCAGGTAGCGCATGAACACGTCCAGATTGTTCTCACTCACATCGCGATCTCCCCATACCATCTCGATAATCCGATCGCGCGTCACCACTCTCCCCGCCGCCCGCATCAGGCATTCCAGAATTCCAAACTCCGTCCGCGTCAGATCCAGCCTCTGCCCGGCCCGCACTGCTTCCCGCTTTTCCACGTCGAGAAACAGATCCGCAAACCGCATCTGCAACACGCTCTTTCCCGTCGTACTCCGTGTTCGCGCCCTGATCCGCGCCAGTAGAACCTCAAATTCAAATGGCTTGGTCAGATAGTCATCCGCCCCCGCATCCAGCCCCTTCACAATGTCTTCCGGAGCATCCCGCGCCGTGAGCAGCAGTATCGGAGTACGCACCTTCTGCATGCGCAACCGTTTGGTTACCTCAAATCCATTCAGCACCGGCATCATCACATCCATCACAATGATGTCGAACGCATGCATCTCAGCCTGCCGCAGCCCTAACCCGCCATCATGCAACGCGGTCACGATGCAGCTCTCTTCTTCCAGCCCTTGTTTCACAATTGCTGCCAGTTCCCTGTCGTCCTCGACAAGCAGGATGTTCAGCGCGGTTTGAAACGCCTCACTCATCTTCGCTCCTCAGCGGCGAGTCGATCTCCCGCCATCCAGATGAAAAGTCACGCCCAGAATCGGTGTCATCTGCGTTGCGCCCGGATCGCTCGCGGGCTTTCCATATTCGTTGTGCCAGTACCAGAATCCACCGCTCACTTCCAGCATCTGCGCCATGCCCCATACCAACGCGCCCGCATCGATGCTTACAGTATTCCGCAGCAGGAACTCCGGCTTCGTTTCCGTCCCGAATGAGTCCTTGCCTTTGGCAGTGTTGTATTCCGCAAAACCTGAATAAGCAAGATGCGTCCTCCCCACTGCAATCGGAAGCAACCACGTCGGCTCAATATTAAAATCCGGTCGGTAATTCTCCTTCCTACCCAGCACTCCCTCGTGATTCCATTCCTTCCGGTAGTGCAAACCCACGTTCACGAACCCGCGTGGTGCTGCAAACACCACCTTCGGCCCGATATAAAGCGTCCGCTCTGCCGGTGCATACGAAGAGTTCTTCGTCTCCAGGTTCGCTCCCGTCTCAAACACAACATCTCGCACCGGCCCAAACCTGAACGCTTTCGATCTCGTCGCCGCATTCAGACTCACCCCCGGCCGCAGGATCGCGTAGATCTCCGTCGCTCCCGTTCCTCCGCTCGCCGCCGGCTCCGCCATGCTCGACTGGCTCAGCGTCACATCCGTAAAACTGCTCAACAAACCCCACTGCGCTGCATGCGCAAACTCCACTGCGTGCCGTGCGATGTTCGCCCTCTTCCCTGTCGTCTCATCAACCACAAATGGTGTGTGGTAGATCGCACCATACCAATACGAGAGCACCGCCGTCCCATGTGCAGCGCTCGCGGTTCCGCGTGGATTTCCCGCCTGTTCCGCCACGGCCTTGCCCACCTCAACTCCGTTGTTCGCCAAGTCGTGAGTCTGGCCATGGGCTTCCCAGCTTGCAAGCAGCAAAGCCCCAGCCACGGTCCACTTCGTTGCGCGCATGTCATTCACCTCATCTGCTTTGACCGAAGACTGCCATCGCAACCTGAAAAGCATCTGAGACGCCCGAGAGCCTCTTGCACCCGTCACATACCCCTTGACACGCGATAGTCGAATATCTACCTTCATCTCACGTCGAAGGTCGAACGTCTTCCCTGACGAAAGATTCCCCCGTCGAAAGCCCACACCTGCTCTTCGCTGCATTGGAGACCCGGCATGAAATGGTGGCAATTTGGCAAGCGCAATGCCGACCTGGAGCGCGAGCTCCACTCCGATCTCGAACTCGAAGAAGAGGAGCAGCGCGCAAACGGTCTCACCCCCAAAGACGCCAGCTACGCCGCTCGCCGCGCTTTCGGCAACACGACTCTAATCCGCGAGCAAACCCACGAAGCATGGGGTTGGGCCACCGTCGAACGCTGCTATGCCGACATACGTTATACATTTCGCGCCCTTCTGAAGAGCCCCGGATTCACTCTGACTGCAAGTCTCACCCTGGCCCTCGGCATCGGAGCGAATGCAGCCATCTTCAGCCTGGTAAGCGCCATCGTTCTCCGGCCCCTTCCGTATCCGCGCCCCACCGCGCTCGTCGGCCTCGGTCAATGGAGCAATCAGAAGGGGGACGGCTACGTCCAGACCGGCGTATCTGGCCCTAACATCCTCGACATCGCCGCTCAGAAGGGCGTCTTCCAGCAGGTCGCGTACTACCGCTGGGCAGGATTCAACATCACTGAAGGCAATCATCCCGAAAGCGTCGACAGCATCAAGGCGTCGCAGGACATGCTTCCACTCTTCGGTGTGCAGCCGTTAATGGGTCGCTTCTTCACCGCCGAAGAGACACAACTCGGCCACGACCAGGTCGCCATTCTCGGCCACAAACTCTGGGAAACGCGCTACGGCGCCGATCCTGCGATCCTCGGCAAAACGATCCGCCTTGATGAGAAGCCATACACCATCATCGGGGTCATGCCCGCGCGTTTCCGCTTTACCTGGGATCAGGAGATGGGCGTCTTCGTTCCACTCGCGCTTACGCCCGACGAGCTCAGCGAGAAAGGCCGCGCCACATCCCGCGACCTCGAAACTCAGGCCCGCCTCCAGCCGGGAGTCACCGTCAAGCAGGCGCAGGCAGCTATGGATTCGCTCGCTGCAAACCTCGCCATCGAACATCCTGAAGCCAACAAAGGCTGGGGTTTCAAAGTCGAGCCTCTTCACGCCGCTTATTACCGTCATATCGGTCAGCCCCTGCGCATAATGTCCGGCGCCGTCCTCTTCGTATTGCTCATCGCATGCGGCAACGTCGCAAACCTCCTGCTCGCTCGCGCCACCGTGCGCAAACGCGAGATCGCCATTCGCGCGGCCGTTGGGGCAAGCCGCCGCCGCATCGTCACCCAGTTGCTCACCGAGAGCGTCGTTCTTGCGACAATTGGAGGCACGCTTGGCCTGCTCCTTGCCTACATCGGCGATCGAATTCTCACCTTCGAAATGACTCACTACCGCCAGTTCAGCGTCCCCAACGCCAGCGTCATCGACCTCGACTGGCGCGTCCTGCTCTTTTCCCTGGGCCTCACGCTCCTCACTGGAGTCATCTTCGGACTCGCTCCCGCCCTTATTGCTTCTCGAACCGATCTCAACGAGTCGCTGCGAGAGTCCGGCGTGAACTCTGCTTCTGAATCAGGACGCCGCCGCCTG
>Ga0157374_10001638_pt1 | contig 18752 bp, 15 predicted proteins | sample M25metaG_FD_115308 | JGI IMG/M metagenome (GOLD analysis project Ga0157374, IMG submission 115308) | Miscanthus rhizosphere microbial communities from Kellogg Biological Station, Michigan, USA - M2-5 metaG | ecosystem: Host-associated > Plants > Roots > Rhizosphere > Soil | place: USA: Michigan... | reverse complement strand
TTTCTGGCCGTGAGGCTTGGTCCGCATACCGTACTGCTCCTGTAATCTCTTCTCTCATCATATTTTACAGGAAATATACCTCGACATCCCGGAAATTGAATCCTACTTATGCAGAGGTCCCTACAACCTTAGGAACTAGCTTGTGGGCGTTAGGTTCTTCCGTTACTTATAGATACCACGTTGCCTGTTCAAATAATTTGTTAAGCTGCCATCCGGTGGAATTTCAAATTTAGGTTTAGTACTTTCAGGCGATCTGCCATAGAATTTATCAGCGGGGCAGTCATAGCGGGACTCTAAATCCTGAGGCAATGTAATTTTTTCATTTTTTTATCCCCATCGCTTTGATTTGCCTTACCTTGTAAACGCCTATATCGTTCCTCTAAAGTTTCGTTTGGTTCTCCACAGTGATCGTTCCCTCTGAAAGGGATGGATTTAATGGCTTGATATGGATTTAATCTTACATTCATCATTATTTTTTAATTTTTCAGGCCTTAATATTAAAATTAATATAAGATTAAACACTCATAAAGTGAAGTCAACTCTATTCTTCAATAGTATTTTAGCCTTTGTTAAACAATTTAAAGCATGCTTCTCAGGGCGGGTTCCAGTTCAGGATAGTTGAACGGGTAGCCTGCTTCCAGCAGTACCGTGGGTTGCACCCGTTCGCTACTGAGCAACAATGCTTCACCCATTTCTCCCAAGGCCAGCTTAACGGCCAACGCTGGCGCAGGAGGCGTCCAGTAATGCATGGGCAGGAATGAGGGATACAATACATGTCGCATGGCCGTGGTAAAGTCGGCGTTGGTTACCGGATGGGGTGTTGTAAAGTTAACCGGCCCTCTGATCTTGGGATGCGTGAGCACATGCAGGATGCCACCCACCACATCATCCAGGGCAATCCAGCTCATGTACTGCTTTCCGTTGCCTAAATTACCAGCCAAACCCAAACGGAAAGGCAACAGCATGGCTTTTAAGGCGCCGCCTTCCGGGCTAAGCACAATGCCGAAACGGGTGTTCACCACGCGAATGCCTTTGTCCCTGGCGGGTTGGCAGGCCGCTTCCCATTCCCGGCAAACCTGGGGGAGAAAGCCTTTGCCAAGCCCGCTCACCTCCGTGAGCCACTCCTGTCCCCGATCGCCATAGTATCCGATCGCACTGGCACAAACCAGGGTTTCCGGAGGTTTTTCCATTTGGGCCAATGTTTCCGAAAGTAAGCGGGTTCCTTGCACCCGACTCTCCCGAATCTTTTTCTTTGCCGCTTCCGTCCATCGGCCTGCGGCGATATTGTGGCCAGCCAAATGCACTACCGCGTCAATGCCTTCCAAATCCTTGGGGTTGAGCTGTCCTTTTTCGATATTCCAGGTGATCTGCGGCTCGTCAAAATGACCGTGGTGTCGGACCAGCCGAATCGGCTCATGTCCATTTCGTTTCAGGTGATAAACCAGGGCGGAGCCAATTAAGCCGGTTGAACCGGATACCAATACCTTCACGGGTAATCCTCCCTTAACGATGGCCAAACTGTATTGAAAAGTATAACATTTTAGTATACCGATCAGTATAGGGATGCTGATTCATCCTGGGCTTTTGAAAAGGTACGGTCGAATCTGCGTGAGCCGGTGAGCTAATAGCGTGATACCGCTGGCTTGTTGTAGGATAGAAGATATAAACGTCAGGCTTTTCAAGGGTAGCCGTAACCGTTTGGGAGGGATTTGCGATGAGCGGCAATAGAACGCCACAGGATAAAGTCAAAGTGATGTTTGTCTGCATGGGTAACATTTGTCGTTCACCCTCGGCTGAAGGAGTGTTTCACTATATGGCGCAGACCAGCGCACTGAAAGATTATATCGAGGTTGCCTCATCCGGCACCCATGACAGCCATGTGGGTCAGCCCGCAGATGCCCGTTCGCATCGCGCGGCGCTGGAACGAGGCATTGATCTGAGCCTGCACCGGGCAAAACACTTCAAGCGGGAACACTTTGAAGAGTATGACTACATTCTGGTTATGGATCGTTCGAACTACGAGGCTGTGATGCGTTTGTGCCCCAATGGCGCGCAGGATAAAGTCCACTATTTTCTGGATTTTGCGCCGCAACTTAACGTGCGGGAAGTTCCGGATCCTTATTATGGGGGGCCAAAGGGCTTCGATCATGTGCTGGATTTGATTGAGGCCGCTTCCACCGGACTTCTATCGGAAATCCGCGATCGTTTCGTAGATCCGCCACCGGTTCATCCGGAAATTAACGTCTAACCGATTGTCCCAATGATTCATCGACGACTGTGCACGCAGTTTTGCCTGAGTCATGCGTTGGTATAGAATTTTTGAAATAAAGGGAATAAAACAGTCGTTTTTTGTTTCGTTTTTTTCGGAAAAATCATTTTCTTGAGGTCGGAATTCTGGTAGTATTTAGCCTTCTGAAATTTACGGTGGGCTCGTTTCCTTTCTGAGTGGAGGAAGGCCATTTGAGCCTTTAAAAGCGTAGTATGGAATGATTGAAGTTAGGAAGTTGGTTTTTTTCTCGTTGGGAATACATCAATTTGTATGAGTTGGTCAGTTGTTAGAGGTTGCAGAGAGTTATTATGTCCAATATGTCCCCGCCTGTTCCCGAGTCTGTTTCCAGTGGTATTGAGCATGAATTGGGCTTGGTGCTGATCCGGCCCGGAGATTCCGGTAATGCCGTGAAAACCATTCAGTCCCGTTTAAAAGCGCTGGGTTTTTTTCATGATGCGATTGATGGTGATTATGGCAGCCTGACCGCCAAAGCGGTGACGGACTTTCAACGCGCCAATAATCTGCCGGTTTCCGGTGCAGTGGATCACTTGACTTTGCAAGCCTTAGGCTACGATGTGGATGAAAGCGCATCGCCACTACCAAGTTCTGACAGTGGTCCTCTTTCAGTCGCGGCGGTTTCCCAAATTTTTCCGGATGTGCCGGTGGCTAACCTGCAAAAATACCTGCCCCTGATTTTGCAAACGCTCAATCAATTGGGCTTGGGCGACATGGAAATGGTGTTGATGGCCTTGGCCACGGTTAAGGTGGAAACGGGCAGCTTTGCTCCCATTGATGAGTATCAGTCCGCTTATAATACCGCACCGGGAGGCGCTCCATTCGGGCTTTACGATTCCCGCCAGGATTTGGGAAATAGTAATCCCGGCGATGGCGCTCGATTTAAAGGGCGGGGTTTTGTGCAACTGACGGGCCGCAATAACTACAACCGCTATTCTCAGGAAGTTGGTTTGGGCGACCAGTTGTTACAGAATCCCGAACTGGCCAATGACCCGTTAATTGCCGCCCGCATCCTGGCCGCTTACCTGAAAGATCATGAAGGTGACATTCGGGCCGCGTTATCCCGTGGGGATTTGGCCGCAGCCCGCAAGGCGGTAAATGGCGGCACTCATGGCCTGGATCAATTCCAACTGGCCTTTCAACGTGGTGCCGCGCTGGCATAGTTTGCTTAAGCAATCAATTTGATACGGACGAAAATATATTGGGTAAAAGACTTCTTTGCTCAACACCAAGCTTGGGTGCAGCGCAAACCGTAGGAATGTATCCCTCCTCAGGATCCCGATGCTTTGGGGAACAAAGATGCGGAATTTTAACGTCCGTCAACTGTTTTTTCAGTTCTTTATACTGCGCTGTACGCTTTACTTCCACAGGCGCACTCTCTAAAGTATGTCGCGCTGCCTCAAAGGCATCTCGAGCTTCCTGGCTATGCCTGTAATGAGCAGCCCTATTAGGATTTTTTCTTTTGCCTCTAGGAGATAAATGGGCCATAGCATGAAGAACTTCTCCTTTGATAACCTGATACTCCGCCTTCGCCAAGTGAGGTTCAGGAAGCTTGTCGGTAAGTAAAATAGCTTGATCCAGGTAGTCTAAACCTGATTGCAGTTTTTGATATAAAGGAGCATTTTCTCCAGATTTAAAGTTTAGTGTGAGACCTTCAAAATTTTTATCTCCATCCGCAAGGACATTAGCTCCCCAGAGCTTTTGAGTCATTTCACGCAGATCATGATTCAAGGCGAAAGTTCCCAAGTTATAGAGCCCGTGTATATATTGAGGGGAAAGAGACTTTTGTTTTTCATAACCCGAAGCTTTCAAAGCTTTTATAGAATCCAGCAATAGGCGATAGGCTTTTTTATTTTCCTCAATGGAAACATCCGCTGCAAGTTGGGCATTAGCCAGTGTAGCCGCTGCCAAATATTTAAATTGGGGAAGCTTGCGGTGATTCAGATCGCGATTATTAGAATGTTTTGATTCAACCATGCAAAGATCTTCATAGTGGTGGGTGGCTTTTCTCAAAGCCTGTGGGAGGGCTTCCTTTCCTACAGGATAACGCCCTGATGGATCGTAAATGGTTTCAGCTTCTGAATAACCACTTTTAAATCTTGATCCAATGCCCCAGCTTGAGAATAGGCCGGGTTCCGTCAATTTAGCATTTCTCAAAAAAATTGCGTCCCGGCCAAATCTTAGAGGGGCTTTGGATGGTTCCGGTAAAGGCTGAGCGACTCTAGAAGTAAGCTGATAAGCAGAGGACTGTATGAGGGAAGGGCGAGTAATATACATAGGATGTCTGGTACTCACAGAATTACAGTGACAAGTCAGAAAACTGGATTAAGCGATATGCGATTTAATTAAGGTTGATAAACAACATCCATTTACCACAAACACCACAAAAAAGCAGCATTTTTTATTTTGCTACACAGTACTTTATACGGATTCAATTCCAATGGACTTCAGAAGGACCATAAATCGTTTATCACCAGCCGGATCGGAACATCCATTATTCCTACTGGCTTAATGACGCCATCTAAAAATGTGGTGCTGGAACTGGCGCCAGGCACGAATGGGAATAAAATTAGCTGAAAACGCTAAGGCTCAACCACCACCACGATAAACGGCTTGGATAAAACCAAAGCGCCTTCGGCCAGGGCCAATTTCACATCAGCCTCGGACAGGTAGTCAGGATCATCCTGTAACCCGGCAATAGCCTGGAAAATATGCGCCTGGCGCAACAGCTTCAACGCCTTTTCCTCGGCTTCGGTTTGAGGTGCGTAATGACGCAATTCATCCAGCGATACTAAGCCGTTTGGATTGATACGGTGGCAAATATCGATAATAGGCTGAGCCTCCAGATGAACCACCTGCTTGGGATGTTCCACGCGAGTGCCTCGACTGCGTCTCTTGATGCGAGTGATGCTGCTGCCACCGCTGGGGCTGATTTGCGACACCGGATCGATTTCGGTTTCATGGGCCAGCGGAGCGGTCTGGAAGAATACGATGGGAGTGGTGCCTACCACTGCCGGGTTCCAGACCAGACTGCTTAGAACCCGCAGCACTTCCGGGCTGAGTTGGTTATCATACGGCGTGACCAGTTTTTCCAACACCTTGGAAATCGTGGGGGATTGCAGGAAACGCAGGCTTTGCAATTCTTTTTCCTGCAAGGCGAGTTCTTCAGCTTGCAAATTCATGAGCTGATCGAAGGTCAATCCCTGCGGGCTGATTTGGTGCAGGGTATCGATTAGGTCCTGAGTTTTCAGGTTCTGGGCATTCGCCAGAAATGCGTCCGGTGCGGGTTGATTTTGTAGAGGCTCCAATGGTGTGGCTTGCAGGGCCTGCAAATCCTGATCGGTTAATACTTTTGGATTTTTTGCCACTTGAGAGACTGCTTGGATGTCCTCCAGGGTAATGGCTGGTTTATTGTTGGCAATCTTGGCGAACATACCGGGGTTTTTGCGAAGATATGCAACGAAATCTTTCTCCACCTGGTTAAGTTGGGATAAAGGAATATTTTTCAGTTGTTCAAATGTCATGCTCCTCAACCGGAAACGCATGATTAACTTGATAATCTGCTCCGTTGTAATCTCAAAGCGAGGCTTTGGGCTGCCTATGGCCGGATTCGTGGTTAGATCTTTCTGAGCTATGGCTGAGCGAACCGTTAAATTGTTGGTAGGTTTAATCGGCGGGGTGGATTGAGTCAAACCAACACTATTGGCGGTTTTTACCGCTTTGGCCTTATCCAAAACGAATGGATTCAGTGGATCGATGGTAGAAAACGGCATAATGTATACCTGTGACTCATGATGGAGGTTATTAACGGTAACGAGAGGAGAAACCCAGTAGCTTAATTCATAAATTGAAGGGTTTAAATTATAACACTCAAAAACTTAAGCTGAAGTAGTGGCGACCCAATTATTCTATCTAAACCCGACAACATTGTTAAGTTCTACAAAAGTTGGATTATTGGGTCACTTTTTTAAGCCTTTGGATTAATAGGCCAATGTATAAGCACTATGGAAGATTCGGGACTTGCAATGTGCTTATGTTTTAACTTTAGCCGGGTTTACGGTATTCTTGAACCAATGACCTTCATGTTTCTCCTTTCAACGGTAAAGCTTGGTTGAGGATGACCGTCTTGACAGTGTTTTTAGCTCATTTTTAAGAATTTTGGCTTCAATGCCAAGTGTTCATCCTTTAAAATAAAACCCGAATGATACGAATTGTTGCATCAAAAAGGAAATGACCGTGGATAAAACTGCTCCAAACGCGAAAGCCGACCTGAGACACCGTAGCAGACATGTCATTGACGGCGTGAATCGTGCCCCTCACCGGGCTTTTTATCGAGCTATGGGCCTTCAGGATGAAGATTTCAAAAAGCCGCTGGTGGGTGTGGCCACCACCTGGAGTGAAGTCACCCCTTGCAATATGACCCTGCGTGACCAGGCAGCGATTATCAAGGAGGCGGTCAGCAAATCCGGCGGTGTTCCTCGGGAGTTTACCACCATTTCCGTCAGTGATGGCATTGCAATGGGCCACGAAGGCATGAAAGCTTCGCTGATTAGCCGGGAAGTGATTGCCGATTCCGTGGAATTGGTGATGCATGGGCATCAGTACGATGCGTTAGTAGGCGTCGGTGGTTGCGATAAAACGCTTCCCGGGCTGATGATGGCGATGGGCCGTTTGAATGTGCCTTCTCTCTTCCTGTATGGCGGCACGATTATGCCGGGTCAATTGCAGGGGCGGGACTTAACCATTGTGGATGTTTACGAGGCAGTTGGCGCTTTCACGGCAGGCAAAATCGACGAAAAAGAATTGTACGACATTGAGTGCAACGCCTGTCCTGGGGCTGGAGCCTGCGGCGGCCAGTTTACCGCCAATACGATGGCCTGCGTGGCGGAAGCCATTGGCATGGCGCTGCCGGGAAGCAGCGGCTATCCGGCCTTGCATCCGGATCGCGCCGAGATTGACCGTCAATGCGGCGAAGCCATTATGCGGCTGTTGGAGCAAGACATTCGTCCACGGCAGATTATGACCCGCAAAGCCTTTGAGAATGCGGTGCGCATTGTGGCCGCGACGGGTGGTTCAACCAATGCCTGTCTGCATCTGCCGGCCATGGCGAACGAAGTGGGCGTATCGCTCACTTTGGCGGATATCGACAAAATCTTCAACGAAACCCCAACCTTGGCCGACTTAAAGCCGGGCGGTAAGTATGTCATGAACGATCTGTTCCGCATCGGTGGCGTACCGGTCATTCTGAAAGCCTTACTGGAAGCGGGCCTGTTGCATGGCGATTGCCTCACTGTGAGCGGTAAAACCCATGCCGAAAACCTGGCGAATGTAGTCATTCCGGATGCCCAGGATGTGGTATATCACGCCAATTGCCCCATTAGCATTACCGGCGGTCTGAAGATTTTGTATGGCAACCTGGCCCCGGAAGGCGCCGTGGTGAAGGTGGCTGGTTTGAGTCGCCGGGTACATCGCGGGCCAGCCAAGGTGTTTGATGGCGAAGAGGCCGCTTTTGCCGCCATTGAGCAGCGCTCCATTGTGGCGGGCGATACCGTGATTATCCGGTATGAAGGCCCCAAAGGCGGACCCGGCATGCGGGAAATGCTTTCCGTTACCGCCGCGCTGTATGGACAGGACCTCGGCCAAAGCGTGGCCTTGATTACGGATGGCCGTTTCAGCGGTGGAACCCGTGGCCTGTGCGTGGGCCATGTCGGGCCGGAAGCTTATGCAGGAGGCCCCATCGGCCTGTTGCAGGATGGCGATATGATCTTGGTGGATGCTGAGCAGGGGCTCCTCTCGGTTGAACTGAGCGATGAGGCGTTAGCCGCTCGTCGTGCCAAGTGGCAAGCGCCGGAATCCCAATACAACAAGGGCGTGCTGTGGAAGTATGCGCAAGAAGTCGGCTCTGCGGCCAAAGGCGCAGTCACTCACCCTGGCGTTGCCGGAGAAAAAGGCGTATTGAATTCTACTGAAATGAAGCTGGCCAGCGTTTAAGATTTGGCATTCCGATTAAAAAGCTAATTAGGTACAAAATAAAAGAGGCTGAACTTCAGTTCAGCCTCTTTTAAATTTGGTGGGTTTCTAAACCAATTGATTCATTTGCCCATTTGGCAAGCCTGGCTTGAAAACAGGCGGTGGCAAACCTCGTGCCTGATTACCTGTCCTGATATAAGCTTGGCCAATCGGGTTCTGCTTGAGTAAATTTAAAGAGGCGCTAAAAATCGTCTCGGCAAATGCTTTACAGGCTTTCTCAGGATCCCCGGATCTGGCCAATTCCTGCTGTCTGGCCTCCAATGCGGCCTTGGCGGCAAATTGATCCACCTGGCAAATAAATTGAAGTTGTTCTGGCGTCGCAAGGGGATTGAAATAACGACCTTTTTCCCATGCCATAACGTCACGTTGTAGCGGCGTAGCCCGCTTCATGAGCTGACCGAAACTCTTCCAAAAGTCCGAGTTGACTTGAGGATGTTGATCTTTGAAATGCTCCCGCTCCAACTCGGGTTTTAGTATTTGCCACAAGTAATCCGGGTTAGCGGGATTAGGGCTGGCAGTTCCAAGAGCAGCTTCTGCTGTCTGCCCAAATTGGGGCTTGGCTATTGTTTTTGAGGAAAACGAAGCTGGTCTAATAGCGGAAACAAACATGGGTATATTCTTTATTAATAAATTAAGCTAAGCCGATCAGGCTAAGCCGGAGCTTATTCTACTACTGTTTCATCTGAACAGTAAATGCCGAGTTACAGCCAAAGTTCGTTTTCGCTTTGCACGTCTTCCGCCGTAATGGTGCGGGCGGGTAGATGAAGCTCCAACGCCTCGGTCAGCACATTCAGGGCTTCGCGGTCCCACACGAATACCAAATGTTTGTGGTTGGCGTTGGGTTTGACGGATAACGAAAATGAAGAAACCTCCCGCAGATCCACCACGCTGCCCCGCCCGGTACGCACCCAGATCGGTTCTCGGGCTGAGGTGGGCTGATACATGGGTTTGGCCTGGACAATGGTTTCCTCAAAGCAGAAGTCAAAATCCAGACCCCGTTTGGCGTAGTTAGCCTTCAACGCGTCGAACACCTCGGGTAATTCGGATAGTGAGTTTCCCTCAAAATCGTACTTGGACAGATCCACAAACTTCAGCAGGTTATGGTGCAGCATGCGGCTGGCCAGATCCATCAGCAATTTATCCTGGGAATACAATGCCCACTTGTTGATGCTCTCCCAGAGATAGCAATCGTCCATGCGGAGATATTGGGCGGTGCTAAGCTGCTTGCCGTCGGTCATGAGCTGAAACAGCTCTTCGGCAGGCTCGCCGGTATCAATGCCCTGCTCTCTGGCCCAACGGAAGCGTTGCAGTACTTTTTTCAGCAGCGCCTCGGATGCTTTATCCAGCGAATGCAGTGCCATTTTGTAGGCTTGATGACGCCCAAACAGATAATGTTCAATCGCAGGCACCGCATCTTCCCGAACGGCCACAACATCCCGTCCGTCCGACAGTTTGGCGATTTCCATGCTGGTAATGATGCGGTCCGCCTCGATGCGTCCATACTGAACGCCTAGGAAATGGCTGTCCCGTTGCAGGTAATCCAGCCGATCCATGTCCAACTGGCTGGAAACCAATTGCGCCAGGAAATGCTTGGGCGCGCCGTCACCCATGAAATTTAGCACCGCTTCCGGCAGATCGGGATCAAATCGACGCCAGAGCTTTTGCAACTCCGGATCCTCGATCAGGATTTTTCGGTTCCAGTAATGGTCATGCAGTAGATCCTGCTTTTCCAGGTCCAGCACGTCTTCCAGTGTGTGGGATAGCGGGGTGTGCCCAATGTCGTGTACCAGAATGCCCAACAGCAACAAACGGCTCAGTGGGATTTTGGTGTTTTCGTAAGGGCTGTCCAACAAGGTCTTGTACTGAGGCGTCCGGTTAAAATGTTCCAACGTGCGTAGCATGAGATAAGCGGAACCCAAACTGTGGACAAAGCGTGAGTGAGTGGCGCCCGGAAAGACGAATTCCGCCAGCCCCATCTGTCGAATCCTGCGTAAGCGCTGGAACGCCCGGCTATTCATCACCGTCAACAGGATGTTCTGTGACACGTCGCTGCGATCGAACTGAATAAGGCCGTGGATCGGATCGGCCATGCTGGTTCGGCGGGCGGGTATAATGTCCGCCTTATCGGTTTTCTTGTCGCGGTTCGGGTTGGTTCTGGGTTCTAGCATCACAGTGGTCAGCCTTTCCATCTACGTCCTAAGGACCAGATTGAGGGACGGGATTAAGCAGAAAAATTTCGCGATCAATCCGGCTCTGGTCGTTTCACGTCTTAAAACCGCATCTTCCTGTGTAGGAATAGATTTGCGGCCATAAAACACGACACTCGACCCCTCAGAACTATTATCGCTTATTATCTCGTTTTTGGGCAGTGGTGACTATGACCCATTCGGATTAGGCGCCCAAGTTTAAAGTCTTTTGGCCGGAGCAAATTCAAACGAATATACAATATTTTGATTACAAAAAGAATGATTGGGATGAATATATAGTCATTTTATTTGACTAACTGCTATAAAGATTCCCAAGTCTAAAGAAGAAAATGACGCCTGTGTTTGCTAAGAGATAACTAGCGCAAAAACTGGACCTGACTGATAGGTAGCCGTAAAAAATATCCAACAAAATAAGCAGGGTGAATATGAGGAGGTTACATATATTTCACGGTATTGCCAAATTTACCGTTGCAGGAGCGTTTGGCCTTGTTTGATCTTAGTAGTTCGGCTTGTTGCTCAAGCCGCTGTTCTTCGGAATGGAGTTTTCTGAGTTCTTTTAAGCTTTTGACTTGCACCTTGGCCTGAGCGGCTGTTGTTTCGCTACAGGCGATGCAGTAACGGCCCAGACGCTGGAGCGCGGTGCATTTTACGCCGCAGGCCTGGCAATAAATCTGTAAATAGGGAGTGGCGGTACCAAAAGTCCCCTCTACAAAGTACTTTTCGATTTCCTCAACCGGAACTTCCGTTTTGGCGGAGAGTGCGTCAATGGAGATTCCTCCTTTAGGGGCGCTATTTTGGAGTATTCGGTACAGTGCGGAAAATTTTTCATCTTCAGCCTTGGTGCAATCCGGGCAATAGGGCTGATTAGACTGCTGGAAAATTTTATTGCATTTTTTGCAATTGGTAACCATCGTACCCATGGAAAAATCCTCTCTCGCTTTGCCCAATTAGATCTGTCACTTCTCAATACATGGGTGATTTTGAACTACAAATAAAGATTCTTATCGACTGAAGCGGGTAAAACTGAAGTTCAGATTTTAGGCGTTGTTACTTTTTGTTACAAAAGACCTTGTGGCGCTTGGGATAATTAGAATGAGGATGCGTCAGCTTCAAATACTTCCAAATTCTGGTTCGGTGGGATGCGGATTAATCAATTTTTATAGGTTGAGAGCACATTTGAAGTCGCTTTTAAGGTTAAAAAATTTCTCAGAATCAGGCTGCCCTCCGGGGTCCCGATGGATTCCGGGTGGAATTGTACCCCGTAGAGTGGTTTGCTCTGGTGCTGGATGGCCATGACTAAGGGTTTTTCAGGGGCTTCAGGCTCGGGTTTGGCGTCCAGCTCAGCGATGACTTCAAAACCATGGGGGATGGCGTTGGGATCCACGGTCCAGGAGTGATAGCGCATGACTGTGAAGGGGTTGGGCAGTCCGGACAGTAGGGGGGAGGATCTGACAATTCGAACCTGTGAGGTTTTACCATGTACAATGGCGGGCGCTGGGATGACTTGGCCGCCAAAATAATGCGCCATCCCTTGGTGTCCCAGGCAGACCCCGAGTATGGGGCATTGCAGTGCCTCATATTGCAGCAAGACTTGTTGACAGATACCGAAATCATCAGGCCGGGACGGGTGTCCAGGGCCGGGTGAAAGAATGATTCGATCGGGCCGCATTGCCAGCAGTTCTTCCCAAGTCAGCGTGTTGTTCCGAAATACCTGGACGGTTAAGGATGTCTGGGCTTGAACCATTTGGTACAGGTTATAAGTAAACGAATCAAAATTATCCAGGATGACTATGCTCATCGGGCAATCCTTAGATTTATGATTGGCGTTAGCGGTATCGTCGTTCACCGTAGCGCAAACGTCAAACCCCATGCAAGCCCTCTATAGCGAGCCTGCCTCCAAATGCCAGTGTAAAGTGATTTTTGAGAGATTGCTTCAAGTGTTATGGACCTTCGATTAAAAATACCGGATGATCAGGATTCGGAGGTCGAAAGAATTGGTAATTTGGGTTCAGAAAAGTTGATTAATTGATCATTTCATCAAAAACTACACCATATTTTGCGGTTGGAAGTCCTTTAACTTCATGTGCAATAGCTTCTATCATTAGGCCTGAGTATTAAAAGCCGAGGTCAACTTGTTCAAACTCGAATAAAAAATCTACTTAAGCCAATAGAATTGTTAATATTGATGAATCTGGCTGGGCTGAAGGCTTGAACAAAAAGAGTGTTTTTATGAAAAGTTGGAATATTCAGCGGGTTGTCTCTATTGAAACTCTCCAAAATTACTTTGAATTATATTTAAAAAAATAAAGATTATATCTGAATTATCTTACTAAGCACCAAAAATTTTCCTGGGTTTTAATTTAATAGCGCTTCAGGATTTACTGCCATTTTTAGCTTAAGGATTTTATATGTATCCGCCTTCTAATTCGTTTAGGCCAACTACAGACGTTGCCTTCGGTGGCCATAATCGACGGAATGATACCGTATCTCGCTTAAAGAGGAGAGGGGTGCGTATTGATCCCGAAAGTTCCGATACGAGAAAAGTGAAAGCTTATGTCAAACAACATCCGGATGAATTTAAACCGCTGCTTAAACGGCTAAAATCCGATCAATTTCAAGCAGAAATCAAAAGAATTAATCATGTCGCTCAGAAGGATTCCAATGGAAGGCGGCTGGGGCTTGAAGTTTACTTACTGCTAAATCTGACCACTCATACCAAAAGACCGTTTTTGAAGTTTTGGAGTTTATCTGGCCAACCTTATTATGTGGACTTTCTGGAAACGTCTCGTCAAGGAATGATGAAGCAGGTAAAAAAACTAAGATTGAACGCAGAGGCGGATGCCAAATACATCTATGCCAAAATTGCTGATAGAACTGCATTTTTTCAACAACAGAGAAGAAGACAACAACTACAGGAGGCTAAGTATCTCCGGGCCAGACCCGTTCCTCCGAGCTATACTCCTGCACCTGTATCTCGTCCTCCTCAAGCAAGGCTCGTTCCTCCGAAACCTGCTAATGTGTCTAAACCACGTCCTCCTCAGGCAAGGCCCGTTACTCCGGGGCTTGCTCCTGTGCCTATATCTCGTCCTAACACACCCCTCTATTTTGCCTATGGCTCCAATTTACATCCACTGCAATTTAAAGAACGATGTCCAAATGCCAAAGCGGTACTACCAGCTAGTCTGGAAGGTTATAAAGTAGTTTATGTTGGGAGCTCACCAATAAACTGGAAAGGTGCTGTTGCCAATATAAAGCATACAGGCAACTCCAACGATATTGTAAAAGGATTCACGTTTCGCTTAACAAAAGAAGATCAATATACTTTAGATGGCAAAGAGGGGTTGCGCCTGCAGAGTCCGAAGTATAAACGTTCATATTTTAATATAGCGTCACAGGATAGAAGAACTGGAGAACTTCATTTAAAGCCAACTACACAGACGCCTGGGAATGGACAAACTCCACAAATTTTCACTTATACTCGGGCAATTCCTAATGAGATGGAGAAGGAACCTTCCAAGTCCTACGTAGAAGTAATTGTTGAAGGCTTAAAGTCTTGGTCTAAGCAGTGGTCTGAGAAGTATCCCCAACTTGGGTGGGGTAATTATATCCAAAAGATGTCACAAGTGGAAACAAACGGTCAAATAGTTCCTAAGGCAGAGAAACTTTTAGGCAGGCTGCCATTGTAAATCATTTTTTGACTTGTTTTAGCTTGCTCATCCTGAAGTCTGTCCAGATAGTTAGCCTGGCGCTGCGCCTTCCTGATCCCACATATTACCGACATGGCCCAAACCGATTTCCGTCACGCCGGGGCTTAACAAATTATCCAGGTGACCCTGATCGCTACACCAGGCATTAAAGGCATCCTGTACGCTTTGTTGTCCTTCCGCGATATTTTCTGTCGCGGTGCTCCAGTTATAGCCATGCTGTTTGATGCGATCGCCGAATTGCGTGCCATTGAGTGTATGGGTCATCTGTCCTGCGCTGTTCATGGCACCGGCATAATCAGTTGCGGTCTGGTTCAGTTTGTCATTCAGTTTAACCGGGTTTAATCCATGTTGGGCCCTTAGATTATTGATTAATTGGAGAAACTGCTGCTGTTCCGCATCGCCGCCACCGCCTGATCCGGATGAACCTCCTGAACCGGATGAGTCTGATGGTGAAGCTTTGCTTTTGGCGGGAGGTGGGTTACCCGAACCATCTCCGGTGGATGCCGGATTTGCATCGGAGGGTCCTCCCTGATGACCACCGCCGCCAGGACAGCTACCGCCATGACAACCGCCTGCTTGACCGCTATTGCCTGAACTATCGGCAGAAGGAGGAGCACCCGAGCTTCCGCCAGTACCCCCTCTAGAGCTGTCGGATGAGGATGGTGAGGAATTGTCAGCAGGATTTCCACCTTGCAGCATGCTCATCAGCATGGAGAGCATACTGACCATCATGCCGATAATGGCTTGGAGCATGGTGCCCATTGATCCATTGCCGAGCCCTTGAATGGAGTTGTCGCCTAAGAGGCCGTAAGGGCTGCTCATAGTCGCCGGATTGGAGGGCATGTATGAACCGGGTGAGAGTAGTGGGTTATTTAGTCCAATGCCGGAGCCGCCCCCTAAGGCTGTAGAGGGTGCCAAAGCGGTTTGCGGGTAAAGCTGCATGCCCCCCAAACCAAAACCGGGGCTAAAGCCACTGATACTCATAAACTATCTCTCCTGGGTAACCAGTACGGACGCTGGTTACTCTCTCTTCAACTACTTCTGGTCTACGCTATTTATCGTGCCGCTTGCTGCGGAAGGGATGGCTTGCGCTATAACGCCACCTGAATCAAAAAAACTCTCTTTCTCTCACTGGAAAAGTGTGATCTTATTTATATAAACAATTTTATGGGGCAAAAATTGCCTGAAATTTAAATTTTATATCTCAGTTTTGTATACATCTGTACTCATTAGGCTAACGCTTCGGTATATTTTGGATGGGCGCACGAAGTCCTGTTTTTGCTCGGTTAGGCGCTACTATTTCTACCCCTCAAAAGTAACAGTGCATGAGTTTGACTTCAACTCATGCACTGTTAAAATTTGTACCGCCATTCTCCACTGTTTGGCTGATAGAAAACCAATGACTGGAGCAGGCTTATTTTTTGAAAAGGCTGATCAGGAAACCAACGACACCGCCCTCATCCGGATCTCCATAACCGTTAAGTCCGCCGGGCGTCGTTCCTGCCTCATAGAGCTTTTTAGCGACCGAGTGGTAATACCAGGCCAGCGAGTCTTGTTTACCGTTTTGAAAACGCTGTTTGGCTCTCTCGATTGGATAGATGGCCTCAACCGGTCCCAGTTCATTGATTTCCGGTTTGCCGTCTTCATTCCATTCGCCGCCCAGATGACGAATGATCACTTCGCCCAGATAGCAGCCCACACGTAAGGTTAATGCCTCACTGACCACCTTGGTGTTGGGTGGATCAAAGTGCTCACTGATAAACTGATCCAGACGCTGCAGACTGTCCACGGAGTAGTCCAGCCCAATCTGTGGGGCCATTTCGTCCATGACAGTTAAAAATTCGCCCGCCTCTTGCTGATATGGGGCATCCTGCTCAGGATTAACCGAAGCCATACCTTCACGCTCCTATTTCGTACTTCCGCCAACCATCTTCTTTTTACTAAAATGGATCTAATTCTTATGTTTATTATACAAAAATTACGGGCTGCAAAACATCGTCCAATATCAGGGATTAAAATTTGATTGAAATGGCAGGGGGATTTTATTCCAATGTTAAAAACCCGACAGCTTTAAACCGTCAGGTTTTTAGGCGATTTTTTGGACAAGATCCCCGTTAATACAGGAATCCTTTCTGTTCAAAGCGGGTAATGACTTCCTCTAGCTCGCTTTTGGGATTGACCAGCGAAAGCCGTACAAAACCTTCACCGGTTTTTCCGAAGGCAGTACCGGGTACCAGAACCACGCCAGCTTGCTCCAGGACATCGGAGGCAAATTTCTCGCAGGAGGAGTAGTTTCTGGGGATAGGCAGCCACAGGTAGAAGGTTGCCTTGGGCGGGTTTAGTTTTTCAATGGGCCAACCCAACCGTTTAAAGCCAGCCAGCATAATTTTCTGGTTTTCCGCGTACATTTTGTTGCACTCGCGAATGTACTCGTCGCACTCCGGGCTGCTCAACGCAAAGGCGGCGGCTTTTTGAATGGCGCGGAATATGCCGCTGTCCATAGTGCCTTTCATTTTGGCCAGAATGCCTACCGCATCGGCATTGCCTACGGCAAACCCGATCCGCCAGCCTGTCATGGCGTAAGGCTTGCTGAAACTGTGGAATTCAATCGCCAGATCCTTGGCGCCCGGTACTTCCAGAATACTATGCGGCGCTTCCTGACCGTCAAAATACATTTCGGAATATGCGACGTCGCTGATCAGCAGGATTTTGTGGCGACGGGCGAACTCAACCACTTTCTCGTAGTATTCGAACGGGGCCGTAGCACCGATGGGGTTGCTGGGGTAGTTGATGATCACCGCTTTAATGCGGGCCGGATCGTAACCGTCTGCTTTCAGAGATTCCACAGCGGCATCCATATCCGGCAAATAGTTGTTTTCCAGAGTCAGCGGCGTTGGGTAACTTAAACCGCCCGCGATCTCAATGGCATCCACGTAGGAGGCATAACCGGGATCCGGGGTGAGAATGATGTCCCGCTCCCGTTTGTCCAGTTGGGGCGTGATGATGGTGCGGAACATGTTGGCCAGGCCTTCTTTGGAACCCAGCAGAGAGGTGATTTCCGTGGTCGGGTTCACATCCACGCCGAAGCGGGTTTTCATACGTTTGGCGATGGCTTCCAGCAGGAATTTTTCACCCTTGGGCACGGAGTAGGTATGGATGGCCGGTTCGGATAAGGCTTTGACGAAGTAATCCAACACCACTTTGGGCGGCTCGACGGTGGGTGCGCCAATGCTCATCTTAATGGGGGGAAGGCCCTTCTTCTCCAGCTCCGGGGTTAACTCAGCCACGCGAGCGGAAATGCGGAACATGATGTAGGTTTCCATGTTCTTGCAGTATTCCGAATACAGGCTTTTCACGCTAAAGTCAGTGGATTTTGCTTCAGAGATGGTGGTCATGGTCCGGCAAGTCCTTCCGTAGTGACGATATGGCTTAAACGTTCCCGGGCGTCTGAAAGCCAAAGCATTTCAGCCGATGGCCCGAGCCTTACCCCACTATATACCACAAACCGGCACCACGGCGCTAATACCGCTTGGACATTCGGGCTAGATAGTTCCTTGTGATTGGGCTACTGATTTAAGTGCGCGTATTTTAAAAAGAACTGTTGTGAATACAAAACAAATAATTAAAGATGCGCACAATTTCTGTTCTTTGGGTTTACTTCAGTATTACTTTCCTTGTCTTTGTATAATTTCAGAGGATACTGTTATGCCTTCCATGCCTTCATTGCAATCAGTTAAAGCGCATTTGCAGAGCTATACTCATAGGCAATCAAAAACCAAGGATAAAGCACCACAAGTAGATCCACCTCAGGAGAATAGTGCAGTTTTAGCGGCACCACTAACGCAGGATGCCGTTGAAATGTCCACCACTGGAAAGAAGTCCCCTGTAAGTGCCCCTCAACAGCAAAAACATCAAGATGATCACTCTATACCTAAAGTCGGGGGTTTAGGTGCAGGGTTTCCAGATCCAGAAAAGGGTGATATCGCAGAGCTCAGGAAGGTTTTACTTCGTTTAGAATCGACGATTCCTTTCAATAGAACTTATATCCTAGAAGGACAGGCAAAGAAAAGTGCAAAAAAAGCTGTTCCTTCTGGCGGTTCTGCACGTTCTGAATATTACGATAGGATGCTATATGCGCTCTATCTTATAGAGGCAAAAAGCATGAGATCGTGAAAATCCAAAAGTGAGGTTATAGTGATACAAGCGTTTTTGGTTAGAGGTCTCAATTACCTATACCTTTTGTACGGATAGGATTGGTTCCATTACTTTAGCCTGCCTTAGGGCCTAGTGCTTCTTGTGTGTATTTGCTACGAGGCCTACGTAACAATTGCTCTGACTTGCATAACGTCCTCACCCATGGCCAGATGCAGTTTCGTGGTAAACATGTTCGACTCCTGGCTGTGTAGAGTCGAGATGATGCGCCGTGTCCCGTTACCGGGATCGGTTTCATCATCCCGCTCCCCGAACCGGACGTGCAAGTTTCCCTGCATCCGGCTCTCCATGCACAGCGCAGGCGCTGCGGGT
>Ga0157374_10001636_pt1 | contig 18757 bp, 19 predicted proteins | sample M25metaG_FD_115308 | JGI IMG/M metagenome (GOLD analysis project Ga0157374, IMG submission 115308) | Miscanthus rhizosphere microbial communities from Kellogg Biological Station, Michigan, USA - M2-5 metaG | ecosystem: Host-associated > Plants > Roots > Rhizosphere > Soil | place: USA: Michigan... | reverse complement strand
GGGAATTCTATTCGAGCAAATACCCATCCAGCAAGTGTTTCCAGAAGTAAATTACATTTACTCAAATCACGAACCCGCTAAACAGTTGTCTCTATTGGGTTTTTAACCGGACGCTAGTGGATACTTATGAGTTAATACGATGGGAATCGTCTCTTCCAGTTGCCGAGCCTGGAGTTCCTGCCCCATCGCCCGTCTCTGTGCACTTAAAGCGATAACGTGATTTACGCTGTAGAGCGGGTACTGCTGCATCTGTCGGACTTCATCCAAGGTTAGCGGCGCGGTTTTAATCCACAATCCATTGCTGGCCGGATTTTTACCCTTGTTATAAACCTGTCCCGCCAACTGAAGCAGCGCCTGGCTCTGGGGAGGCAGACCCACAGCCTGGGCCAGACGAACAGCGCCCATGGTAACACGTTGCCGCTGCTGCTCGTTATAGGCTTGTTCCGCCAGGATACGGGCACTGATTTGCGCCCGAGGATTCAACGATACCGTATCCGCCAGGCTGAGACCGCCAACCGCGCCAGGCGTGAACGAATCGCCAAAGGCCACAGAACGGGATGCAGCGCTGCCGGTCGTTCGGCTCAATGCCGGGGATGTTCTATTGTTGGCGTAAGGATTGCCGATGGTCGCGGAACGGAGTTGCAAAGTTTTTCCTGCTTATTAGGGATTACTTGATGTGTCGATATTAAAACAAAAGGAGGCATGATTTTGCCTCCTTAATGCTGTTTGACATGAGATTGGTTCATTTTTCGCAGGACATCGAATAGAAAGTATCGCCTGCGTTGAATAGAACCAAACTTGCCCTATACTTTTGCGGGAGTCCTGGCAGACAGGCGCTCAATGGGCGTCATCGGACTACCGGGACCATTGGCGGGACGGATGCCCAGCTCATCCTGCGCAAGGATAATCCGATGAATCTGGCTGGTGCCCTCGTACAGGTTCAACACACGACCATCCCGGTAGTAGCGGGCGGCGGGGTATTCCTCGGAGAAGCCATAGCCGCCAAAGATTTGCACCGCGCTGTTGGTGGCGCGAATGGCCGCCTCCGAGCAGAACAGCTTGGCCATTGAGGTTTCCCGGGTATTACGAACGCCTTTGTCCTTCAGGTGAGCGGCTCGCAATACCAGGAACCGACCAGCCTCGCAATCAGCGGCCATATCGGCGATCATCTGCTGGATCATCTGGAATTCACCGATTTTCTGGCCGAACGCTTCCCGTTCCATCGCGTACTTGGTGGAGATATCGATACAGGCTTGATTAACGCCCACCGAACCCGCAGCCACGCTGAAACGTCCCTGATCCAGACAGTACATGGCGATTTTGAAGCCTTCACCGTACTTGCCCAGCATTTGGGACTTATGCACCCGCACGTTATCCAGGAACAACTCGGAAGTCACCGAGGCATGCAGGCCCAGTTTGGGTGTAATTTCTCGGGTAGTGAAACCGGGCGTATCGGTTTCCACCAAAAAGGCGCAGATACCTTTATGTCCCTTGGATTTATCCGCCTGGGCAATAACCAAGGCCAACTGAGAAATTCCTCCGTTGGAAATCCAGGTTTTTTGACCGTTTAATACATAGTAATCGCCGTCTTCCGTGGCGGTAGTTTGCTGATTTCCGGCATCACTGCCCGCATTAGGCTCGGTCAGGCCAAAGCAGCCGATAATTTCACCGGTGGCCATTTTGGGCAGGTATTTCATCTTCTGCTCTTCGGTGCCGTACTCCAGGATTGGCTTTTCCACCAGAGAAATCTGGACGGAAAACAGCGTTCGGGTAGAAGAACAAACTCGGGCGATTTCCTCGGTCATCAAGGCGTAAGCGATGTGATCGATGCCTTGGCCGCCATACTTTTCCGGCAATATGGCGCTAAAAAAGCCCTGTTCACCAATTTTCTTCAACAAGTCAAAGTCAAACCGACACGCCTGATCGTTGGCGGCAGCCACCGGCGCGATCTCATGATCGGCAAAATCCTTGGCCCACTGCCAAATTTGGCGTTGTTCTTCTGTCAAATCAAAATTCATGGCACAATTCCCCTGTCACTACTGATTTTCCACCTTTACTACCCCAATTATAGCCAAAATGCCTTAGGGCTGTACAGGCCGGTAGAAAAAGTCCGCATGGCAAACGGCAATGCCTTCTGACATCGCTATAACCGAGTTTAATGGTCAACAAGCCAGTAAGGCAAACCCTCCATGGGCTGAGCATAAGAGCGAAACACAACATAGCAAGGTCGCCTGTTATGTCAGAGAAAGAAGAAATAAGCCCGACTTTTTTACTAATAAAGATGAGATAGAGCCTTGCAACAGGCTCCAACCCTGTGCCTATTAAGTTCTACTATTTCTCCGTAATATCCAGCTTTCCAGAATGAGATGATGCAGAGGTGGTATGGGGAAGCGGTAGACCGGCTGTTTGTAATGCTTTATTCCGCTGCTGTGCCTCCTTTGAAACATCATAACCCACATTCGCACGACGCCACCCATCTTGCTCTGCTTTAGTCATTTCTCTCCACTCTCCTGACACCGACTTTGTATCGGGTTGTTTTTCATCTCCACCGGCAAATAAGGTTCGTTTAGCTTGTGGGAATTTCTGAACACTTGAAAACGGGGTAGCCCCAAAACCATTTAATCTCATAGGCACATCCATATAAAAGGTAATCAACAATAAATAGCCAGTTTTACTGAACATCGCTTTCCTGGACAGATAGCCTGACCGCATACATTCAGCGTGTTTTGGATTGTCTCATGAAGGCGCTCACTTTTGAGCCATGCTTTAACAATAATGGCTTTTTTCAGCGCAATACGGGTAATACAGTCTTCAGAGCATTATCAGTAATCCGGTTCGCCTCTGGCTCGATCCCATAACGCGGCTTCACAAACTCAAACTATAGATAAAAAATTCCGCATGCTTTGTAACTCATCCACTACTGCGCATAATGACAACACTACGTCCAGGGCTGCGCCAAGCAAAACGCTGAAATTGATATCCAACTATCTCTTCCAAGATTTCCGAAACATATCTTGATGAGCAGTCAATTATTGCCTAAAGATTGTTTTTATTTAAATGAGTGAGCTTTAGCGTAACCAGTCATAACTCAGCCCTTCATTTGAGCTGCTTTCCATCGTTTTTTCCCGAATCGAGCATCTGGCGGATTCGTGATTTGACGCAGCCTACCTATTTTCCGCGCACATGAGAGAGGCCAGTACGGATGAGTTTTCCAAATACATATACTAATTACCCATCCTCCTATGGCACATCCACCGGGTATGCCAACATATCCACAGCCTCCTCGTACAGCAGGGTTTGGCAGTCCCGCTATAGCAATTACGCCTCTTTATCGCCCGCCTCGTTAGGCAATACCATTCCCGGCGCTTTCTCCCAGATTTTCCACATGATGACGATGCTTGTGGGGCAGTTTATGCCAGGGCTTTGGGGCAGCCGCTCCAGCGGTAACATGCAAGGAATGCCGCAATCGCAGCGTGATTTCAACTCGAATTCCAACAACCAGGGGGAGCAAAGCTACCCGCCATCCGAAGGTTCCGCAGATGCATCCCCATCGACCTATCCATCTGCAAGTAATAACCTCTACCCTCGCTCCCCCCGAAGCAACTACTTCCCTCCTACCCGATATTCAAGAGGATATATCAGCCCCAGCAATCTCAATCCTTATCCGGGTGGGGAAAATCCCAACAGCAATTCAGATTCTTCCAATTATTTCGGGCCTTCAGCCTATCCTCCTGTTCCGCCTAACCCCAAAACGGCTAACAATGGAACCCCTTCGCCGGGACTGATCAGCAACGATGCGGGTTGGAATAACAATGTCAACGTCTATTGCAGTTCCACCAAAGATCAGGAAACATTCGGCGACCAGAACTCGGGTTACATTAAGGCGCTCGACCAGGGATTGGATGCCGGGGACACGCTAACACAAGCCCACGATGCGGTGCGCCTGAATTCTCCCCAAACGCAAACCCCCATCCGTAATAATGCAAAGTGGAACAGCTTGAGTCGAGGGAAAGGCGGCAAGGCGCTCCTGGTAACCGGTGACGGCATTGACCGCGCTGAAGCCGATGTGTTCGCAGCCCATTTGCGAAGAGACGAAGGGATGGATGTCACCGTATTGGCCGATCCAACACCCGAGAAATTTAAGGAGGCCATTCAGCAGATGGGGCTCAGTAAAGGCGAGCAATGCCTGATCGGTATTTCCGCCCACGGCGCGCACGATGATTCCGGCCAAGGGAACGGCAATATCGCGCTCGGCTATCAGGACGGGGAAGCGAACGCCTGGCTGCATGAAAATGATTTGAAATCATGGATAAACCAGTATTTATCGCCCAATTACGCAAATGTGAATGTAGTGCTGGATAGCTGCTATAGCGGGAATTTTATTCAGTAGCCCTTATAGGAATAAAGCCATCCACATAGCCAGCTCTGTGTTTACGGTTATATTTTCCCATGCTTCCTTTCCGAAATTCCGAAACCAGGCTCCACAGTTCGGAGGAGGAGCGCCACCCTAAAATCCGATAGTCTGAAAGTGGTTCATTCAGACGAAGGTGTATGTGCATGGATTTATCGACGGTTGTGGGTCTTGGCCTGGGCTTGACCATCCTGGTTTCCGCATTGCTATTGGGACACGTGCCGTTTACCACTCTCCTTAACCCGGAAGCCTTGTTGATTGTGTTTGGGGGAACCATCACGGCCACCACCATCAGCTTTAGGCAAAACACGCTGCTGCAGGCAATCGGCGCATTGCGGGGCGGGACGGCAGAAGGCAAGCTGGACCCTCAGGAAGCCATCCAATACATCATGGATGTGGTGGGCTTCGTGCGGGACGCCGGTATTTTAGCCCTGCAACCCATGCTGGACAGCGTGGAGATCCCGTTTTTCAAAAAAGGATTGAATTTAGTGCTGGATAATCGCTCCGAAAAATTCATTCGGGACAGTTTATCCACCGAAACCGAAGTGATCTATCGGCAGACCATGGATTACGCCCGCGTTTACGAAACCGCCGGGGGCTTCGCGCCCACGATGGGGATTATTGGAGCCGTCATCGGCCTCATTCATACCGTCGGGGCCTTTCAGGATCCATCCAAACTAGGCAGCGGCGTGGCCAGCGCCTTTAGCGCCACGTTATACGGAGTAGCATTTTCCAACCTGTTCCTGTTGCCTTTGGCGGGCAAAATGCGCCAGCGCGCCCGAGATGAATGGTTCATGCGCACCCTCATGCTGGAGGGCATCCTCAGCATCCGGTCCGGAGAGCATCCCTTACTGATCGAAGAGCGGCTCACCGCCTTTGTTCATCAACCGGCCAACCAGCAGGAAGAGTGGAGCGAAGCACCGAAAGCCTCGGCGCCCAAGGCAACGTCTGCCAAACAGTATGCCACCCGTCCCGGTAAAGCCGCGCCCCAGACTGCCATCCTTCCCACCAAGGCCATTTTCCAGGATGACTACAACCACGTGGGCAACCGTTACTAAGTTCGCCAAAAGGTCAGCCGCCTCATGCCAATCCATCCCTCCCATTTCACCAGAACGGTGAATAATGCATCAACCGGCCAAGCCACAACCACCACGCGCCACATGGAAGAATCCAGTGTGCGACAGATGATGCAGAAACTGGAAAGCTTGGAGAATGGCCTGGAGCAGAATGGCCATGTCGGACACAACCGCTGGATGGTGCCTTACGCCGATCTGCTGACCTTGTTGCTCGGCTTATTTTTAGTACTGTTCACCGCGCAGAAACCCCAGTTGCATCTGCCCTCAGTCCAAGCCTCGGCTCAAGCCACACCCCAAAACCAAACGCAAAACTCGATAACCACCACCAATCCCGAGCACACCACCAGCCCTTCAGCCACACAGCAGGCTCAAGGTAAGCCGTCTGAGCGGCTGGCCCATGACGCCAACCTCGCCCGGCAGCTCCAACGCAACATTGGCAAAGTGATTCCCACCCAGGACATTGAAGTGCATCAGCAGATGCGCGGCGTGGTGATTTCTCTCAAGGATAACATCCTGTTCGCGCCCGGCAGCGCCGAACTGACCCCAGCCGCCCACCAGACCTTGAACGGTTTGGTGAGGCAACTGCATGCCGCTTTAGGCGGGCAGCCTCGTCCAATCAGAGTAGAAGGGCACACGGACAGCAGTCCCATCGCTACCAGCAAATATCCCTCCAACTGGGAACTTTCCACCGCCCGGGCCACGACGATTGTGCGCTACCTGGTAGCCAGCCGTCAATTCCACCCGGAAATGTTATCGGCGGCGGGTTACGGCGAATTCAAACCGCTAAAAAACAATTCCTCCATTGAAGGGAAACAGAAAAACCGACGAGTCGATATAGTAGTATTGAGGCCCGATCTGGCTTCCGATATCTCCCCCGATACAACCCAAGCCGAGCCTGCGACTTTGAGCGAAGCAACCGGTTCCGCAGCCGACGCAAGGTTCAAGAACTCGCAACAATAACGCGGAAGAGGATTAAGACATCCCATGGCAAGACCAACCAAGCCCAAGGATTTAAAGCCCAAAGTGGAAGGCGAGGCGGCTGAGGCAACTCCTGCCGGCGGCGGCGGTGGCGGCGGGCTGGACCTGAAATTCATCATCATGGTCGTCGTCATCATCGTGGCCACGATTGGCGGTTCCGTCGGATCGACTTACCTGATGACCACCATGTTCGTCATGCCCGAAATCGGCAAAGTGGCCAAAGCCATTGCAGCCAACAGCGGCGGTGAAGGTGGCGCGGCAGACGGCGCCGCAGGCGGAGACGCAGCCTCTACTGAAACGTCCTCTCATGAAGTGGGCATGAATTTGGAGTTGGACGAATTCACGGTCAACTTAAAATCCGACCCCAACTCCGACAGTACCCAATATCTGCGGGCCAAAATGGCGCTCAGCATTCAGGTGCCGGAAAAAGAAAATTGCTACATGGAAGGCAAAAAGGCCATGCTCCCCTCGGATCTCATTCCCGGCGGTAAGGTGGTTGGCGCCGCGGTGCCGGTCGATCGCACCATGATCGCCGAAGAAGGCGGCGGCCCCAGTTGCGAGCAGATCTTTAAAAACAACATGTCCAAATATGTGCCCACGGCGCGGGACGTGATCAACGCGGCGCTGATGAAGCGTACCGCCATTTCCCTGGCCACCCTGGAAGGGCAGGAATCCCTCAAGGATGAAATCAAGGACCAGCTCAGCCAGATCCTGGCGCCGAATTACAAGGTGCTGCGGGTCAACTTCCAGGACTTCATCATTCAGAAATAGTCAAACCCGTAAAAATGGTATCTTGCATGGTTCTCTCCCCTAGAAATGATTGATTTAAACCAACGGCGGGAATTATATTCCCACCGGAATCCCGTTCATCATCCATCATGTGAAAGACGTTTTAAGTCCAGACGGGTCTCAAGTCCAAATTAGCGGTTCATTTTTCAGGTTTTTCCGCCCCGGTTTCCCGATTTAACCGATCTTCCCCAAAAAATCATTGAAATCCTGCTCAATATTCAGAGGTTCAATACTCAGAGGTTCATCCAGCCGGTATGTTATCCCAAGAAGAAATCGATAGTCTGCTTTCCTCCCTCTCGGTGGGGCTGGAACAGCCCTTGGTTGGCCCGGAAGAAAGAACGAACGAGTCATCTGCGAACGAATCCCTGTTTGAGAAGCGCAATTACAAGCTGTACAACTTCCGCCGACCGGATAAATTCTCCAAGGATCACCTGCGGGCCCTGCAAACCATCCACGAGAGCTTTGCCCGTCAACTGGGCCTGATCATGACCGCCTACCTGCGGATGACCGTGGAAATCAACGTCGTGTCGGTGGACCAATTGACCTACGACGAATTTATCCGCTCCATGCCCAGCCCCATGACCGTCAGCATTCTGGAACTCGATCCCCTGCCCGGCCAAGTGCTGTTTGGCCTGGGATACGAAGTGACCTCCAGCGTGATCGACCGAATGCTGGGCGGTTCCGGCCATTGTGAAAATCGCGCCCGTGAACTGACCGACATTGAGCAATCCCTGATCCGCCGCGTGGTGGAACGTTCCAACGTTTGCCTGGAAGAAGCATGGCAATCCGTCATGAGCGTCAACCTGAGCCTGGTAGGCATGGAAGAAAGCTACGCGCTCATTCAAGTCGCCAGCCCCGGCGAGATCGTGGCGTTGATCACCTTTGAAGTCAATTTAGGAAATCGCAACTCCGGCCTAGTCAGCCTGTGCATACCCTATCCGGTGCTGGAAGGAGTAATCAGCCAGCTCAGCGCCCAGCATATCTTTCACCGTCAACAGGCTACCGTGCCTTTTGAAGAACAGGAAAAAATCCTGAAAAAACTGAATTATGCCAAAATCCCCATCCAGGTTTTGCTAGGCGGCACCACCTTAACCATTCGGGATCTGTTGGAGTTATCCCCCGGCGACGTGATTAGCCTGGATCGTTCGGCCTCCGATAATTTACTGGCCTGCGTAAACGGGGTGCCCAAGTTTTATTGTCGTCCCGGCAAAGTCAAGGACAAACTAGCAGTTTATATTTACGACAGTGTAAGCGAAGTGGAAGCGATTGAGGGATTCGGTCTAGATGAGTAACGATGACGCTATGAACAACACCGTGCTAACCACCGAACAGCGCGATACCGTCTGTGAGATGACCAGTATCGCCATGGGATCGGCTGGTTCCACCCTCAGTATGCTACTGGGCCAGGAAGTGGAAATTCCCACACCCACCATCACCCAGTACGACAGCCTGGCTGATATGGACGTCCCGTTTGGGGACAGTCCCAAAATGTTGGTCATCGTCCAGTTTAACAAGGGACTGGACGGCACCTCGCTGTACATCATCAAGGATTCCGACAGCCGCCGTTTGGCCAGCACCATGATGGGCGGCACCGAATCCGCCGAAGGCGATCCGTTGACCGAACTGGAAAACGGCGCGCTGTGCGAGCTGATGAATCAGATGATGAACGCCGCCGCCACCGGCTTGGCGTCCTTGATTCAAGAGCCGGTCGAGGTGAACAACCCGCAGATTGTTCCCTACAGCAGCGATGCTCTGGCAGAAGCGATGCCCCTGCTGCTGACCGATGCGTTTATCGCCATTAATATTCAAATGAAAGGTCCCGAGAGCGGACCTATCGACTTAATCGAACTTCGGGCCGCCAGCGAAGTGAAAATGCATGTGTCCAAGCTGATGGAATTACAGCCGGATCACGGCAGTCTGGATGGTGGCGACCTCGGTGAAAATATGAGCCTGGACGACCTGATGAACAGCATCTCCGAACCCGCCATGGCCGGTGCGGGCGCTCGGGGAAGAGGCGGCTCCTCCAGCGGCGGCGCGGCGGTGGACCCGGTAACGGTTCGTCCCGTGGAATTCGCCTCGTTCGATCAGCATCCTCACATTTTTGGCGAGGAAAACAAAAACCTGGCGCTGGTGCTGGACGTTCACCTCAATTTAACCGTCGAGCTGGGAAAAACGGATCTTTCCATTAAAGACGTTTTAGAGCTGACCCGGGGCTCGGTGATTGAGTTGGACCGGGTCGCCGGAGAGCCGGTCGATTTAATGGCCAACGGCAAACTGATCGCCAAAGGCGAGGTCGTTGTTATAGAAGACAACTTCGGTCTGCGCATCACCAGTATCGTTTCACCCGCCGACCGCTTACGCGGATTGCAGTAATTCAATCAACGATCGATATTCCGGCAGCAAAACAAACCGAAGCCTTTCAATGGACAGAACTGGGCACTGTCGGTTTTCCTAATCAGTGATCCGCACCTATTCTCCGTGGGTATTACGGCGTGTTTTCGGCCTTACGGAATGGGATGAACCTCTTTGAGCCGATGGTGCGGGCAGCGGTAAATGGATCAGCGTATAGTGGGCAGGTGGCAACAATGCCCCTGTATCCGCATTATGAGATAAAGGAACCCAAAGATGCCGCTGCTGAGCATCCGTAAACCGGTAACTCGGCTCGAACGGGGGCGTAGGATGGTTCGCGAGAACAGTGTGTCCGACTGCCCAGGGTGGGGGCGCCGGAGGCTCAGGCGCCGTGGCTAGATTCATATCATGGCTCACCAAAAGCCTTCGTCCATTTGAATGCGTCAGAAGATAACCTGCCCCAAGCCCAGGAACCGTATGTCGATCGATAGCTACGGCCCAATCGGGTGTCAATGGATAGTGAACGGCTACAGGCTGCTGTTGTTTTACTGGAGAGCCAAATCTAACCGTGTTGGCCTTAGGGCTGATTTCCAATTGATCGATTCGTTGGAATGATTCCTCCATAACGTTTATCGGTAAAACTTCAGGCTGCCGAGCAACCGGTAGCATACCCGTAAATTGACTAGTAAAACCAGATATTAACAATGCTTTACTCCAGCAATTAAGACCACATAACGATCAATCCAAAGGCATAGCCCGATCAAGCCGGTTTCGACGCTTGACAACGCGCATCAAATCAACAATTCAATAGAAAAGGCGGGACTTTATTACCACATTTAGACGTATTCAGAGTGAATTAAAAGCCCATGATGTGAAAACCGGCATCCACGTGAATCACTTCGCCGGTCACGCCACGAGATAAGGGACTGGCTAAAAACAAGGCGGTATCGCCCACTTCGGAGGCTTCCACGTTGCGACGCATGGGAGTGTGCTCTTCCATGTAACCCAAAATGTTGGAAAATCCGGAAATACCTCGGGCGGCTAAGGTTTTGATGGGACCAGCGGAAATCGCGTTCACGCGGATATTTTTAGCGCCCAAATCGGCAGCCAGGTAACGCACGCTCATTTCCAGGGCGGCTTTGGCCACACCCATCACGTTGTAATTTTCCACCACGCGTTCGCCACCCAGGTAGGTCAGGGTAATTACGCTGCCACCGCCCGCCTTTTCAAACAAGGGAAGCGCCGCTTTAGTGAGCGCGGTTAAGGAATAAGAACTGATATCCTGCGAGAGCAGGTAGCCTTCGCGGGACGTATCAACAAACGAGCCAGCCAAGTCTTCCTTCTGAGCAAAGGCCACGCTATGAACCAACGTGTCCAGACGGCCGAATTCGCTGCCCACTTGCTGGTAAACTGCCTGAATATCCTCGTCCTTGGTGACATCGCAAGGCAAAATAAGGGAGCCTTCCAAGGTTTCCGCCAGTTCGCGCACGTTTTTTTCCAGACGCTCGCCCTGGTAGGTGAAGGCCAACCGCATTCCGGCGTTTGACAAGGCTTTGGCAATCGCCCATGCAATGCTGGTTTTATGCGCCACACCAAAAATCACACCAGTTTTGCCAGCCAGCAAGCCTTTTACGGCGACTTCGGGAGTTTCGTTCAGTTCAGTCACGGGCATATTGCGTCCTTCTCCGAATGATTGTTGAAAAGTTCTACTAGATTAGCCGGAACACGCCGTTTTTTCAATTCCATCATCGAGAAGAAGCTCACCCCCCGGATGAAGGCCAGGGTTTTAATGGCGATTTTTGAGAGAGCATGACGGCTGAGTATAGCATCAAGCCAATGCCCAGCACCTGGGAGCTTAAATCCACGCCTTTACCGATAATGACGCCCCCCAATACGAAGCCTGCAATGGGAAATCGCCATAACAGAGTTAACTCGACCAGACGAAGAATAGCCTGAAACGGGTTTTTATAGAGAAACAGACAGACCAGAAAGCCGACTACATAGAGGGCCAGCAGCTTCATATCCACTTTATCCAGCATATTGGCAGAACGCTGTCTGGGCATCCGGGCCGGCTGCTGACTCTCTCTCAAATCTTCCCCATGTATGGCCTTGATAGCATCAAAGTTACTCATACCCACCCCCTGGCACTCTAACTCTGGAATTCCCCCGTGTTTTGAACCCGTGCTTTGAACAAAGTTGCCTGGTTTCACTGGCGAAATAGTAAGACTTCAATTGACTAAAATGGTTGCACTCAAACCGTCAGATTCTGCGACATCAATCAGGCTGGGCTGTTTCAAAAATCGGCAGTTTCGGTTCAGCCAGAACGCCAACAATGGTTTGCCAGGACTTGTCCCGGCCCAGATGGGTTTCCGACGAGAACGGGATCACGTCCGCCGGAGTGACATCCAGCAGGCGGGCCGTTTTAGCTACCGATTGGGCCACATCGTTTTTGGAGAGCTTGTCTATCTTGGTCAGGATCACCTGAACGCGCCGCCCGTGATACTGCAACCACTCATACATCTGGATATCGTTATCCTGCGGGCCATGACGGGCGTCAATCAACTGGACCACCAAACGGATCGGCTCCCGCTTGCCCAGGTAGGCTTCCAGGTTCCTGCGCCACTTCTCCTGCTCCGACTTGGAGATTTTGGCGTAACCATAGCCCGGCAGGTCCACAAACAGCAACTGATCGGTCGTCCCGGCCGGAGCCCCCGGCTTGGCGTAACGGATATCGTAAAAGTTGATGTAACGGGTCTTGCCCGGCGTATTGCTAGTGCGAGCCAGGTTCTTGCGCTGGGTCATGCTGTTGATAAATGAGGACTTGCCCACGTTGGAACGACCCACCAGCACAAACTCGGGCGCGCCCTGAAAGTCAGGGCATTCTTTCAGGCTGGGGGCGCTGGTTATATAATTGGCGTTGTGAATTTTCATAGTCGCTATTCGATTGCCAAGGGTCAGCTTCAGACCGGGCCTGGGATATCCCCCAGCTAATGGTGGCCTTGAAGCCCGGAAACAGCCATACTAAAGTGAGGCCGAAGCATTTTTAATCAAGCAGTATGCTACCAAGCACCAGCATAGATGTCGAACAGGGACGGCCAATTGTAAAGACGGAGTTGAATCGGATGATTACAGCCCGTTCCGATAAGCCCGCTACAATCACATGACACAAGGCCAGATCAACTGAACAACAAGCCAATAGAAACGTCATTTAAATTGGAAACCAATTTCCCAAGCAGGACGAGGCCAAACCAGTGAAGAACCCCATAGACAAGAAATACCAACAAGAAACGCACGATATTCAAGAGCGTTCTCCCCGGCACCGCTGGTTAAAGCCCTGGAGTAGCCCATTCCACAAGCTTTGCAGTTGGGGTCTGGCCTTCAGCTTGTTGTTGGCCGTGGGAACTTGTTTCACCGAGACAGTATTCTTGCCCTTACCGGCCCAAGCACAATTAAGCGGCTATGGTTTCGCCCCGCAAAATTATAAGGACGGCTTGAATTACGGCACAGGCGTTTACTTCGCCCCCTATGCGTTTACCCTGTACACCCAACCGGACGAACACTCTCAAAAAATCGGTGATTTCCGATGGAGCCAAAAAACCAACAGTAACCGGCTCGCCGTGGTGACAGACTCCGGAGAGCGTGGCATTGTCCCTGCGGATACGGTATTTCTCAGTTTCTACCCCAGCCTGGATGTAGCCATGATGGCTGTCACCGGAGAAAACGGGGAAGGCTGGGTGGAGGTTGTCTACGATCAGGCGCGTAAAAAGACCGGCTGGGTACGGCTGAAGGATTCAACCCCGGACGGAGGCAAGGCCAAGTCCAAAACAACGGCAAACAATGCTTCTGCACAGACAACGGAAACAGCCCAAGAGCCGCTTCACTTTGGTATTTACCAGACCTGGCAGGAATTCATGAAGCTCAACGCCAAAGCCAACGGCATCTATTGGCTCAGCGGAGTGAAGGAGTACAGCCGCTCCATTCGGACCAGCGATAGCGATGACGCGAAACTGATCCCGATTACCATCATCCGTAACATGAAAGTAAAACATGTACGCGGAAACTGGCTCCTGGTGGAAGTACTGGACTTTGAGAACAACACGCCGATCGGCTGGATTCGCTGGCGGGACGATGACGGGTATTTAATGGTCTTTCCCAATATCAATCAGCAATACCATCCCATCGTGACCAGCCCGTTTTAGTTCGTGTTTCAAGCGTCAAGCTGAGTTACTCAGGGAATTGTCGCTTGTAGGGGTTAACTACTTAACCGTAGACGGAGAGTTGCCTCGGTGCTGAAGGCAGGACATTCTGAGACGGCGCGAATGAAGTGGGATACGGCAACGGCGTTTGAACCCTGTTAAAGTAAGGGCTATGCGGCCCATAAGCATTCTGACGTTTCTCCTGGTCATTCTGCTCATACTCCTCTTTCGCCACATGCTCCAGGAATTCAGGCACTTGCTCTTTTCCCGCCCTCATTGCCTCTCTGGCCAGATTACTCGCTAAAGGGCCATACATGGCCTGTAGCCATAATAGCTGTTGATTGTTGAGCTGCACTCGGTTCGCCATGGTCCCAGCAGCAGGATTGGGGCGATGAGGATTATTATTATCCGGTTCAGGCGTATTGTCCGGCAGGGGAACTTGAGAAAGGTCAAAACTGTCGGACGCGTTCTGCATATCCGGCAGGCGCATGGCAGATCCCTGAGCCGCCGCAGCCTGCTGATCCAAATGCTGGCTCAAGTCCCTGGGGACTTGCCGTATCGCATTCGATATTACAGAAACACTCATCAGCGAACACCTGAATTCCCGTAAAAGTCGAGTAAACATTGAGCACTTAAGCTTGGAGATGACCCAAGCCAGTCATTTAAAGAATGTTTGGGTGCTGGAGTAGTAAACCCTTGCAATCGAAAAAGTTGCTAGTTCAACCTAAAATAAGAAGCAAAATGAGAATATTCAGACAAATATAGCGCCACAGTTTTCCATCAAGCGCCGCTTTTGCTCCATATCCTTCTGCATCATCCCACGGGCGCGATCCTGTAAGGCCAAGCCCACCTGATACATCGTTGCGGCATTGGCGGCTTCCAATGCGTAAGCCCGGTCGGAAATTCCCGCAAACGCCACTTGCGCCGGAGACTCCGCACCCGTCATGGAAGCCGCCAGATTCGTTCGCGCCTGGGCAGCGCCCATCATGGCATTGGCTCCGGCATAGGTTAAATTGGTGGCATACATTGATAAAATCAACGACGACAGCATGATCCCGTTACCCCGATATTGCGTTCATTTCCCCAGCTTCGTGCTCCCTGCGCTCTGTACAGATGACCCTCAGGTTTAAGCACAGATTAGAATCACAATGATGATACGGATTTACAAGCCCAAGAACAAATATATAAACAAATTTACAGAAAATAACCTGATCTTCATGAAATTTAAACCTATACAGAAACAGGCCCTCGCTCTATGATGATGGTGAAAAGAGACGGACAGACGATCGCGGGCGCGCTGAAACGCGTCTGAGGAAAGTCCGGGCACCGTAGAGCATGTTGCCGGATAACGCCCGGTGCGGGCGACCGCGAGGACAGTGCCACAGAAATGATGACCGCCGATGGCCCCGAAGTCTTTTCAGACCCAGGCGCACAGGCAAGGGTGCAACGGTGGGGTAAGAGCCCACCGGCAAGGTCGAGAGGCCTTGGCCAGGTAAACCCCGACAGGTGCAAGGTGTTGGAAGCCGCATTCAATTGCAAGGGCTGCTCGTCCGCTTCCCGTATCCCGCTAGAGCCTTTCGGAGACGGAAGGTCGAGACAGATGATCGTCCACAACAGAACCCGGCTTATGGCCGTCTCTTTTCTTTATCTCCCTAACGATGTGGATTCCAATTTAACCTTGCTCAACAGCCGTTAAATTGCTATGTTCAAAAAGAGTCCATAGAACCATCAGGTTAGGGCAGGGGGCCGCGCCGAATCTTGAAGCAACGTTTCATTACCTTGTATTATGCGGTCTGCGCTTTTTTAGTTTACTGGCCCAATTTAATTCCCATGCAGTTGGCCGATCCGGACTTATGGGGACGATTATCGATCGCCGCGCTGTGGTTTAACGCCGGTGCCTTTCCCTATCGGGACGTCTTTTCATTTACGGCATATCATCAGCCCTGGATCGATCATGAATGGCTTAGCGGGGTTTTGTTTTATCTGGCCATGTGGTGGGGTGGAGAAATTGGCCTGCATTGCCTGAAGATTGGTCTCATCATAGGGATTTTTTATCTGCTGTTTTCTGCCAGCTGTTCTGCCGGCATCCAATTGAATGCTCGTGGAAAATTGATGCCATTATGGCAGTTTTTAGCGCTAAGTTTGCTACTGCCACTCTTTGGAGACGCTTTTTATCCCACCGTTCGCGCACAACTGTTCTCCTTTCTCTATTTCCTCGGCTTTTTATCCCTGTTGGAAAACGAGCGGCAACAGGATCCTCAGCACCCGTCTTGGTTCAGGCCGCTTGGGTTCTGCCTTCCCATTGGCGTTTTTTGGGCCAATACGCATGGCGGTTTTATTTTGGGTTTAATTCTGCTAACCCTCTATGGACTGGGCGAAGCCCTGACTCACCAAAGCGTTAAAAAAGCGGCGCCTTACGGAATCACGCTCATCGCGCTCATTGTGGCGATTGCCCTGCTGAATCCCTATGGTTTGGCCTATTGGCCCTTTATTCTGCATGCGCTGACCATGCCGCGTCCTTTTATATCGGAGTGGAGCCCCCTTCCACTTTGGACATTGGATTTTTGGGAAGTTAAATTGCTGATGCTGATTACATTGGCATTGCTGATTCTCTCCGCTTGGCGACAAACCAAAAACAAAGCATCTGGTATCGCCAAGCCCAGTCTGCTCACGCCGGGACTCGTTCTGCTGTTTTTAATTGGGTTAGCTATCAAAGGTCTTCGGTTCAAAATATTTTTCATGCTGGGATTGCTATTTTACGCACCCATGCTGGTGCATGCTTTCTACAGGCAATCGTCCCAACCATCGCCGAAACATACTAAAACAGGCTTCAACCTCATGCACTGTCTACCAGGCATAGCGGCTGGCGGAGCTTTGGCGATTGTGCTGATATTCTACCGTCCCGCTTATTACGCGCATACCATCGTGCAGACCGGCGAGTTGGCGAAAGCGCGGGACTTGGTCCCTTTTCCAATCCAGATGATGCAGTATCTCAAAAATTCTCCCTACCGAGGCAACCTGATTACGCCTTTTACCTGGGGAGAATTTTTAGCCTGGAACCTGTACCCGCGCTTTAGAGTCAATTGGGATGGCCGCTATGAAGAAGTCTATCCGCCGCAAGTAATGAACTTCTACACGGAATTCTACGCGCTGCCGCATGCGCATCATCCAGAGCGGATTATGGATATGGCGAACCGTAGCACTGGCGACTTTATCCTCATCGAAAGCATCTCGCCCAACCAGCCGATCATGGATCAAAATCCGGATTGGCGCCTGTTAGTTACCGATGGGTTCTACTTTCTGTATGGCCGGAATTCCACCCTGAGGCAGTTTCCGGATTATCGAGCCCCATTGCCCGAAGCGGAGTCCCCTCCAGCCACCATCGGCCAATTCTTTCAACCCAGGGAAATGCGCCGGTTCCAAACCCGGTAATGTTCAATTCTATTCTTTTTCTTCTGCTGTTTATTTTGAAAAAAACGCAATTTGTTTGGTTATTGTGTTTTAAAAACCTTAAATGCTACCACTACCGCATTGACATTCCCAAAACCTCAGCCTATGATCCAGCAGACTCCAATAGAAAACTATTTTATGTTCATCCACTTCAATCTCTGGCAGCCGGTTGTTTCGGCTTCCGTTAAACATGCGCCAACTCGTCAAACTCCCACATTTCAGGGTAGTAATGATGTCTTTGATTCTGATTCTGGAGACAGTGCGGAGTTTACTTTTTCCCCTGCCAGACAGCTCAAAATGCTGGACAAACAAAATGAACTAAGAAAAGACTTGGCAGAAAGATACCGAATAGATAGGGCGCGACACCCTGAGTCTAATCCTGAGATTGCTTATCTTTCCGAAAGTGAACCCAGTGATGATCAAGCACTTACTCCCTCCCAAAAAGAATTAAAAAAAATTGCAAAGTCCAAAACCAAATCCGAACGAGGTGGAATTGGTCGTCGGCTTTCCCTCACGGCTTCTGAAAGAGGCCCGGACATTGTAAGCCAGTATTTAAGCCGGATTGATCCAACCACAAGCCTGATTCCTTGGCTGACAAAAACCCAAGGAACTACTGATGACCCTGAACAATATGCCATACCCAAAGACGCTCAGAAGTTCCGTGAAGCTGACGACAGCCTCGCCTACCAAGACGATAAGCATGAATCTCTTCCAGGGGAATGTCGGCATAAAAAGCCTAACCCTCTTAACCGGTTCAACCTGGAAAAACATTCTCTTCAAGCGTTAAGGCAGTAATGGAAAAATTCTTTCTCAAATCGAATCAATTTAACCTGACTCTTGAGACTGTTTTGGTTCCAAATTGTCCTGCAAACAATCGTTATTTTGAGAACAAAGACCTAAAGTTCCACGGATACTAATCTTTGTTGGAAGATTTGCAAACAATCCTTCTCATCTTCATTCGGAAATTAAATGGGGAATAAATACCCTGCGTCTCCCACTTCAATCCTGATGCTGATCTAGGTAAGACTTCACATTGAGCAGAAGTCAGTCAGCCAAAAAGCATACGCCAAATGGCTAATTGAAAATCCAAGCCCCATAAAAAAGCAAGACGCCAATTTAACCCAGGGCTGGAAAATACATTGCCTGCGCTATATCGTCAAAGCCAGCTCAAAATCATCCTGAACGCCAATTAACCAATTGCTGATAATCAAGATATCTTCATACAATATTGCATGCAAGCTGCTTCCTTGAAGGTGCCCCATGTTACCCAGCAAAACGCAAATAACCTACGGTTGTCTTTTTATCATTGCTTCTATTGCACTCCTCGTCATTACTTTCTGTTTTAGCTTGGTTAATTTAGCTAAAACGCAGGAAAACGCGGATTTGGTCCACTAGCGTCCGGTTAAAAACCCAATAGAGACAACTGTTTAGCGGGTTCGTGATTTGAGTAAATGTAATTTACTTCTGGAAACACTTGCTGGATGGGTATTTGCTCGAATAGAATTCCC
>Ga0157374_10001631_pt1 | contig 18778 bp, 15 predicted proteins | sample M25metaG_FD_115308 | JGI IMG/M metagenome (GOLD analysis project Ga0157374, IMG submission 115308) | Miscanthus rhizosphere microbial communities from Kellogg Biological Station, Michigan, USA - M2-5 metaG | ecosystem: Host-associated > Plants > Roots > Rhizosphere > Soil | place: USA: Michigan... | reverse complement strand
CTCTATCGCATGCCCTGCAGCGGCCTTCGTTTTTTTACCGTGTATGGTCCGTGGGGTCGTCCCGATATGGCCCTATTCCTCTTTACCAAGGCCATCATCGAGAACAAGCCGATCGAGGTCTTCAATTTTGGCAAGATGCAACGGGACTTTACCTACATCGACGACATCGCTGAAGGGGTCATCCGAGTTCTTGATAAGCCGGCCCAAACAGACACCAGTTGGAGTAGTGATTGTCCAGACCCCAGTAAGAGTTCGGCGCCGTATCGGATTTACAACATCGGGAACCATCAACCTGTTGAGCTGCTACACTTGATAGAACTCATAGAGAAGTGTCTGGGGAAAAAATCTGAGAAGATCATGCTGCCTATTCAGCCAGGTGATGTGCCCGCCACATTTGCGAATGTGGATGCCCTCATACAAGAAATTGAATTTAGCCCGTCTACCCCTATCGACGTCGGGGTAAGTCGTTTTGTGAAGTGGTACCGATCTTTTTATCATTCATGAATGCAAGCTCGCTTCTAATTGCGAAAGAGATTGATCTTGGCTAGTGATATGAAAGATCGCATTTCAAGATCCGTATTTTGGATAGTCTGGTCCAAAGGGGGAGTGCAAATTGTCAGTCTCCTCTCCACACTTTTTATCGCTCGGTTGTTAACACCTGCTGATTACGGCTTGATCGCTTTGGCAGCGATTTGGATATTCCCAATAAGTTTGCTTTCTGAAATGGGGCTGGGCGCCGCGATCGTACAATTTCGCAATATAACAGACAACGAATTGAATGGTTGTTTTTGGACGACAATCATTTTAGCTCTATTCGGATATGCAGTTTTGTATGTAACCGCTCCAGGTATTGCACAATGGTTTCAGACGCCCAGGCTTGCGTCGGTCCTTCGTGTGAATGGTTTGTTGCTTCCATTGGTCGCTGTTCGAATCGTCCCAGACAGTTTACTTCGAAAAGCACTGGCATTCGACAAGATATCGCAAGCAGAAATCTATGGGGCAGTTATATCCGTTCCTACCATGGTGGTATTGGCTTTAGCTGGCGCTGGTGTTTGGACCTTAGTTGGTGGAGCACTCATAGGAGCACTGATCCAGACAATACTAACCTTCTGGTTTCTGCCTTGGAAGCCGCGTCAACAAGTTAGAGGGGAACGACTCCTCGAAGTCCTAAGGTTCAGCGCCTCGACTCTCGGATCAAAGGTTTGCTGGGCAACTTATCGCCAAGCAGACTTCTTTGTACTCGGCAAGATCTCCGGAGATGTTGTCCTTGGCTTTTACTCCATGGCAAAGCAACTGGCTACTTTGCCAGTTGATAAAATTTCAATGGTGGTAAATCAACTAGCGTCGCCCGTTTTAGCCGAATTACAAGATCAGCGTGGTGCAATGAGGGCCTCATTATTAAGAGGTCTAAGATTAGTAGCGTCTATCGCATTCCCAATGTGTATTGGGACTCTTCTTGTCGCTCACGATCTTGTTGAAGTTCTGTTAACGGACAAATGGAATCCGATAGTGCCGATGCTACAAATCCTATGTTTTTATTCCGTCGTACGATCAATCGATATTTTGTTGCCTCCAGTCCTTATGGCTCGGTTTCGAACCAAATTTTTATTTTATTATTCATTTGCCTTGCTCATTTTCATGCCTCTAGCCTTTCTCGCGGGGGCTTTGTGGGGGGGAGCCATTGGTGTGTCCTTGGCTTGGGTCGCGGCATATCCTTTCCTTGTGGCCAAAATGATGAATGAGGCTTTCAACGAGATCGGAATCTCCTGGCGACTCTTTTGGAGGCAATTATCATCACCCATAGCAGCGACGGTGTCTATGGCTCTGGTACTTGTTGTACTTGGGTGGAGTGTTTCGAATTTATTAAGTGATTTTGTAGGAGTAAGGCTTGCCCTAATGATTCTGACTGGGTCAGTAGTGTATGGCACTTGTTTGTTCTTGATGGGAGGCCAAACCTGGACAGAACTGCGTGAGGTATTCAATTGGGCTGTGGGAAGAAGCTATATGACATCGAGAAGACAAGAACTGGCTGTCTAGACACAGTTGCACACAAGCAAGTCGTTCATCGACTCTAAGGACAGATGAAATCAATGATAAATCCATATGAATTCCTGGGCGAACAAAGAAAAAGTGCAACTATATCTCAAGATGAACTCGAACGAATTGAGATTACCAAAGGATTAGTACCTGTAGGGGTAAAGAGTGTATTGGATGTTGGATGTGGTGATGGAAGGATTATTGAATCCCTGGCTTCGAGCTACCGCACCATTGGCGTGGATTATGCGTTTAGCTCCATTGTACACCTCAAGACTAGCGGTGTTCAGGGAAGTTCGGCGGCTCTCCCGTTTCAAGATAAGTCTTTTGATTTGATTCTTTGCTGTGAAGTCCTTGAGCATTTGGATGAGCGATTATTTCTAGAGACTGTAAATGAGTTACGCAGGGTATCGCGGCGATACATACTGATTTCAGTTCCATATAAAGAGAATCTTCGCCGTTTGTTAACAAAATGTTCAACATGTGAACATGTGTTTCATGTTTGGGGGCATTGCCGATCTTTTTCTGAGTCGAAACTCGATGCGGCTTTCGCTCCGCTTCAAAAGATGTCCACAAGATTTTTTGGAAAACGCCCTCCCTATTTTAGCCCTATGATCTTGTGGCTCAACCAAGTTCTTGGAAATAGATGGACGGAATTTGCTCCTACCACTATGTGTCCTCAATGTGGAAATACACAGTTTAAAAGAACGAAAAGAAATCCAGTTACCATTGTCTGTGGGGCCGCTCATTTACTTACGAATAGATTGCCTGTAACAGAGAAGAACTGGATTCTTAAGCTTTACACTCATCATGGATGAAAAAAATAAAGCAGTGCTCTTAATCTCCTACGATTGGCCGCCAAGCGCGGAAGTAGGAGCCGTGAGAGGACACAAAATCGGACGATACATAGCCCGTCACGGCTGGGCTCCTACAATTTTGACGGTGAAAGAATCCTATTATGAACGTGTTTTTACCGAGAAAGATGTTTCTCCCTTCCCTCTATTTCGAACTCATTGCATGCCTTCTCCCTTAAAAGCGTACGCTTACGCCAAGAGATTTATGGGAAAGCTGAGAAAATTAGCCCCCACTCGTCCACTGATGAATGACCAACGCAGACCAGTTTTGAAAAAACAACGTGGTTTGATGTCTGCCCTTGGTTACGGGCGACGACTCCTTCTTTCTCTGCTGTATATGCCAGATGAATTCCAAGGTTGGCTGCCCATCGCCTTTCTCAAGGGCCGCGCGGTGATCAAGGCAAATAACATTTCCCATATAATCACCACCGGGCCGCCATTTACGACACATCTTATTGGTTTAGTACTCAAGAAGTGGAAGGGAGAGCAGATTAAGTGGATCGCAGATTTCCGCGACCCGTGGGTGGCGAGCGAACAGCGAAGTGAAGTTACGACGACCTCAGTATCTAACTACTTTAATAAATTTTTAGAGAGACAAGTGGTCACTCAAGCGGATCGAATTGTGTGCGTGACGGCCTCCATGACCGATTGGTATCGGAAACGGTATCCTTTCGTGCTTGAAAATGTATGGCAAACGATTTCCAACGGATTTGAATCTGACGAATTCAATGGAACTGAGATCAAGCGGGGTAAAAAGTTTACCATTAGTTATGTCGGCAGTATTGAATATGAGAGAAGTCCCCGTGCATTGCTAAAAGCTGTTGCCGAGCTTTGCACAGAGGGAGTCTTCGACAGGGAGAAAATATCCATTAGATTTATTGGAAAGTGTGGGTGGGTACAAAATCGTCCGATGATGGAATTAGTCCAAGAGTTTGGTCTCGAAGGAATAGTTGAGCTAGTTGGGTTAGTCCCGCGTCCAGCAGCGCTTAGAGAAATGGAATTAGCTCACATCGTTCTTTTACTAGCGAATTCCCAAGAGCTTCAAGTACCTGGCAAGGCATATGAGTACATTGGTGCGGGGTCTTTTATTTTGGCTGTTACTGAAGAACATGGCGCCACTGCAGATTTGATTAGACGGGTTGGAGGGGGAGCGATTGTTCGACCTGATGACCATCTAGCAATTAAACGTGTGTTGCAACCTCGGTATGACTTATTTGTTCAGAGTTCCATCCAGCAAAAGACAAATCGAGAATTGGTACGGTCGGCAGCAATTCTGAAAGACTACGAGTGGAACCAGCTGGGTGATCGATATGCTAAAATACTTAGCTAGCAAAGTTTGGATGATGCATAAATGGCCATTGTGATTCTCGGTCTTGCAATCGGAATAACTGTCTGCTGGGTAGTCCTCCAAGAAATTTGGGTAAAGCACCTCGGTATCTGGATCGGAACCTATTTGCTCAATCGACTGCGTGGACTGTTTGGACTTCAAGCGTCCCCATCAGAGGGACCTCTTCATATTCTCTTCTGCGTCGTGGATCATTTTGAACCGATTTCCAATGATTCGAATGTGGATCTCGAACGAGAACGTATGCGCGATTGGTTGAATCGATACCCTGCTCTTGCTCTACGTCATAGGGACTCTGACGGACGTCCAGTTCAGCATACTTGGTTTTATCCCGGTGAAAACTACCGAGCAGAATATCTGGACGATTTAGTTAAATTGTGCCAACAAGGGCTAGGTGAGATCGAACTGCATTTGCATCATGGTCACGACACGTCGAATTCATTGCGTGACAAGATACAGCAGGCCGTTTTTAATTTCAGCAAGCATGGCGCTCTCATCACTCAAAACGTACCACCGAAACAAGTATATGGATTCATCCATGGGAATATGGCGCTCGATAACTCAATGAACAACCCGTCACTCTGCGGGGTAAATGATGAAATCACCGTTTTGCGTGAGACAGGATGCTACGCGGACTTCAGCATGCCTACAGCACCAGGAATTAGTCAAACGAGAAAAATAAACGCAATTTACTATGCCGAAGACGACTCTAAAGCTAAATCCCACGACACGGGTGTCGATGTTGAGGTTCATCGAAAACCGTCTGGAGATTTAATGATAGTTCAAGGACCACTAGGCTTAGACTGGTCTCGGCGAAAGTGGGGGCTCATACCAAAAATCGAAAATGGGGAGATACAAGGCTCCAACCCTCCCACGTCTGAACGAATAAAGAATTGGATTAGGCCGCGCATTCACGTGAAGGGAAGGCCTGAGTGGGTCATCGTCAAAGTGAGTTGTCACGGAGCAGAAGACAGGAGTCGAGAGGTTCTGTTAGGCAACACTGCGGATTCGATGTATTCCACGTTGGAGGACCGCTTCCGTGATCGACCGGGCTACGCTCTTCATTATGTAACGGCAAGAGAATTACATAATATCATTAAAGCAGCCGAGGCGGGTCATTCTGGAAATCCAGCACAATATCGTGACTACAACATCGGGCCTTATCAAACTCATGCCGGTGTCCCCGACGCGTTCCGCGTTAACAGGGCAAATTAAAAGCTCGTGCAAGTATTAGATTCGACTCACCATATTGATGATGCTGTTTTCGATTCACCGGTGGCGTATTGGAGCCTCCTTTTCTTGACATTTATCATGTTTATTGCCCCCATGGGATATTTCCCCGTCCTCATTCCATTACATCTTGCTCTTGTTTCAGCCATTTTGGCGATTGCCACGTATACTTTATCTGTATTGAGCGAAAGGCGACCTCTAAGTATCTGGGGGACTGAGATCAAATTAATTATGTGGCTCGTAGCCTTCGCAATAATATCGATTCCGTTCTCACGATGGCGTGGGGGAAGCTATGAATTATTGTTCGATGTATATCTAAAGTCTGTCATTGTGTTTTTTTTGATTGCCAACATAATGACCTCAGAAGGGAGGCTACGTGGGTTCCTTTGGGCTTTAACCATTTACTGTGCAATTAATTCGTTGGTAGGTATTAATGATTATCGTACTGGCGCTTTATATCAGGGACGCATTAAGGGAGCAGGTTATTCCGGCCTCACCGCCAATCCTAATGACCTGGCGCTATCATTAAATCTGATCATTCCATTTATGTGGTATCTCATTGTAACAACTCATAAGCGGTTGCCGAAAATGATTGCTGTCGGCAGCCTCGCACTTTCAATCATGTGCATCGTAATTACGTATTCGCGAGGCGGCGCGATCACGCTCTTCTCGATTCTACTGTTTTTTATCTTAACGAGATCAGGAAAGAGCCTTTTCCCTTCGCTATTAGGGGCTGTTTTTGTAATCGCAGTTATTATGTCTCTTGCCCCTGAAGGTTATTCAGATCGACTAGCTTCAACAACGGACTTTTCAAAGGATGATGGCTCGGCGTCCGCCAGATGGCAACTTATGATTATCGGACTTCGTCAATCGATTGAGCACCCGTTTGGGGTTGGCCTAGGTATGAATGATCTTATTCAATTTGACCAGGGGCTAGGGTGGTCAGAAGTTCATAATGTATATCTTCAGATTTCATCGGAGTTGGGAATTATACCGGCCGTCCTTTTTGTTATCTTGATCTGGAAACTTATCGTTTCCATGCGAAAAATAAAAGACGCAGACACTAAGGAACTGGGAACGTATCTTGTGCTTGCGCGTGCAACACAAGCGAGTCTTGTTGCTTTTGCGGTCGCGGGGATGTTCCATCCGGTCGCCTACAATTTTTATTTTTACATTATTGCGGGGATAGCAGTGGCCTTAAATGCGCTTAGTGCTAGGTTTACTTCAATTAACCAGATAGGAACCTACCACTCCACGAAGAAATCGTGGGACCTAAGTTTTAGTGGCTAAACACGGTGGATCCTATAATGACTAATAGTAATAAGCCTGCAAGGTATATCTTAGGACTATCAGGCTATTATCATGACAGTGCTGCTGCTCTGTTATGCGATGGAGACATCGTAGCGGCTGCCCAAGAAGAGCGGTTCTCACGAAAGAAACATGACCCCCGCTTTCCCAAGCATGCCATTCTCTACTGTCTTAAGGAGGCAGGAATCACTCTTCAGCAAGTGGATCAGGTCGTCTTTTACGAGAAACCTCTAGTCAAGCTTGAGCGCTTGCTTACAACGTATTTGAGCAATGCTCCGAAGGGTTTCCGGTCCTTTCTCGCTGCCATGCCAGTATGGCTCAAGGAAAAACTCTATCTAAAGGATGTTCTCAAAAAGGAATTGGCAACCGTAGGTGGGTGCAAAGTGAGTGAATTGCCGCCGCTTTTGTTTAGTGAACATCATCAATCTCATGCGGCATCAACATTCTTTACAAGTCCATATGAGCGCGCCGCTGTAATGTGCTTGGATGGAGTTGGCGAATGGGCTACATCCACCTTATGGTTGGGAGACGGAAATACCTTATCTCTCAAACGGGAAATCGACTTCCCTCACTCTTTGGGTCTCCTGTACTCAGCATTTACATACTACACCGGGTTTAAGGTGAACTCCGGGGAATATAAAGTCATGGGGCTCGCTCCTTACGGCGAGCCTAAATATGCAGATCTCATTTTTAAGCATCTACTAGACCTAAAGGACGATGGTTCATTTCGAATGGATATGAGCTACTTCAACTACGCCACCGGCTTGACGATGACGAATCGCAAGTTCGATGAACTTTTTGGAGGACCGCGACGGAGCGCAGAGGCTCGGCTCACTCAACGAGAAATGGACCTAGCCCGGTCAGTGCAGCAAGTGACCGAAGAGGTCATGTTACGACTAGCTCGCACCGTTCAGAAAGAACTTGATGTTGACTACCTATGTCTAGCAGGAGGAGTCGCTCTGAATTGTGTGGCGAATGGAAGAATCTTGCGTGAGGGCCCATTCAAGGACATTTGGATCCAGCCCGCAGCAGGAGATGCCGGGGGAGCGCTTGGCTGCGCATTGGCGGCTTGGCATCTTTATCATAATCAACCGCGCCGAGTCCAGAATAGCGTCACAAGTATGGCTGGTTCCTACCTGGGGCCGAAGTATAGCGATGCTGAGATCCGGCGCGATTTAGATGCAGCAGGAGCAGTATATAAAGAGATCGAAGAAGCGGAACTGATGAGATTGGCAGCTCAGTTTCTCGATGAGGGTAAGGTCCTTGGCTGGGTTCAAGGCCGAATGGAATTTGGTCCACGTGCGCTCGGTGCTCGTTCAATTATTGGGGACCCACGAAATACGAAAATGCAGTCCGTGATGAACTTAAAGATCAAATACCGCGAGTCTTTTCGACCCTTTGCTCCTGCTGTTTTAGCTGAGCGTGTGTCGGACTATTTTGATCTCGAAGGCGTCAGTCCATACATGCTCATTGTGGCCCCAGTCAAAGAGACCCTTCGTATTTCCATGACAGATGAGCAACAACAATTATTTGGCATTGAGAAGCTGAACGTGCCTCGTTCTACCATTCCGGCAATCACCCATGTCGATTACTCGGCACGTATTCAAACGGTTCATCAAGAGACAAATCCACGCTTCCATCGTTTGCTCAAAACCTTCGAGGCGCGCACAGGTTGCGGAGTGCTCGTGAATACATCATTTAATGTGCGTGGCGAACCGATTGTCTGCACTCCCGCGGACGCATATCGATGTTTTATGCGGACTGAAATGGATTATTTAATCGTTGAGAACTTTTTGATTATGAAATCCGATCAGCCTGTCAGAAATCAAGATGAGTCCTGGAAGACGGAATTCGAACTGGATTAGGTCCGCTTATGCACGATGTCCCTGTGCTAGATAAAAAAGGTCTCCGGAAATTTGGTTTTACGACGGGAGCCATCATAGTTATTTTGTTTGGGCTCCTACTTCCTTGGCTACGTGATCGTCCATTGCCTTGGTGGCCGTTTTCCATCGCCGCAATTCTCTGTATCTGGGCTTTGGTCGCTCCCATATCATTGAATCTGGTCTATCAGCCATGGATGAAAGTAGGCCTCGTTCTTGGCTGGATCAATACGCGAATTATTCTTGGAGTCGTATTTTGGGTCATCATCCTTCCACTTGGAATTCTCTTACGGTTGTTGAAGGAAAACAAAGTACTAAGAATGACAAACGGGTTTGACACTACCGCAAAGACCTACTGGGTTCTGCATCCACCTACCGCCCACTCTAATATGGAGAAACCTTTCTAATGATTGAGCTACTTCGAGACCTCTGGGAGTTCATAAAAGATCGTAAGGTGTACTGGATGGCGCCAGTGATTATTGTGCTCGTATTGCTCGGTGGACTAATTGTTTTGACGCAGGGCTCAGCTGTCGCCCCATTTATTTACACTCTATTCTAACGCATGTCATCCACACGGCTATCTCCCGGAAAGGCCATCCTATTTAGCACAATCGTTGTGATCGTGCTATTGGGTGGGCTTGAGCTTGGGCTTCGGATATGGGCGAACTATTTCCGTCTGGCGTATCTGACCTATGATCAGAAGCTTGAACGGCCCGTGTTGGTACCAAATGCTAGAGTTATTAATGGAAATGAGAAAGTCGTTGTTAATTCGAAAGGTTTCGTTGGACCTGAATTCGAAAAGATCAAACCGAACGGAGTCTATAGGATAATTGCATTGGGTGATTCTTGCACTTTCGCTGGTGGCTGGTATGAAACAACTTACTCTGGAATGTTGGCTACCCTACTCAAAGAGCTCGAGCCCACACACAAGTACGAAGTCATCAATGCAGGTATATCAGGGTACAACTCACAATTTGCGTTAAACCGGCTAAAGGACGAACTCCTGGACTACAATCCGGACCTCGTATCGATCTATATCGGTTGGAATGATCTTATGAAGATCAATCCGGCGAACCCACAATCTTCAGCCTCAATGGGAAAGGTATGGAGGACTTTAAACGAGAGCTACCTCCTTAAAGCATATTCAAAAGTATTGTTTTTTTATTTACGACCCTTGTTATTTAAACCTGTGCTTGAAGCAGATCCGGATGGAACAAAGGCATTTGATAAATTCGTGCCCCAAGCGTTTCTTGCAAATCTCGACGAGATGGCATCGCTATTACGGCAACGAGGCATCAAGACGATTTTGGTCACAAGGCCAACTGTTGTACATCTAGGAATGACACAAGATGACCTTGATAAGAACAATGTGTTTTTTCCTTACTATGCGGGTACCTACAGTTTAGAGCGATTTCTCAGTCTCCATCGCTCGTATAACACTGCGACGAAACAGATTGCCGAGAAATACGGCATTCCACTCGTGGATCTCGATGAGATTTTTGATCGAGGCACCAAAGATTCATATTTTATTGACACAATGCATTTAAGTGAAGAGGGAAACCAACTTGTCGCCAATTCACTCGCTGGGGTGATTGCACCAGAATCGAACCGTCATCTGGCATCGAACAGCGATCTTTAAGTCATTCGGAGCTTGGCCTGGTCGTTCCTACCATCTGTGTCCTGCAATCCATGACTTCAAAACATCTGTTCACATGGGATCAGCACGCATGAGTAATACGCCGAGTGGTATTTTATTTAATTCATCTGACGACACCGCGTCGATCAATCTTCCCTACGTTCCGGCAAGGCGTGTTGCATACGTCGATAGTTCACGCGGAATTCTTATTCTCTTGATGCTTGCCGTGCATGCAGCCTCACCTTGTGTTGATTCGATACGCGGGTCAATTCAAGGGTTCTGGGTGTTTGATATCGCAACTAAGGGATTTGTCATGTTAGCGGGTTTTACGTTTGGCATCGTTTACACGGAAGCGCATCCCCCAAAGTTTGGGAAAGCCCTTCGTCGCTGCTTTGAGTTGTTAGTTGTCATGTTTTGTTCAAATATGTTGCTTACTATTGCGCGACTAGCTTTGACCGACGAGCTAGGTAATGCGATCACCTGGTCATGGTTTTTAGGTCTGTTCACTTTTCAGACTGAGTACAATATCTCGGGCGTGCTACTTCCCATTGCGCTTCTATTGCCATTGTTATTTGTCGTTTATGACATGGAGCGTCGATGGGGAATGGTGACAACACTGTTTGTTGTGATTCTTATGTTGACCGCATGTTTTGCCTGGGCATTCGCGGGGCCGCATAATAAAATGTTCGCTGGTGTTATTGACGTTGGCTTCGCAAAAGGCGTGGGCGGATTTCCTGTAGTGCCATATATGAGCTATGGAATTTTAGGATTCTTAACGGCTCGAATATTTGGTAGCGCGAATATTCAAATCGCATGGCCAGCATTGGCGACGACTATTTTCATTGGACTGCTTCTCTATGCCGCTACAATTCCTCACATCGTGCCACTGAAATTATCGTCCACAGATTCTCTAGTTATCGTCAGCAAATATATGAAGGCTGAAGGAATGTTTCTTATGATATTAGGCGTTGGCATGGCAGCTTCTCTTCTTTTTCCTTACGCGGCTCAGCAGAATCCGATTAATCTTCTCGGATACTATGGATTGTTCGCATTTGTCATTCATCGGCTTATTGGCCATTCAACCATACTTATCTTTCATCTCCATGATGGTGGCTATTTGGTATTTATATTCCAATTCACAATCATTCTTGTTCTGACCTACTTGGCGTGTCTGCTCAGAACGCAAGTCATGAGCGTGGATCGTTTTCTTTCAAAATTGTTTTTATAACAAGCAGGCGAAAAAACATGTGCGGTATTGTTGGCTATGTAAATACTGCTAGCTCGGAAGCGGCTCGTTCCGAAACCATTGCTGCGATGTGTGAAACTATCATTCATCGTGGTCCAAACGATATGGGGATGTATGTTGAAGGACCAGTTGGCCTTGGCATGCGTCGTCTTAGCGTCATCGATCTGAATTCTGGGCATCAGCCCATTGCGAACGAAACGAAGACTGTTTGGGTGGTCTTCAATGGTGAGATTTACAATTTTCAGGAGCTTGCTAAAGATTTAAAACGTCGCGGTCACCAGTTTAAAACAGCTTCTGACACTGAAGTTATCGTTCACTTGTACGAAGAATTCGGAGATGAATGCGTCAATCATCTCAGAGGTATGTTCGCGTTCGCTGTCTGGGATGAGGAGCGCTCTCGCTTGTTATTGGCACGAGATAGATTGGGCGTTAAACCTCTCTATTATTTTTGGGATGAACGTCTGCTCGTCTTTGGCTCAGAGCTTAAGGCACTTTTGGTTCATCCTGCAGTGAAGCGCAAGCTTTCATCCGAGGCGCTTCTTTATTATCTGCAATACTCATACGTACCTGACCCTCTCACTATTTTGGAAAACATTTTTAAGATTGCCCCGGCGTCTACGCTATCGTTAAAAGGAAAAACGATACAGCTTAAGCAATATTGGGATGGTTGCCGGCCGCATGAACCTGAAGGCTCACGTCTCTCGGAAGACGAGGCGATCATTCAACTTGAACAAATGTTGACCGAAGCCGTCGGTCTTCGTTTGATCAGCGATGTTCCTCTCGGCGCGTTCCTAAGTGGAGGCATCGATTCGAGTCTAGTTGTTGCATTAATGGCCCGCCAGATGAACCAAGCTGTAAAGACATTTTCTATAGGCTTTGGCGAGGAATCCTTTAATGAGCTTCCGTATGCCCGGCGCGTTGCAAAACATTTGGGCACCGATCATCACGAACTAGTCGTTAGTCCGCAACATTGCAATTTAATCGAACAACTGGTTAGGCATTTCGATGAACCTTTTGCCGATTCATCAGCTATACCGACGTACTACTTGTCTAAATTGGCAGCAGAGCATGTGACTGTGGCGCTTAGTGGCGATGGAGGAGACGAGCTATTTGCCGGATATGATCGTTACAAGATAGATCTCAGTCGAAGGAAATTCGAAGCAGTCCCGTCTATGTTTAAAAATGCCTTTATCGGTCTTGCTGACTCTTTGCCGCAAGGAATTCCTGGTAAAAACTTACTGAGAGCCGTTTCTCTCCCACCGATAGAACGGTATCTTGAAAATGTATCCTATTTTCACAATCCGGAGTTGAAGAAGCTCTTAAGCCATGAATTGCAAAACACTTTATTGGGATCATCAGGGATATTTGCTAGGCACTTCGACGCCGTTCAAGGGCAGCCTTGGCTTTCGCAATTACAATATGTAGATACCAAAACGTACCTTTCTGGTGATGTTTTAACAAAAGTTGACAGAATGAGCATGGCGCATTCACTGGAGGTTCGCGGACCGCTTCTGGATCACATCGTGTTCGAGTATGCCGCTAGCCTTCCCGCAAAATTTAAGTTGAACAACGGTATCTCCAAATACTTGTTAAAGCAGCTAGCTAAAAAGTTCCTACCCTCTGAGATAGTCACACGCAGAAAGCAGGGCTTCGGGGTTCCGCTTGAGTTTTGGTTTAAAAATGGCTTACGCGAGTATGTCCATGACGTTCTTTTTGATTCATCCCTGAATCAGCGAGGTATCCTAAATCAGAAAGAGGTAAGAAAACTTGTTGATCTTTATGAAGGGGGAAGAAATGAACTATCTGCGAATATTTGGATACTTATCGTTCTAGAAACATGATGCCGCCTTTACGTAGATCAGAGGGTCTACTCACATCTATGAATCACGTCGTCATCCCCCATTGTTTCTCTGCGCCAAGATCCGTCGTTTTAAGAGCTGTCAGCATCAGCATTGATTATAAGCGTCCTTGAAACTTGCAAAAAAAATTCAATGGATCGAATCCAGGTTCTTATATTTGTAGACAGCTTTAGGATAGGCGGATCAGAGCGACAAGCCGTAGAGTTACTTAAGAGTTTGGATCGGCGACGGTTTGATCCACTAGTCGCTTGTTTTCATAAAGATGGCCCCCTCCTTGCGGAAGTCCCTTCTGATGTTCCCTTAATTGCCGAATTCCCATTGAGCGGATTTTCCAATGTTAAGACTATTAGGCACGCGCTCAGGTTTGTTTTGCTTTTGCGCCGTATGCGTATACAGGTAGTTCAATGCTTCGATTTTTATTCAAATATATTTGCTGTTCCCTTATCACGGCTCGCGAGAGTGCCGGTGGTATTAGCGAGTCGTCGGGATGAGGGTCTGTCAATGAGAAATAAGGTCCAACATAGAGTTGAGTTGTCGTGTTTCAGATTAGCAAGTGGAATAGTAACGAATTCAGAAGCAATAAAAGTTCAACTAAAAAATCGTGATCATATCCGTAAACCACCTATCTGGACCATACACAATGGTATCGATCTCGATCGGTTCGACTGCGAAAAGATGTTAGGCAATGGAATGGCCGGAAGCAAATCGCAGCGGACGACAATCGCTGTCATTGCAAACCTACGTCCTGAAAAGGGACATCTAATAATGTTGGAAAGCCTCCGTTGTCTGCTACGTCGAATTTCAACCGTAGAACTACTTCTAGTAGGCGAAGGGCCAATGCGGGCTGCCATAGAAGATCGGATTAAGGAACTAGGTTTATCAGACCACGTACGGCTGGCAGGCATGATTAGGAATGTCCCTTCGGTCCTGAAGAACGTCGATATTGTTGCATCATCATCGATAAGTGAAGCGTTTCCAAATGCAATTTTAGAAGCAATGGCTGCGGCCTTGCCTGTTGTGGCTAACGATGTTGGAGGCAACCGAGAATTGATAGTAGATGGAAGGACCGGATATTTAGTGCCGCCAAATAAACCTTTCGAGTTTGCACAACAATTGGAGAAGCTGTGTTCAAGCTCCAAAGAACGATATCGCCTTGGAAATGCGGGCAGACAAATAATCGCCGAATTATACACAGTCAACCGCATGGCAAAGAGATTTGAAACCCTTTTCGACACACTCTTAAATTGAATTTTAGTTAAGTCGGGTTATGTCATGAACGAGCAGAGGCAACCCCAATTTCGGCTATTACTAATTGGTCCATATCCTCCTCCGTATGGAGGAATTGCGATGACGATTTTCGATCTCAGACACTATTTAGCATCACAAGGGTTCTCAAATGTCTCTGTCCTCAACATAAACAAAATAAGCAAAAATCGAGATGCAAAAAATCCCGACTATTTATCGGCCTCCGGCCAACTGAACTATCTGTGGAAGTTGGTAGCTCACTCTATGTCAGGTTATATATTACACATCGAAACCAATGGTCATAATTTCAAGAGTTGGCTGAGTATTTTTGTATGCGTAATGGCTGGGGTCTTAAATGGTCGGAGGACCATTGTGGCATTAGGATCTGGGAATGTTCCTGAATATCTAAATAACGTTTCTTTCTGGAAAAAAATAGTTATAGGTATGGCGTTGAAATTAGCCGGCGTAATAATTTGCCGAAACAGAGCTATGGTAGAAGCGGTCCAAGCATTTGGTATTGAGTTATCTCGAATTCGAATCGTACCGGGGTTTGTCGGAATAGAGAGCCGAATGGTCGGTTCAGCTCCCGAAAACGTACGCCTATTCTGTGACAGTCATGCTCCCATTCTCGGTGCAGCCGTCATGATGTCACCTGAATATGGCATCCCTTTGCTTTGCGAGTCCGTGAAGCATTTAAAGGATCTTTTCCCAAAAATAGGATTGGTTTTAATGGGAGTTGGGCCAGAAGTGGCATGCGATATTCCCGAACTAAGCGGTATCGAAGATCGCGTTGTTTTTGCAGGACACCTATCACCGGGAATAATGGTCGCGGTAATGAAAGAATTAAGAGTCTTTGTGCGGCCTACTTTTTTCGATGGTGACTCGCTCTCTGTGAGAGAGGCTCTCGCTGTAGGCATCCCGGTTTTAGCTAGTGCGACTCCTGGTAGGCCCGCTGGGGTCATAGAGTTTCGGGTAGGAGATTGTTCAGATTTGTGTCGGAAACTAGAAGATGTACTGAGTCAGGCATCATTAAAGTATTTACCGAACAAACAAATTGGAAGCGGCCCCACGCTTCTACAGCTATATCTCGATTTTGCTAAGTAGCGTGTCATCATGACCTTCAAGCAATTGCGGCGTCTCTGGATGGTTGATCTATACCGGTATACGGGTGAGACGTCTATAAAGACGCTAATAAAGCATGTTTGTTTTTCTGACGGCAATGAGCATTTTAGTGACGGTGTGAAATTCAGTTTTCATATGCGTCTCTGTAGTTATCTTTCAAAGGCAACTCCTAAACTCCTTACCTTGCCTTTTTATTTTCTATGCCTGTCAATCTTTAATCACTACAAATATAAGTTTGGCGTATGGGTAGCTCACAGCACACTTATTGGGGAAGGGTTTTACATCGGTCACGTCGGGGGGATTGTTGTGAGCGATCGAGCGGTTATAGGGAAGAACTGCAATATAAGCCAAGGGGTGACAATAGGTGCTTCTAACCGCGGCGGTCGAAAAGGCACGCCTATAATCGGTGACAATGTTTATATCGGACCAGGTGCAAAAATTTTCGGTGCAATTAGAGTAGGTAATAATGTCGCGGTCGGTGCCAACTGTGTTGTCACCACAGATGTCCCTGACCATGCTGTAATTGTAGGAATCCCCGGAAAAGTGATTTCCCTGGAAGGCTCTACAGGTTACGTAAATAGAAAAGACTATGAAGATCGAACAGAGGAGATTGCTTGATAACTCGAGCTAGTCAGAAAAAGGTTGAATGGTCTGGATTTTACTTCTCAGGGTAGCCAAATACTACCGAACTCTTTCCATTAACTGCTTAAGCTTTCCAAGAAATTGTTTGGTGGTTTCGGTAACGGTTGAAGGTTGATGCGTGGGTGAAGCAGGGGTAGGAGGGGGATTTGAGGTTGAGGAAATAGACATCGAGGTCGCCACATTGGAGGTGGGCTCTGAAGGATTGGGCGCCGGAGAACTCGAGGCAACAGGTTGAGTATTATTTGCTGGATCTTGAGCAGCATTGAAAGTATCCCAATCAACACCGATGTCTTTTCCGTCAGAGGCGGCATTCTTGTATTTACTGGTTGTTGATAAGCCATAATTCCTTTGCGCAAGACCGATGTAACCAACATTTGCATCCCCTTGAGGATAGTCATTGCCATTTCCCTGGGGCAAAGGCAGCGGATAGGTAGGGGTATAGCCAGCGGGGGTTGGCCATGGCCCAACAACGACTGTGTTGGTCCATGTATAGCTTGGCGCCACTGTACCAAGACTGGCCCCACCGCCGCTCAAGACCATTGGGTAATTGACTGCATGAAAGATATTGTCCTGTATGACAAAGCGTTCAACAGGGAGTAATGCTCTCTCATCGGCCACACCATAGGTGAACAGCAGGTTCGCGCCTCGTATAGTCGAACCGGCATAAGCCACAGCCGTATTATGTTTAAATTGAACGTCAAAAGGTCCATTGCTGATTTGGGCGAGGTTGCCGGCCGTATAACTGGAATTGTAATCCCCGCCTAGCCCTAGAAAAGCATTGTTCTCTATCAAAAAGCGGCCACCGCGCTGTGTTGCACCTTCGAGGATATTGGGGCCGCCGCCAGAGATTACCATTCCATCGGAACAATTCTTTAAAATGTTATTGCTAAAGGTAATATCAGCGACAATGCTCCAGTGATCAGCGGAGCCAACCGAACCCGTCTTTGGGGTGAAGACAACAGCATATCCCATCTGGCCATCAGGCCAGATATTTTCAAACACATTCCCGTCAATGATAACCCGTTGAGCATTTTTGAATTCCAGTAGATTCTTAGTTAAGACACGGTTGGGGCCAGATGTATAGCCAGGGTCGTCCCTCCACTTTAGTGGCTTATAAAAGTGATTTTGGCGCATTTCGATGTCTGAAGGAATCAGATTTGGCACTACTGGAGTTGCCCCACCAATCATAATATTTTCTCCGCTTGCAGAGAGGAGATTATTTCGAATAACAAATGGGCCTGCGCCAAACCAGTTGCCAATAGCTTTCGCCTCTCCATCGTTAGAAACTATTTCCTCGATTGTTGAGTCGATGACTCCCTGATGTTGTCCTCCGAGTATGATGCCGTATTTCACGCCATATGAGCCTGCTGAAGAAGGTCCGTGTATATAGACACGATCGAAAAGAATGTGATGACTTTGACTTGCCGAAGATGTTTCAAGGTTAGAGGAGCACATGACAAATGCCCCTAGTCGCGCAATGTCAGCATTGCCGGGATTCATGAACTCGATTCCTATCATTCTATAATGATGAGCAGATGGCTCGCATGACATCGCATAATTTCCCACAGGCGATATAACAATTTTTGGTAAAACGCCCGCATAAGCTGGAGTCAGCCGCGTGCCGGCAGGAGGTAAAGATGTATTGGGAGCGGCGGAGCGAATAATAATCCAACCACTGCCACTAGGTTTATTTTTTAAAACGAATCCACGGTCGTCCAGAGGCGTATACGTTACGCCGGGTTGGAGCAGGATGGTTGTTCCAAGCTGAGCATCATCAATCGCTTGTTGAAGCTGTGTGTTTGTGTAATCGCAGCCGCTACCGCATACCGTCTTTGTCACTCTGGTGGACGGCATCGTCGTATCGACATATGTCCTTGGCAGTTCCGGGGCCGTAGCCGCTACCGCGGCAACTGTCTGCAACAGCAGAATGACTAGAATAATCAGTTTTGTCTTCAACATGTGCAGGCCTCCTACGCCTCTCTTGCATGTCGCGAAACCATGCACCGATCCTGATCTCAGCAAGGCGTATGCCGTTAAGTTTTCAGCCGCTTAGTCCAAACTAAAGCTTGTGTGTCAATGGCTTAACGAGTGAAGAACAAAGCTCTTCCCCTGTGCCTTTTTTGACAAGTTTGAACAATGCTGACGTGATTTATTGGTTTCGAGACAATCAACTGATAATACAGCCTTATAGAATACTTAGTATACTTATGGGAGTAGAATAAATAATATTCTACAATTAATGGGCCACGCCACTCTCCATTAGTAGTATTTGGGCATCCCAGCTTTCGGATAATCGATTAAGGGCATTGTCTTTCTAATGGTATGCCATCATCGAAAGGGAATTAACGGGTGTTAGATGCGATGACATTCTATCGGG
>Ga0157374_10001630_pt1 | contig 18779 bp, 14 predicted proteins | sample M25metaG_FD_115308 | JGI IMG/M metagenome (GOLD analysis project Ga0157374, IMG submission 115308) | Miscanthus rhizosphere microbial communities from Kellogg Biological Station, Michigan, USA - M2-5 metaG | ecosystem: Host-associated > Plants > Roots > Rhizosphere > Soil | place: USA: Michigan... | reverse complement strand
CAAGAGCTATTTATATGGGATCGCGGGTCGGCTCACGCGGTTTTGTGTAAGCTCTCTCTGCCATCCGGCTGGACGGTTTCTGACAAGGCGATTCTGCTCCTCTCGAAAGGCGGTCGCAAGATCTTCTTTGGCACCGCTCCCCAGACATCACCGCCGGCCCCCCCAGGTCCGAAAGACGGGCACGTCTCCGTCGACTTGTGGTCCTGGAAAGACGACTATATTCAGCCGATGCAGAAGGTCCGGGCGGAGGTGGAGCGGTCGCGTTCGTATCGCGCCGTGTACGACGTGGCCGACAAGCGATTCTTACAACTCGCCGATCCATCCATGAACGAAATCGTTCCGAGCGACGACGGCGTGTACGCCATTGGTACCGACGATCGCGCCTACCGGCGCCTACAGGAGTACGAAGCGGCCTACGAAGATTCGTACCTCGTGAATATCTCGACCGGAGAAAGAAAGCTCGTTGCGCCAAAGCATACCGGCCATCTTACTTGGTCGTCCGACTCTCGTCACACGATTTTCTTCGATGGAAAGGATTGGATCGCGATTTCTGCCCCCGGCGGCGAGTCGGTTAATCTCACTGCCAAACTGGGCGTGAGCTTCGGGCGTGAAGACTACGACGCGCGCGGCCGCCCGCCGGCCTATGGCATTGCCGGCTGGACCCGCGACGGTGATTCCGTTTTGCTCTACGATCGCTACGACATCTGGCGTTGCCGGCCCGAAGGGAGTTCGTGCGGCAACCTGACGCGCGGCACCGGGCGAAAACAACATATTGTGTTCCGGCTGGCGCGCATCGCCAGCGACGATCCCGCCGCACGCTGGATCGATCCGGCCCAGCCGCTGTTTCTGCGCGCCGAAAACGACGATACGCACGCCACTGGTTTCTTCCAGGGCTCTTGGAGCGGTGAGACACCTGAAAAGCTCATCATGGAGCTGAAAAACTTCACGCCGCCCGCCAAAGCGCGCGATGCCGATGTTTATCTGACGACGGCGTCTACCTTTAGGGAATATCCCGACCTGCTCATTACGGACAATTCGTTTCGCAAATTCAAGAAAGTCAGCGACGCCAATCCGCAAATTGCCGGTCTCTCCTGGGGATCCGCTGAGATGGTTCACTACTCGAGCGCTGACGGCGTGCCCTTACAGGGCATTCTCTACAAGCCCGACGATTTTGATCCCGCGAAGAAATATCCGCTCCTCGTTTATATATACGAGCGCTTGTCACCGGGCATAAATAACTTCATCGAACCGCGCCCGTTTCACAGCATCAACGTCAGCTACTACGTGAGCAATGGCTACCTGGTACTCGAACCGGATATTGCCTACAAACTGGGCTACCCCGGACAGAGTGTGCTGAACTGCGTGTTGTCCGCGATCCAGGCGGTCATCAATCAAGGAGGTGTCGACGAGAAGGCAATCGGCATTCAGGGCCACAGCTGGGGTGGTTACCAGGTGGCCTATATGGTGACTCGCACCAGCCGGTTCCGCGCGGCGGCCGCTGGTGCCCCGGTTGCGGACATGATCAGCGCCTACGATGGCATTCGCTGGGGGCCCGGCTTGCCACGCCAATTTCAGTACGAGCAGACCCAAAGCCGAATCGGCGGGAGCCTGTGGCAATATCCACTCCGCTACATCGAAAATTCGCCTGTCTTCATGACGGATCGAATCACCACCCCGCTTCTGCTGCTCCACAACGACTCCGACGACGCCGTACCCTGGACCCAGGGAATCGAGTTCTATCTCGCCCTGCGCCGGCTGAACAAAGAGGCCTACATGTTCTCCTACAACGGAGAATTCCACGCCTTACGCCGCCGGGCTGATCAAAAGGATTACACGGTCCGTTTACAGCAATTTTTCGATCATTTCCTCAAAGGCGCCCCTAAGCCCGATTGGATGGAGCACGGAATTCCGTATATTGATAAACGATGACGGGTCTATGTGTTACACTCGGAGGGTATAAAAATCGAGATTAAGGTAAAGACGAGGAGTATCGTTTCCTAGCATGGCCCTGGCGGTAGAGCAGAAGTCGCAAGTTATTTCGCAGTACAAAATCCACAAGTCGGATTCAGGCTCGCCAGAGGTACAGGTTGCCCTTTTGAGTCGGCGCATCCTGCAACTGACTGAGCATCTCAAGTCGCACAAAAAAGACCACCATTCGGAGCGCGGTTTGCTGACCATGGTTTCGCGACGTCGAAGATTGCTCAATTATTTGAAAGATCGCAGTCCAGAACGCTACAAAGCTCTGATCCAGAGCCTCGGCATCCGTCGTTAGGAACGGCCTCAGGCTGTCCTGGTGGACAGTTCCCTCCAGCTCTAAGTCCCTCTCTTAATCCCTAGATTGGGAATAAAATGTCACATATAGTTGAAATCGACCTGCACGGGTCAAAGGTCTCGATCGAGACCGGCAAGATTGCCAAACAGGCCCACGGGTCTGTCGTCGTGCGCTCCGGAGATTCGGTGGTGTTAGTCAGCGCGTGCTCGAACTCCGAGCCCAAGCCGGGCACCAGCTTTTTTCCGCTCACGGTGGATTATCGTGAGTACACATACGCCGCGGGAAAATTTCCGGGCGGATTTATCAAGCGTGAAGGCCGCCCGTCGGAGAAGGAAGTTCTCACCAGCCGCCTGATCGACCGCCCGGTGCGGCCGTTGTTTCCGGAAGGATATAGTTGCGAGACGCAGATCATCGCCATGGTGCTCTCAGCCGGTCCGCAGCATGATCCCAGCACTCTAGCAATCATCGGCGCTGGCGCCGCGCTGGCCATTTCGGATATTCCGTTTGAGCATGTCCTGGGCGGCGTGCGCGTGGGCCTCATCAAGGGCGTCTACACCGCCAACCCCAATTACGAAGAGACGAAGGAATCGAAGCTTAGTATCGTTGTTGCCGGCACTGAGCAGGGCATCGTCATGGTGGAAGCCGGCGCGGATTCCGCCTCTGAAGAAGAAGTAATCGAAGCCATCGAATTCGGCCACGATTGCTGCAAGAAAATTGCCGCCGGGATTCGCCAACTGGTGAAACTTGCCGGTAAGCCCAAGCGCATTTACACGCCGCCTGAGGTGAATAAGGCCATCCTCGACAAGATCTCGACCGCGGTACGGGCCGAGCTTACGGATGCCCTCAACACGCAGAAGTATGGCAAAGCGGACAGCTATGGCCGGATTCACGACGCGAAAGACAAGGCGCTGGCTCTTTTCACCGAAGACGCCGAGAAAGCCGAGGCTCCCAAAGTATTCGAGCACTTGCGAGAGCGCATTTTCCGCGACGAAATGCTGAAGGATCGGCGCCGTCCCGATGGTCGTGCGTTCGACGAGATTCGTCCGATTACCTGCGAAGTAGGCGTGCTGCCACGCACTCACGGTTCCGCGATCTTTACTCGTGGGGAAACACAGGCGTTGGTAACCACCACCCTGGGCACTAAGGACGACGAGCAGCGCATCGAGATGTTCGACTTGGCTGAAACCTCGAAGCGATTCATGCTTCACTACAACTTTCCTCCCTTTAGTGTTGGAGAAGTTGGGTTTATGCGTGGACCAGGCCGGCGTGAAATAGGCCACGGCGCGCTCGCCGAGCGAGCGGTTTCGCGCATCATTCCGGATGAAAAGGCGTTTCCCTACACGCTGCGCGTGGTCAGCGACATTCTGGAATCGAACGGTTCCAGTTCTATGGCGAGCGTCTGCGGCGCGACCTTATCGCTGATGGACGCCGGCGTGCCGGTTCCTGAGCCGGTTGCCGGTATCGCGATGGGCCTGGTGCTTGAAGGTGATAGCTATGCGGTTCTCACTGACATAGCGGGCGCCGAAGATCATTACGGCGACATGGACTTCAAGGTGGCGGGCACCAAGCAGGGCATTACCGCTCTGCAAATGGATATTAAGGTTCCGAACGTCACGACCAAAATAATGCGGGAAGCGCTTGCGCAGGCTCGCAAGGGCCGGCTCGAGATCCTGGACAAAATGATTGCCACAATCGACAAGCCGCGCGCCGAGTTGTCTCAATACGCTCCGCGAATTTACACCACGCATATTCCGACTGACAAGATCCGCGAACTGATCGGTCCTGGCGGTAAGGTAATCAAGGGAATCATCGAGGCGACGGGCGTCAAGATCGACGTGACCGACGACGGAACTGTGAACATCTTTGCTTCCGACGGCAATTCAGCGAAGCGTGCCTTGCAGATGGTCGGCGATATCGCGGCGGTGGCCGAGGTGGGCAAAACCTACCTGGGCAAGGTCGTACGCATCGCCGATTTCGGCGCATTCGTAGAAATCTTCCCGGGTACCGATGGCCTGCTGCACATCAGCGAGATCTCGGAAAGCCGCATCAAGAATGTTCGCGACGAACTGAACGAAGGCGACCAGATCCTGGTGAAAGTCCTTGCTCTCGAAGGCAATAAAATCAAGTTGAGCCGCAAGGCAATCCTGAAGGAACAGCGCGAGAAGCTGAAGGCGGGCGCCGGAACCGCTGAATAATTAGACTACGGGACGTCTTACCGGAGATTCGTAGCGGGCGGCCTGTCACGGGACACCGCGCCCGAATCTGCGATGGCGGAAGCCGTCGGCCAAGCCGGGCGGCCGAATCGTATTTTCTTTTCTTGAATTCCACGTCTACGCGACCCGGACCGTTTTCCGGGCTGCGAAAGAGTAATGGACCAATTCATTAGCCGGGATGCCATCGAAGCATGGGTGGACGAATTGGTCTAGACATCATTAAAGTTGCGGGCGGCGACGAGAATCAAATGGCGGACGACGGCAGCGGTGTTTACAGTCTTGGGCAGAGCATTTGCGTGCTGCAGAAGAACTAAATCCCGGTCCATCGAATAAATAGAGCCGCCGCGATTCCGCCCGCCACTGGTCCGAAAACCGGAACCCAGGCATATCCCCAATCCGACGTTCCTTTTCCATGGATCGGGAGGAAGGAATGCACCAAGCGCGGACCGAAATCCCGCGCCGGATTGATGGCGTAGCCGGTCGTCGCGCCGAGCGATAATCCGATGCTCCACACCACCGCGCCTACGAGCACTGGTCCTAGGCCACCGGCCAGCCCGCCGGGGGCCAGTCTGTGCGAGAACAGCGAAGCAGCCACCAAGACCAGCACGAACGTACCGATCACTTCACTCAAGAAATTACTCGGGGGATTGCGAATCGCAGGTCCCGTGGAGAAACAGGCTAATTTTTTGCCTGTGTCGGCCGTCGGTTCCCAGTGTGGAAGGTACACGAGCCACACGAGCACGGCGCCAGTCATCGCGCCCAGTATTTGGGCGGGGATGTAGGTGAACAAGCGCTCGGCATGTCCGGTCATTACGACGGAAGCAACCGTGAATGCCGGGTTGAGGTGTGCGTCCGAGTCGCCAATTGAAATCGCGACGGCGACGCCGGCGAATACAGCTAGCGCCCAACCAGTCGTGATCGCTATCCAGCCGGCATTTTCGGCCTTCGAACGGGCGAGCAACACTCCGCCGACCACGCCGTTCCCTAGAAGTATGAGAATTGCAGTTCCAACAAATTCGCCAACGACTGCGGGGTCTAAAGGCATAACTCAGTATTAAATCACTGTGGCCAAATATAGCCGTTCGCAACAGAGCGGAATTTGTCGATTTGCGTCCGCTCCCAACCCGGATCGCGGCCCAATTCCTTAGCCAGCAACCGCGCAACTACGGGTGCGGCCTCGATGCTGGCTCGCGCGTCGAGAAAGAGCGCGCGTGTCCGTCTGGCGAGCACATCTTCAATGGAGCGAGCCATCTCGTGGCGCGCCGCCCAGACGACTTCGCCATGCGAAAAGGGCAGGGAGGGGTGTAGAAGCTGTCGCGGAAGCTCGCTAACTAAAGGCGCATCCGATCCGTAGACTTGCCGCCAGGGGATGTCGCCGATGATCTTTTCCGTCCAACCGTGCAGCCGCAAATCGGCCGTACGGGACGGTGAGCCACCGATGCGGTCGATAGCGTCCTGCGCCATTTTTCGATAGGTCGTCCACTTGCCGCCGGTGATGGTCATCAATTTCGACGGCGAGATGAGGATAGTATGATCGCGGGAAATCGCGGCTGTGCTCGAAGCGTCGGCCTGTCGCACCAGCGGCCGCTGGCCGCTCCACATGCTGAGGATTTCGTTGGGCGCAGGCCGCCGACCAAGATACCTTTCGATGTGTTCGAGCAGGAAAGTTCGCTCGCCGGGCATCGCAGTCGGCTCGTACGCAGCCTCTGGAACGGGATCGTCGGTGGTCCCGACGACGATCCGGTCGTGCCAGGGAATTGCAAACAGCACACGCCCATCGGAGGTGCGCGGCACCATCAAGGCGGAGTCGCTTGGAAGAAATCTCCGTGGCAGCACCAGATGGCTTCCCTGGCTTACGGTCAAAATCTTGTTGGAGCCGGGCGAGTCCATCTGGCGCAACTCGTCGGAAAAGATGCCGGTAGCATTAATCACCGTCTTTGCGGGGCAATCAAAACGCTCCCCGGTTTCCCGATCTTCCGCTACAACGCCTGATATGGTTCCGTAACTTTTGAGCAGGCCAACTACGCGAGCATAGTTGAGCGCTGTCCCGCCTTGATCGAAAAGCGTCCGCAGCAAAGTGATGGCGAAGCGTGCGTCATCAAATTGACCGTCGTAATAAAGAATGCCGCCCTTAAGCCCTTTCCGATCGACTGTCGGAAGAGCGGCTTCGACGGCGCGTTTCGAGAGAACGCGCGAGCGCCCAAGACGTTCTTTGCCGGCGAGCAGATCATACATGGTCAGCCCGACGCTGTAGAAAGGAAGCTCCCAATAAGCATAGGCCGGGATGACAAAGGCGCGCTTATAAGCGAGGTGCGGTGCGTTGCGTAGCATGCGGCCTCGCTCTCGCAGAGCTTCCAGCACCAGCTTCACATTGCCCTGCTGCAAGTAGCGCACGCCGCCGTGCACGAGCTTGGTGCTGCGGCTGGAAGTGCCCTTGGCAAAGTCTTCGGCTTCGAGCAACAGCGTTCGATGACCTCGCGTGGCCGCCTCGAGTGCTGTGCCTAGTCCGGTAGCGCCGCCACCCACGACGACAAGATCCCACTGCGGAGTGCGTCCGATTTCACGAAGAACATCGCTGCGCATCACTTGCGGGCGCGCGCGAGAGCTTGCGACCAGCCAGCGTGCCGCGTGCGGCGCTCGTTTTCATCGATTGCAGGTGTGAACCGCCTGTCGGCCTGCCACTGTTTTGCGATGGTTTCCTGATCGGGCCAATAGCCGACGGCGAGTCCGGCTAAGTACGTGGCGCCGAGCACAGTGGTTTCCGGGTTCAACGGGCGCGTCACGGGAACTCCAAGCAAATCGGCCTGGATCTGCATAAGCAGGTTGTTGCGCGCCGCGCCGCCGTCGACACGCAATTCTTTGAGCGCTACGCCGGAATCAGTTTCCATGGCGTCGATAATGTCGGCGATCTGGAACGCAATACCCTCGAGCGCGGCGCGAGCAATGTGAGCGCGATTCGCTCCGCGTGTCAGGCCGCCAATTGTGCCGCGGGCATATTGATCCCAGTGCGGGGCGCCCAAACCCGAAAACGCGGGCACAAAATACACGCCAGCGGTATCGGGCACGCTGGCCGCCAGCTCTTCGATTTCGGCCGCTTCGCGAATGATCTGCAATTCGTCGCGCAGCCACTGCACGACGGCGCCCGCAATAAAGACGCTACCTTCGAGCGCGTAGCTGGTTCGTCCATTGATTTTCCAGGCGACAGTAGTCAGCAGCTTGTTGCGCGACGCTACGGGCTTTTCACCTGTGTTGAGCAACATGAAACTGCCGGTGCCGTAGGTGCATTTCACCATTCCGGGCTGCATGCACATCTGGCCGAACAGAGCGGCTTGCTGATCGCCGGCGATTCCGGCAATCGGGATTCCGGCGAGCACGCCGGAAGTTTTTGCACTCACTTCGCTCGAGCCCACTACTTCAGGCAACAACGATTTCGGAACGTTCAACAAATCGAGGAGTTCTTCATCCCATTGCCCAGTGTGCAGGTTGAAGAGCATGGTGCGGGAGGCGTTCGTCACATCCGTGACGTGGCGTGTGCCGCTCGTAAGCTTCCAGATCAGCCAGCTATCTACCGTGCCAAAGGCGAGCTCGCCGCGGAGCGCGCGTTCGCGTGCGCCAACGACGTTATCGAGCAACCAGCAGATTTTGCTGGCGGAAAAATAGGCGTCTATCACCAGGCCCGTTTTTTGCTGAATCTTCGGTTCGCTGCCCTGCTCGCGCAACCGATCACAGTAGCCCGCGGTGCGCCTATCCTGCCAGACGATGGCGTTGTGGATTGGCTCGCCCGTTTTTCGATCCCAGATAATAGCGGTCTCGCGCTGATTCGTGATGCCGATGCCCGCAACAGCGCTGGCTTTGACGTCGGCCTGCGCGAGAGCTTCCATGGCTACTCCGAATTGCGAGGACCAGATTTCGACGGGATCGTGTTCGACCCAACCTGGTTGAGGAAAGATCTGGCGGAAAGGCGTCTGCGCCTGACCATGCACACGACCGTCTTGGCCCAACAAGACAGCTCGCGAGCTAGTAGTGCCCTGGTCGAGGGCTAAGATGTAACTCACGAAAAAAGCGTATCAGGCGCCGATAGCGCCAACGAGGGGGCTGCTGGCGACAGCATACTCGCGTTTTGGCATCCGTCCGGCGAGAAACGCCGCGCGACCCGCTTCGACGGCCAGCTTCATAGCGCGTGCCATCCCCTCGGAATCTTGGGCCTCCGCAATGGCTGTATTCAGCAGTACGCCGTCATAGCCGAGCTCCATGGCAACGGCCGCGTCTGAAGCGGTGCCCACACCTGCATCGACGATGAGGGGCACCTCTGTGATCGCTTCACGCAGGATCTTGAGGTTGGTAACATTCTGGATGCCGAGACCGGAACCGATCGGCGCGGCTAAGGGCATTACGGCGGCAGCACCCGCATCGATCAGTTTTCGGGCGTTCACAAGATCATCCGTGGTATACGGCAGAACGATGAACCCTTCTTTCACCAATATGCGCGTGGCTTCGAGCAAACCTTGATTGTCAGGAAAGAGCGTTTTCTGATCGCCGATCACTTCGAGCTTGATCCAATTGGAAAGCCCCGCTTCCTGCGCGAGCCGCGCCGTGCGAACGGCTTCTTCGGCGGTATAACAGGCAGCCGTGTTGGGCAGGATGTGGGTCTTGGAGCGGTCGATGAAATCAAGTTCGGATTCTTTGGAACGGTCGGTCAGGTTGACACGGCGCACCGCGAGCGTGACCATTTCGGTGGCGGCGGCTGCGTGACAGCGCGCCATGAGTTGCTTACTGCGATATTTGCCTGTGCCTACGAAGAGCCTGGAACCAAACCTGCGGCCGGCAATTATAAAACCGTCTTCCATGTAGACCATTATCGACCTGATTAAGCTGAAGCATGGCAGAAGGGCTCCATGATTTAGCCAAGGATATACTCGCGCGCAATAGGAAATTCCATGTTGATTCTCGCTTCCGCTTCTCCACGGCGCCATGAATTGCTGCTCGCCGCCGGTATCGATCATGTGATTCGGGCTGCTTCGATTCCGGAAGAGCGGCGCCTCAGCGAGCCGGCGATCCACCTCGTCACCCGTCTGGCGGAAGAGAAAGCGCGCGCGATAGAGCATTCGGCGCAAGATATCGTCTTGGGCGCCGATACAGTGGTCTGTCTAGACGACGCAGTATTGGGTAAACCAACGAGTGATGAGGATGCGCGTCGGATGCTGCGTCTGTTGTCCGGCCGAGACCACTGGGTTTACACCGGGATTTGCATTCTGGCCAAGGGAACCGCGATGGGGGATGTTGCGAGTACTAGGGTGTCGTTCGAACGGATGGGAGACAATGAGATCGAGGAGTACATTCGAAGCGGGGAGCCGCGAGATAAAGCGGGCGCGTACGGTATTCAAGGCCGCGGTTCCAAGTTTGTCCGCTCGATACAAGGGTGCTATCAGAACGTGGTAGGACTGCCGGTGTCCCTCGTCTACCGGTATCTGCGAGAATTAGCGCCGCAGCCTGGCTAGCTGCGGGGCTGTGCCTCATTCCGCTCACAATCTGGGGGGCCATGCTAAGCCAGCAAAGCAACCAACAGGGCGACCAGGCAGAGTGGAAGCAGGAAGGCATCCTGTATCTGGATCACGCGCTGAATGCGCGGCTGCACACTGTGCCAATACAATCGGTGCAACTGGGGGATGGCTTTTGGAGCGCACGAAGGAAAGTAACGACGGAGCGCAGTTTGCCGACGCTGCTCGACCTTTTGGAAGAACACGGCGTCGTGGACAATTTCCGGCGGCTGGCAGGAAATACGGAACTGCCGCGAAAAGGTCCGCTCTACACCGACTCGGATCTCTACAAGTGGATGGAGGCTGCCGCGTGGGCAATTGCTTCAAATGAAACTTCGTCCGCGGACAAGCAAAAACTCCGGGGAGATGTCGAATCGCTCACGACGCACATTTTGGCGGCGCAGGAACCGAGCGGTTATCTCAACACTTATTACGTAGGTGACAAGGCCCGGCTCCGTTTCACCGACTTGACGCGGTCGCATGAAGACTATTGTCTGGGACATCTGTTGCAGGCTGGGATTGCGTACTATCGTGCCACCGGGAGCCGTCGGCTGCTCGATGCCGGTATTCATTTCGCGAACTACGTAGTCGGAGAATTTGGTCCGGCGAAGCGGCCGTTCGTGACAGGGCACCCGGAACTCGAGATGGCAATGGTGGAGCTGTATCGAACCACTCTCGAGACGAAGTATCTGGATTTCGCGCGCTACCTGTTCAGCGGGGTCGAAAAAGACCGCTTAAAGCTGAAAGATTCTGACATGCGCTATATGTTCAGCGGCAAACCCTTCGTTTCGCATACGGAGCTGGAGGGGCATGCGGTGCGGGCCTTGTATGCCGTTTCGGGAGCAACCGATTATTTCACCGAAGCAGGAGATCCAGCATTCAAGAAAACGCTCGATCTGCTTTGGACCGACCTCACGATGCGCAAGATGTACATCACCGGTGGCGTGGGTTCGCGCTCGGCAGGCGAGAGCTTCGGCGACCCTTACGAATTGCCGAGCGAACAGGCCTACGCTGAGACCTGCGCCTCTATTGCCAATGTGATGTGGAACTTCCGGATGCTGACGCTTACGGGCGACGCGCGTTATACCGATGTGTTGGAACGGGCCTTGTACAACGGCGTGAATTCGGGCATGTCGCTTTCGGGCAATCTGTACTGCTATCGGAATCCGCTCTCGGCGGGCGGCGAAAAGTTGCGCAATCCCTGGTACGACACTACTTGTTGTCCGCCGAACATCGAGAGACTTTTCGAATCGTTACCGGGCTATTTCTACGCGCTGAGCCGTGACGGCGTGTACGTGAACCTTTATCACAATTCGGATCTCGACTGGCATCTCGAAGATGGTACGGGAATTAAGATTGCACAGGCTACGAATTATCCCTGGAGCGGCGACGTGAAGCTCACGGTGAACCCCGCGCGCAGCGCGTCGTTCACGGTATACCTTCGATGGCCGGGCTGGGCGCCCACGGCGGAGGTGCTGGTGAACGGACAGCCAGTTTCGTTGGGAGGAGCCGGGCGCGGGACCTACATAGCGCTCTCGCGAACGTGGAATCCGGGCGATTCGATTAGCCTGAGCCTGGCCATGCAGCCCACGGCAATGGCAGCCAATCCGCTGGTTACCGATACGTATGGGCGGGTCGCGATACAGCGGGGCCCGCTCGTCTATGCTCTGGAACAGATTGATCAGGCGGGCGTAGCGCTCACCGATCTGTTTATCAAGCCGACAGGGCCGATCACCGTGGAACCCCGCCGAGAGTTGTTAGGGGGAGTCAGCGTCTTAAAGATTTCGGGGCAAGCTGCCGAAAGGTCCATCAGTGAGGAACCTCTCTATCAGCCATTGACGGCTGCGACGAATCGCGCCAAACGCCCTGTTACGCTGACGTTTATCCCCTACTATGCGATTGGTAACAGAGAGCCGACTCCGATGGAAGTCTGGGTACCGGCGCTGAAGGATGCTTTGGCGTCCGGAAGCGGACTTCCGACGAGCGAAAAACACGCGGCCGGCCAGTAACGAGGCACGCGAAGGCGGCACGAAAGGTATGGCAAGATTAATAGGTAGCGGAGATTCATCCAGGCCCATGAGCAGCTCTTTTCTATCACGGAAATTGGCGGTAACTGTCTTACTTTTAACCGTTTGCCTCTCGTTTGGGAGCGCACAGCAGGCGCCCGTAGCGCCGGCCCCGGCACCGGAAGAGTCAAAGACGCCGCCTCCTCCGACCGCGACTGAGAAGGACAAAGCCACCGCGGAGCGCAGAGTGGAGGCGGGCGCTGCCGTCGACTCCAATACCTACAAGGTCGGTCCATCCGATATCTTGTTGATTCGCGTATGGAACGAGGATAAATTTTCCGGGCCGGTTGCGGTGCATCAGGATGGAAAGATCACACTTCCGCTGGTGGGCGATATCGAGGCCGGCGATTTGACGCCCATCGAAGTGCAGGATAGGGTGGCCAAAGCTCTGACGAAATACGTGGTGAAACCTCTGGTGACAGTGACCGTCCAGGAGGTGGGGAGTAAGAAGTATTACTTGGATGGGCAGGTAAATCACCCCGGTGAATTTCCGCTGGCCGTGCCTACCACGATTCTGGAGGCAATCAGCCGTGCCGGCGGGATCCAGGAATTCGCCAACAGCAAGAAAATATATGTGCTCCGGGGCGATAAACGGCTGCCCTTCAATTACAAGGACGTGCTCCGGGGCAAGCATATGGAGCAGAACATCCGGGTTGAGCCGGGCGATCACATCGTTGTTCCATAACGCGGGTTTTTATCATGCTAGACAGACTATCGGTACCGCGGCGTGCTCTGGATTTTGAAGACTACATCGATATCATCCGGCGGAATTTCCGCTGGCTTATCGGGCCGGCGTTCGCCGGTTTGATTGTCTCGACTGTGGTTGCTTACATGATGCAGGATACCTACGTTTCAACGGCCGTGATCCGCATCGTGCCTCAGCAGATTTCGCAAGACCTTATCAAGAACACGAGCGCACAGGACGTTTCGGACAGGATCAATGGCATGGCGCAGCAGATTCTAAGCCGTGGCACGCTCACCAATCTCATAGAAACGTACGGGCTCTACAAAGAAGAGCTGAAACACGCGCCAATGCAGGACGTGGTCACGACCATGCACGATGCTATCAGCATCCGGGCGGCCGCGGGTGTGACAAGCATGGCCGGCACTCGAAGCCTGCCCGCCATGTCGATCCAGTTTGCCTATCGCGACCCCGCGCTGGCGGTAAAAGTATGCGGTGAACTGGTGTCGCGCTTTATGAATGCGAGTTCGCAGGATGTAATGGACTCGCAGCTGGCGGCAAATCAGTTTCTAAACGACGAGTTCGAGCGCGCTGAACGCGAGTTGAATACGGTAGAGCAAAAGCTCACCGACTACAAGCAGAAAAACGCCGGGCGGCTGCCGGACGAAATGCAGACCAATATCTCGCAAATGAACGCGCTAGACCAGCGAGCCAGTTCCTTTTCCGACGCGGCAACGCGCAATGCGGAGCGGCGCATGATGCTCGAATCAGAACTGAGAGCCAGGCAAGACAGGCTGGCGGCCTTGAAGAGGAACAGTTATCAGACTGCGGGCGGCAGCAGACTTTCGGATCTCGATAGACAAATAGGCGAGTACGAATCAGGTATTTCGGCCATGAAGGACCGATATACCGACGACTTTCCCGATTTGCAGGCCGCTCGCGAGCGTCTGGCGGTCCTCAGGAAACAGCGGGATGAGGCCCTGAAGGACGCCGGAAAAAATGACTCTCATATCGCTGAGAGTCCTGCGGCAGAGAGAGACCGTATGGACGCAGAACAGTCAGTAGAGGCCGTGCAGACGCAACTGAAGGCCCTCGCACTGGAGGAAAGAGACACTCAACGAGGAATGGTGCAGGTGAACGCCGCTTTAAAGAGATACCAGGATCGGATTGAGAGCATGCCGGCTGGTGAAATGGAATATGCGGAGTTGATACGGGATCGGGCGGCCGCCAAGCAGAAATACGACGAGTTCGAAGAGAAGAGACACAAGACGGCAGTGTCCATGGAACTCGAGCGACGAAAGCAAGGTGAGACGCTGGAACTACTCGATGCACCCTCCACACCGGTGGCCCCCGCGGAGCCCAAACGGGCGACGATCATACCAATCGGGTTTGCGGGAGGCCTACTGCTCGGAGCCATCCTGGTGGCGCTCCGCGAAATGAAAGATACTTCCCTTAAGAACCTCAAGGATGCCCGCCTATACACGCAGCTCTCCATCTTGGGTAGTATTCCGCTGCTCGAAAATGATGTGGTCGTGCAACGCCGTAAACAAGTGTTGTGGGTCGGTTGGGCAACGGCGACAATTCTGGGCTTAGCGATTATGGCTGGCTCGGTGGCACATTACTACTGGAGCAAGGCATAAAAAACATATGAGCCGGGTCCACGACGCCTTAAGAAAAGCAGGGCAGGAGAACACCCCCGCCAAAGGGAATGCTGCACGATCCCCTCGGATTCCGACCTCAGAGCCACCCCGAGTTGACGCTGTCCCGGTTGAGGAAGGGACCGTACAGGATGGCATCGCGACGGCAACGCTGGTGCGCGACCCCTACGTGGGGCTTGAAAACCTGGAGGCGTGTATTCAATCGGCGCAGCGGATTCCATTCAATCCGCTCGGCGATGCCTTGCTCGTAAATCCGGATAAGCCACGGGATGCTCCAGCAGAGGAGTTCCGAAGCCTGAGAACCCGCCTGAACCACATGCAGACGGTTCAACCGTTGCATACATTAGTAGTCACAAGTGCTTCTCCGGCCGAAGGTAAGTCATTTACGGCTGCGAACCTGGCGCTGACGCAGGCTCAGCTCGCCGAACACCGTGTGTTGCTGGTGGATTTCGATTTTCGCCGACCGACGGTGGATAAGGTTTTCCAAATTCCGATCGCGCCTGGAATGACTAACTATCTGCAAGGCACGGCTCCTTTCAGCGAGGTGATCCGGCGAGTTGGCGATTCCAATCTCTATCTCATTACGGCGGGCGATCCGGTTACGAATCCTCTCGAACTGCTCAATCTCAAAGAGTGCGCCAGTCTTCTCGCCGAGGTGAGAAGCCACTTCGATTGGGTTATCCTGGACAGCCCCCCGCTTCTGTTTGCAGCCGACGGGAACCTGCTGGCGACGATGTGTGATGGCACAATTCTGGTAGTAAGAATTGGAACAACCACGTTTGATTCGGTGAGCCGCGCATTGCAGTCACTATGTGAAAACAACGTACTCGGAATTGTTGTGAACGGAGCGCGCCGAGGCGAACTCTACAGCAAATACAACTACTATCACGATTACTACACTTACGGTGCCGACGGGGACGGTAAAGAAGAGCCGGGCAGAGAACTCGAAGCCGACACCGTCGCCAGCAACTCGTAAGGTGGCCGCGAGCACATTTGGGAATATAGCGCTTTCCTAGAACGGATAGTGCGGGCTCAAATTGTTGCTTTTTTGCGGTTGCGAAGCCGTGCCTTCAGCGAGGGCCCTACCTGGAGCGGCATTCGTGAAATCGAGATCGGCCGCGCTGAATGTGAGTGGGCGATCGAGCACCATTTCGACGGTCGAGCCTCGCGAGAGCATGGCATCAGGACCACGTGTCATGAGCACGCCGATGAGTCCGGCGGCCGCACCGGTTCCGAGTCCAATCAAACTGCCACCGCCGATGTGTCCCGCCGCTGCCCCGACGCCGGTGCCGATAGCCGAGCCAGCCGCGGTCGAGCCGACAACGGTCCCAATGTCGTCTTTCTTGTCTCCTGGCCCTTTGACCGTGCTCTCCTCGCGCTTTAGCGTGCCTTCGTTACTCGCATCGAGTCCTGCCAAATCGCCGCGGAAATTGCGCGTAACTCCGTTCAGAAGAACGATCGAATCAAAGCGGACTTGCAATTCACCACGGCCATGCGTACGGCCAGGTTTCTTGACGCTGATTACGGTGCCCGTCACCCAGCTTCCTTGAGGAATGACAATCCGGTTTCCGGAAACGACTGGGAACGCCGTTTCGAGATACAGGCGATCGCCAGGCAAGGATTGTTTGGTGCTGACGCTTTTCACCACGTTGAGGAGGATGTGCGTCCCCGCATCGACCTGGTATGGGCCTGTAGCCGGAGGCTGATCACGCTGTTTGAGGGCATCAGGCTTGGTGGACGGCGCCACGGGATCAACCTTTGTTTGCGCCGCTACAACCGCGGCAACGCTTAGGGCGCACAAAAACACGAAACTCTTCACCATGCGATGATTCCGATGCTTTTAGTCTAGCGAAATCAGCTCCGGCTGGAAACCGCGGCCTTGGCGCATAAGAAGTGACGCTGCGACTTCTTTAATATCGTGCTCGCCGGGATGCTGGTAAGTTGGGTCAGGGGGACCCATTGGCACTCGCCGATTGCCTCGGGCGCCGTGGCTTCCCATACCTCAAACGAATAACTATGAAATGTAATGCCATGGCGGAAGGCACCGAGCTTGGCGCCCAGCGTGGCGTCCGGTAAATGAACCGCCTCCGGTAATTCCCAGAAGCCGGGCATCAGCCGGGCGTTTGATGGACGTTGCCAAAGCAGCAGGTTACCGTTTTTCTCGATCCAGAAGACAGTCCTGCGCTCTGCGACGATGGCAGCGCGTACGGCTTTCACAGGCAGTTCGTTTGCGACGCCGTTTGAGGCCGCCCGGCAGAGTTTCGCCACCGGGCACAGCAGGCAGTGCGGATTCTTTGGAAGGCAAATGGTCGCGCCCAGTTCCATCATGGCCTGGTTGAACGCGCCGGGATGTTTCCCGTCGAGCATCTCTTGCGCCAATGTGGAAAATCGCCGCCGGCCGATGGTAGATGCGATGTTCGTTCGCTCGTCGAGGACGCGGCTCAGGACGCGCAACACATTCCCATCGAGCGCAGCGTACGGCAAGTTGAAAGCAATGCTCGAGACAGCGGCCGCAGTGTAGTCTCCGACGCCGGGTAAATGGCGGATTTCTTCGTACGTCGATGGAAACATTCCACGTTTCGACATGAGACGCGCCGCTTGCTGCATGTTGCGCGCGCGATAGTAATAGCCGAGGCCGGACCAATGTGCCAGCAATTCCGATTCAGACGCTGCGGCCAACGCGCGAAAGTCGGGAAACCGCTCAAGGAACCGTTGATAGTACGGGATGACGGCAGCGACGCGGGTCTGCTGCAGCATAATTTCAGATACCCAGATGCAATACGGATCGGATGTCTCACGCCAGGGCAGGGAGCGCTGATAGGCGGCGAACCAGCGAAGCAGATCGCTCCGAAATTGTTTGGTCTCCCTAGGGGAGAGCGCACAGTCCGTCATCTTATACTGGTGAAGGAACTCCTTTCCGAGCAGTAATCCCCAAAGTCTGTTTTTGAGCGATGCCGGAACATCCCAGCTTACCGTCTAAGCCTGTGCTGGCCATTCATGGCGCTCGCGTCCACAACCTGAAGAACATCAGTGTGGAGATTCCACATAACCAGTTGACGGTGGTTACGGGCGTCTCGGGTTCGGGTAAATCATCACTGGCCTTCGACACGATTTATGCGGAAGGTCAGCGGCGTTATGTGGAGTCTCTCTCGGCTTATGCGCGGCAGTTTCTCGAGCGAATGGAGAAGCCCGATGTGGACGAGATTCTGGGTATTGCACCACCGATTGCCATTCGGCAGAAAAACCAGACGCGCAATCCGCGGTCGACGGTAGCGACTGCAACCGAGTTGTACGATTTCATGCGGCTGTTGTGGGCGCGCGCCGGACGCACTTATTGCCCAAACGACGGAACGCGCATTCAGAGCGATACGGTGGATCAAGTGGCCGATGCGATGCTCGAGCGGCCCGAAGGCTCACGCTGGTATGCGTTATTCCCCGTGAAGGCGCCGGGAGCTCGGGAAGCCGCAGCGCTGCGCGATCGGCTGTTCGATCTGCGAAAAAAGGGCTTCGGCCGCTTGTTTCAGGGAGGGAACATTTTTGAGTTTTCGACGCCGGAATCCTTGCTTGAGATTGATTTCGCCAAGCCGCTTTATGTCCTGGCTGACCGCATCGTAATTCGACCGGACTCCCATCAACGGCTGGTCGATACGGTCGAGATCTGCTATCGCGAATCCGGAGAAGTGTTCTTCGAGCAGGCGGGTGTGGCCGAACCCGGGTGGCTGCATTTCAGTGAAAAATTCTGCTGCAAGACATGCGGCTTGACGGCGGCCGCGCCCGAGCCGGGAATGTTCAGTTTCAACAATCCGATGGGGGCGTGTCCGGTTTGCCAGGGTTTCGGAAACACGGTGGACTATGATCTGGATCTGATCGTGCCGGATCCGTCTCTTTCGTTGCAGGAGGGCGCCGTTGATCCGTGGACCAAGCCCCAATACACCTGGTATTACGACGAGGAATTCAAACCCAAAGCGCGCGGCAAGGCGAGGCTGAACATAGCCTACGGCGATTTGAAGGTGGAAGAGAAGGAATTCGTTCGCAGTCACGTACGACGGTTCTTTCAGGAAGTCGAGCGCAAGAAGTATAAGGTGCATGTACGGGTCTTTATGAGCCGTTACCGCGCCTACACGGAATGCCCTGCGTGCCGGGGTGCACGGCTGCGTCCGGAGGCGTTGTGGGTGAAACTCGGCGACATGAATATCGCGCAAGTGGCGCATATGAATATCGCGCGGGCACGCGAGTTTTTCGATTCGTTGCTGTTGAGCCCGGAAGAAAGTGAGATTGCCGATCGAGTGCTCGAAGAGATCCGGCAGCGTTCTAAATTTTTGAACGATGTAGGACTCGAATATCTGACGCT